>JACKQG010001885.1_pt1 | contig 28276 bp, 22 predicted proteins | sample 8237621 | NCBI WGS metagenome assembly JACKQG01 (sample SAMN15677084, study PRJNA649215) | marine metagenome | biome: marine; feature: Black Sea; material: saline water; isolation source: suspended particulate matter (SPM) from the Black Sea western gyre | collected 2013-06-09/2013-06-10 | depth... | reverse complement strand
CCGGGGGAAATAATACCAGGTTTTCCACGCCCGCATCATACATTCGAAGTTGTGATTGTTCCATTATTTGTGCCACTGTCCCTTTTTTTTCCTCAATCTTATAAAAATCGGACCCCCCCCCCCCCCCCCCCCCCCCCCACTTATCTACCTGTTTATGAGGTGTTTATGTTTTTGGCATGATTTTTGTGATATGAAAAATGAGGAGAAATAAAACCTCCTTCCAATTCAGAAGCAACACAAATCTACCATAAACAAAAACCAATGAAAAGTGTATTTTTCTTAACCAAATGTATGTTGTTAATTTGTGTCATAATCATTTTCAATAGCAATATCGGAAAATCTCAATCCTTTTAATGAAGTTCAGCAATGGGAAAATACTTTATACAAAATTCCGGCTTCCAGAAATGCAATCACTCCCGAGCATAATCAAACTTCATGCTTATATATTTTAAAAACTCATGAATTCAATTCATTTCCAGCAACATTTAATGAAAAGACAACCGGATGGGTGATATATAATGATTTCAGTGATGAATTCACTGGATCGACATTAAATTCTGCAAAATGGACTGTGGGAAACGGAATTTGTCATCCCATGTCGCCAAGTGCATACTTCTCCAATTCTCTGGAAAACGTAAAGGTAGAATCTGGTAAGCTTAAACTAAAAATTGTCGAAAGAGATCCGTTTGTATGCACCTATTACAACAACCAAACTCCTGTGACGAAGACATATTATTACTCAGGGGGGTGGGTTGCGACTCAAAATCCCATACATTATGGATATATAGAGATGAAATGTTATCTTCCGGCCGACATTGCACTATATCCCTGTTTCTGGATGTACGGCACCATCTGGCCTTACCAGATGACTGATTACGATGAGATTGATGTTTTTGAGAAGTCGCTCTACATCCCTAGTAATTCAATGTTAATGCAGAACTTTTATCATGATACAGGATTACCAACATGGAATAAGCTTTGTCAAACACTTGAATTCAATCAATCCTATGTTGGACAGGAAAATATCTTTGCCGTTGAATGGCTCCCTGAAGAGATACATTTTTATATCAATGGGAATCTGACCTCTTCGATTAAATATACAACTAACTCCTGCTATTATAATTATCCAAATCCTGATAATAGTTACTACACATGCACTGAATTTAAATATGCTACGCCTCAGAAATTTCAAATAAGCCTTTCTTTAAATCTGGAGGCAAATCCAAATCCATTGTTAACACAAGGTTTTGAGATAGACTATATCAGATCATATAAATTAACCGAAGGATATAATTATGAATTTTGGCCGGCCAGTTTTAGCATGAGCAATCCGGATATGTTCAAGGTTCATAAGAGCGTTAGACTTGGCGGTCCCGGCCATTCTGCAATAATTCCCCCAGGAGTTAACATAACCCTTTGGGGCAAAGAAGGCATCATCCTGGATCAGGGTTTTACACTCTCTCCCGGAACAGATTTCACTGCCAGAACGATTAAAACAGATCCGGATTTATTCCAATAAAGCAAAATACCATGAAAGCAAAAAATCAGATTCTAATTATCGCAGGCATCCTCCTCTCTCTTTCGTTGAATGCCCAGATAAAGGTACAAAGTGATAACCATATAAGTTTGGGAAGCCTCAGTAAGGCCTGGGGCCTCCAGATTCAACCAAACGGGTATACCTATTTCCAGCCGAGTATATTCACACCGTATGCATGGATGAATCTTACCTACGCCCAAAACCAATGGTCAAAATGTTATATTGTAAACTATTCCGGCGATCACAAATTTTTCGTTTATGGCAATGGCCAGATCTATTGCAACGGTCAATGGTTTGGCTCCGATTCCCTTTTTAATACACATGTTGAGAGGCTGGACAGTTCCTTGTATAAAATTCTTCAACTGGAAGGAATATCCTATGATCTGAAGGAGGATACTCATCAGGATACTGTGGTTTTTACCGACAATAAAGGGAATACTTATTATACTTATCCCGATCCGAAATTGTTCGCTGATTCTGGTCAGGTCGTCGATTCGGCAGTCTTAGCTATCTTATTGGCTGAACAAAGCCGTAAATATTATGGTTTGATTGCGCAAGAGGTTGAAAGAATTGTTCCTGAAGTCGTTCGCACCATGCCTGACGGAACGAAAGGAGTAGCTTATCAAAGTATCATTCCATTGTTAATTGAAGCTGTTAAAACACAGCAGTCAGAGATTGAAGAGATGCGCGCATTAATAAACGAATATTTCAGAATAAACAATGGCACGAGATCAGCAGGAACCGGAAACGATTATTATCAAAACGACTCAAATTACAGGAACTTCAAATCATTTCTCTACCAGAATATTCCGAATCCATTTTCAACCTCAACAACAATAAGGTATAAACTGGACGTTAATGCGGCAACTAGTGAAATCTATATCTTCAATATTCAGGGAGAGTTGTTAAAAACTTATCCCTTATCAAATCAAGAACGGAATGAGATTGTTATTAGAGGTGAAGAGTTGAAGGCAGGTATGTATTTATATTCACTGGTTGTGGATGGGAAGGAGGTAGATACAAAACGAATGATCCTGACTAACTGATATAAATTATTTCTTATTTTTGAAAATACAATATGTAATACGCTTTATGAACAAATTCTTTTACTTGATAATACTTCACTTTTTATTTTCCCTTCCTTCACAATCGCAGGATGTGATTGTCAGTTTAACCGGGCAGGATTATCAGACACCTCTGGAATTGAATTTTATCCATCTTGACAACCTGAATAATAACAGTCAGGTCATGTTTTCTGATTTGCCTGTAGGAATGACCACCTACCGGATAAACCTGAGCAAAGGATCGATACTGGGAACCGGGCCTTATGATCTCCATAACCCTTATAGTATTCAGATTCTCTCGAATCAACCCGGGTTTCTGAAATTAATGCTGAACGTCCCGCGGGAAGAGCATGTTATCGTGGGCATCTACGACCTCAGCGGGCAAACAGTTCAGGAACAGACCATTTCGGTTAACCATGGTCAGATCATTATGGGGATCACAACGGGAACAAATCAATTATTGCTAATTGAAATTCGCGGTTCTAACCTTCGTTACAGCACGAAGATGCTCGGCGACGGAACCGGAAGGGGAACAGAAATCGTACATTTCCCGGGTACTTCACAACTCAAAACCGGTGAAAGCGCCTTTATGGAGTCCCTCTGCATACCGGCAGAATTTATTTACACACCGGGAGATACTGTCCGGTTTTCTGTCTTTAAGGCAGGGTATTACCTGAGTTCAATCGTTCGAATCCCTCAGCCTGAGGGTTTTTATTTACTCTATTTATCTGCGCCTTGTCCTTCAACTCTTTCTGTGACAGATTTTGACGGTAATATATACAACACGGTGCAAATCGGAAACCAGTGCTGGATTCGCGAGAACCTCAATTCCACACATTATGCCGATGGAACATCACTGGTGAACGGGACGGGAGTTGGCCCCATCTTCGGAGATTATACAACCCCCTATTGGTTCAACTATTATGATTCTGTCTACAATTCTCTCACATATGGCAAATTATACACCTGGGCTGCTGTGATGCATGGGTCCGAAAGCAGCAATTCGACCTTAAATAACATTCAGGGAATCTGCCCGGCCGGCTGGCATGTGCCCAGCGATGCCGAGTGGATGGAACTGGAAATGTTCCTTGGGATGAGCGCCTATGAAGCAAACCTGGTCATGCAGTGGCGGGGAACCGATGAAGGAGGTAAACTAAAAGAACCCGGAACCACATATTGGCTTGAACCGAATACAGGAGCAACCAACGAAAGCGGATTCACCGCATTGCCTGGAGGATTGCGTAACAATGAGGGTCTTTTCATGGCTAAAAAGTATAGTGGAAGATGGTGGTCATCCACTGAATACCCGGGAACGACTTCAGCTGCGGGTCGGAAGATCACATTTGATCTTCCGATGATTTGGCGTGATTTTGGAATAAAAAATGCTGGTCTTTCTGTCCGTTGTCTGAAAGACTACTAGAGGAATACATTGGAGAGCCTTCATGAATGACGCTGCAGGTTTTGCGGCCTTCCAGCTTGAGCCTCCTCTAATGGCGGCTTTACAGGTGCTTCCTGCCCTCTGAATGTGGAGCGATTAATTGCGTCAGAACGAAGCGTTGCATTTCTGAATCGGTTATTACGAACTACCCCCGGGATCCATCTTTGCCAGGGAATCGGCCAAAAAGCTGATCCCACTAACGCGTTTAACTAATCAGAACTTTGCCGGCCTGAAAATCTATTATGATTCAACTCCGGAACTTCACCAGGACTCGGTAACTGACCATCTTATCTACAGATTAAAAAATAATTGCGATGTGGAGATGGAGAATTATCCGGATGCTATCACCTGGTTTGAAAATGACATTTTAAATCCTCCTCCCCTGGATGATTCAGTCTTTTCACTGATCGACCTCAGCGACACCTACTTGCTGATGGCAGCCGATTCCAATGTTTCTAAGCATTGGATTAGGTATTACAACTGTTAGCCAGGTATGTTACTCATATCGATTAATAACAAGAGGCGCTGATACCGCTGAGATTTATCTTAGTTGTTTGTGGTATTATGATTCAAACGGAATTCCCTGGAATGGATTATTTCACTCCACCGATAATGGCAAATCATTGACATTAAAACGAAAAACAGAATGGTTTGTTGAAGGTGGACCAATTTGGGGAGATTCCTTATCGGGGTGGATCTCATTGGTCGTATTCAACTCACTTCCAGTATTCCTGCCAACAGGAAAAAAGAAATCCTGAATGTTTCCACCCTCAATCCCGGCATCTATCTGCTTAAAGTGACAGATGGCAAAAAGGTGATTGGGGTGGAGAAGATGGTGGTGGAGTGATCTTTACCATTTAACCATAACTCTATATCACCCATTAGTAAAACAGAATCCTGTTATCCACAATGTCGGCTTGCTTTTTTAGTGCGTCGTATAGAGAATTGGAAACACGGTTGGTCCATGCACGTTTGTCAGATCTCTCTTCAGCCATATAATTCTCTTTTGCCGGAGCATCGGTGATGTTGTCCACGATCACCACGTAAACACCAAGGTTCCCCTGGAAGGGTCCTGCTAATATGCCAGGAGGTGATACAAACACGTTGCCCATTACTTCATTCTCCCTGGCTATTTGTGAACGGCTCATCCCGGAAAAGGTTACCGTGGTCGTATCGACCCTTGTATTGAATGCAGCAGCCAGTGTGTGGATGTCCGTTTGATTCTTCATTGCCTCCTCCAGCCGTCCGGCCAGAATCTCAATCTTTTTAGCATTCCTTACGTTGGGTTCGATTCTCTCTTTCACCTGATCAAGGGGTGGTTCTCCTTTCTTGTATCTATCCTTTAGTAATATGACAGCATAGACACCCTGCAGGTCGAAAACGGGTGAAACTTCTCCTACTTTAGTCTGTTCAGCAAACGACCACCTGATTACATTTCGTGCGTTCTTTAAGCCCGTGACCGTATAGTCCATTTCCTTGACCTGTTGAGCATGTCGAATATTGATCCCTTCTGAAATAGCCCCGGTATCAAATGCTATGGGGTTATTATATCTGCCTGCATACGTGCTGGCCTGTGTATAATAATCCTGGAATGTTTTGCTGCTTGGTTCAATATTCCGTTGCAGAATGGCTGCCTTGATCTTGGGTCGATCTTCAGATTTTTCTGACAAAAGGAACAACGAATATCCGAGACGTGTTTCGATGATCTTCACTTCGTTTTTCCGCATCGAAATCCCGGCATCGAAAAAGGGGCTCACGTTGGGATTCCCATCGGGGAACCAGGGGAGAAGACCGCCATCTTCTTTTGCTGTAGGGTAGTCGGAAGTTTCTTTAGTGACTTCTGCAAATCTGGAAGGATTGGTTCTGAGGAGGGCCAGCAAACTATCAGCACGCTGTTTTGCCTCAGTCTGTGTACGGGTAACATTCTCTGCAACACCCAGACCGGCCCAGGTGACGAGCAACTGGGATCCTTGCATGGAATCAGGACGTTCCGCTTTTGCAAGAAGCTTGGCCATATACCAGGCGCTGTTCTCCTCGTACGGAGGCACAAAACCGTCGATCCGTGAGTTGACAAGTAATGAATCCAATCTCATCGGTAGATTATCGCCACTGATAAAATTGGTATCGTATTTCTTGTCTGAGTTGGCATTGACAAACGCAAGCGGGTCATTGGCAGTCTGGAAGTCGGCGTAAAGTGTTGTAACATCCTCTGCTATATCCCTTCGGTCCTTCGCTGAAGGCTTCACCTCAAATACCACAAAGTCCAGGTCAACATATGGTTGATCGTTATAAAAATAGATCTTGTTCTTCTCATAAAAATTCCTGTAATCCTTATCTGTCAGAGTCGCAACACTATCCGGAATCGTATAGTAACTCGGTGAGATGAAACGAATGTTCCATGATTTGCTCTGCATTTCGTACTGCTTATGCAGGATCTGTTTAGGAACATAGTAGGATCTAGCAATCAAATTGTTAAACTTTAACTGAAACTGGTCTTCTTTTATTGCACGTTCAAACTGAAGCCACTGAGCTTTTGCCTGAGGCTCCATTTGATCCAGGTTGCGTAAATAGTTCAGTACGATTGCAGGGTCATACTGGCCTGTGTTGGGATCTTTGAAATACTGCAGGATATACCGATGTGGATGCTGGCCCTGAACCAGCTCAAACAGTTCATCCGGAGAAACGGTCAGGCCAAGTTTCTGAAACTCTTCACCAGTCACAAGGCTACTGACCATCGTATTCCATGTATTCTGACGGACATTGTAAGCAACCTCCTCAGTAACCGTCTCCAATCCGGTATTCTCCCGTTGGATCTCCAGGTTCTCTTCAACTTTGTAATTAAAGTCTGTATAAGGTATCTCCTCTCCGTTCACCGATCCTATGTCTGTAACTGCACGGATTTGTCCTTTTCCGAAATCACCAATCACAAATGCAGCTATGGCTATACCTACAATAACTACAGCAAGAGCCGAATGTTTTCTTATTTTTCCAATAATCGCCATTCTTATCCTAATTTTAAAACAGGTGGCAAAATTACTCAATTCTGGTTAAAACACCAAGGGAAAACGTACTGGATCCTGGATTCTTGAGTCTTGTGTCTTGAACCTAAAGAGAATCTTTCTCTACCTTCATTTCCCCTCTTGGATGGAGGATTGTATAGTTGCTGAAAGTCTCATTTGATTGGAGGCCGGTTCCATACAGGACTTTATTGGGGGTGGTTATCTTTACCGGAGCTTCTGTATGGATCGTATGTCTTAATTCATTCCATATGAGGACTTCTGTGTTGAGTTGTTCATTCTTGAACTCATTGCGGACGATCACATTCCCTTTGGCCTCCATGATGCGTGTCCTCTCAATTCGTTTGCCATAATCAGCTGTGATAGTGGTCTCAATTCGTTGGGCCGAATCATACATCTCCGCCCGGAAGCCTTCGGGAAACTCCAGCCAGGGGGAATCCCCGGCAAACCGCTTGATTACCGGACCGGTTACCCTGGCCTGCAAATACCCCGAGTCACTGAAGATTACATCAATATCTTTTGCTGACATCAAGGCTTGTGATACAGTATCAATCTCGACATCTATTGTTTTAATCTCGCGTCGACAACTCTGGAAACCAATCCACAGAAATAAAAGAGTGAAAACAGTATAAAATATCCTGGTGAAGATCGACTTCAAGACTAATAATACTTACGTTTGACAAACCATCGTTCATAAATGGAAAAACCGATGACGAACCGCAGGTAGCTCTCCCTGATCAGGTCCGATTCCATTGTGCCGCGAATACCTGCTTGAATGGAGATATTCAATTGGGTTCTCACTCCTCGTAATGGAAGGCCAAAACCCAATGTCACTGCATACTCGTTCAGTTGTTTGCCTCTAAGCTTCAGGTAGGTGTTGTTAAAAATGAATCCAACTCTGTATCGTATCCGTTTGAAGTAGTTATTGTAACTGTTGATATCTGGAACAAATTCTGCTCCGGCACTGATTTGCTGGCTGTTTACCAGAGAATCGGATAAATCGAAAGCAGTAAATTTTTTCCAGTTGGCCCATCGGTAATCCAGACTGAACATCCATTTATTCTTCTTCTCCAATCCAATCCCCCCGCCGAAGGTCATAGGAATGATTATTTTTCCCTTAAAGCCTTCTCCGATCGCTATCGTGTCTTTCGGGTACTCAATACCTGATGCTCCGGTGAAGAAAGTATGTGCCACATAATCCGTTTCAGCGTTCATCTTGGATTCCAGCGCAAATACTGCTCCTGCATTGATCATAAGGTCATTCTTCAACCTACCATGATATTGAATGCCATAATTGAAATAGAGATCATTCATGGTCACATTGTTTATCACTTTCAAATTCGCATAGTAGAGTGAATCAGGGAAAAAAACGACCGCCTCACGCTCCATCTTCCCAAAAAGATACGACATATTAAATCCAATAGAGAGGCTCTTCCATAGTTTAAATCCATTTCCCCAGTAGAACCTGTTGATCCCACCGGCGCCACGATATACTCTGGCTACATTTCCAATTCCTTGATACATTTCCAAATTGATTACGTTGTAACCTACATCACTAAAAGGGACCAGACCAAAACTGGTTCTCCACCATTTGGTTACGGGTAATCCGAAAAGGATATAGCCAAGAGAAGCGTAGTTACTGGTAACTGTTTGCACATTGGATGAGAGTTGAACGATATCTGCGTTAAATCCTCCTTCAAAAACAAATGAGAGAGAGTCGAACGCTGTATAGGATGCCGGATTCCCATAATTGATATGATACGGACTGCGAATGGCATAACTGGTTTGACCCATGGAGAGGTTCCAGGCATTGTTGTTGTCGGCCAGGTCACCGATTCCGAAACGAGAATAGGGAGATGCAATGCGGATCTGCGCAAAGCTGGAGCTAACCGTCAGGAAACAGATCAGAAGGAAAAGGAACCGGGATTTAGCTGGCATACTGAAGATTGTATTCGAGAATGTGTTTTAGTCCGACCATCACAATGTTTGGGAATGCAAAGGTGCGAATTTTGAGGAGTTTATCCAAATATTCCATGTCTCCGCCACTCAGGATCACCTGTAGGTTTGGTTCCAGTTTCCGGTATTGCTGGATCATACTCCTTACCTCTGCAACCGCCCCGTTAACAGCTCCTGAAAGCATGGAGTCCCGGGTATCACTTCCAATGACGGATCCGGGATCCCGAAGGTGTACTAACGGCAGTTTCCCGGTAAAAGTATGCATAGCCTTCAGCCGCATTCTGATTCCTGGCGAGATCGCCCCTCCCAGGTACTCGTTCTTTGCATTGACCAGGTCGTAGGTGATGCATGTGCCGGCGTTGATAACAAGGGAAGGGGTTCCCTTAAAGAGGCAGGATGCCGCTACCGCACAGGCAAGCCGGTCTTTACCCAGGCTCCCGGGGGTTTTGTACCGGTTGACCAAAGGAACTGGTGTACGACTGGTTAACTCAATAAAAAAGCTCAGTCTGTTTTTCAAATACTTCTTGATGGATTGGGGGCAATGGACGACAGAACTGACAATCCCTTCCCGTATCTGTGGAAACTCCTCGAGGATATCTTTCAGCAGAGGTAAATCCAACCGGTCATATTGATCCAGCCTGATCAACTGCTCGCCGTCATAAATTGCTGCCTTTTGATTGGTGTTTCCGAAATCGAGAACTACTATCATATATTGCACATTATTGCGCATGATTGCACAAGATTGCCAAAAATAATACAATTATCAATCATCCAAATAATGGCAATAATGGCAATAGTGCGCAATAAAGATACTTTGTTTTTTTGAAATTTGTACTACCTTTGCACTCCCAATATGGCGTCGTAGCTCAGTTGGTAGAGCAGAGGACTGAAAATCCTTGTGTCACTGGTTCAATTCCAGTCGATGCCACAATCCCGTCAAGAAACTGGCGGGGTTTTTTGTTTCATCGAATTACTTAACACTTACAATTGCGAGGAGCGCAGCGACGAAGTAACAGTTATCCAGTCATCCAGATATCTAGTCATCACTGATCCAGTACTCCCTCACCATGTAACTCTCAATGCTTCCGTAATCTATGAACGATTTCACGTCAATATAGACCTGCAGCATCCTCCCGATGATGATCAGGGGATTACCAAAAAATTTGAAGGGATTGAGCAGGTCAGAGGGATCCCGGAAATGCTCTTCTACGATGCCGTCGTAGTGTGTGATATCGTCACCTGGATCTGATTCATTTATCACATTGCGGTTATAGTGCCACAAGGGATGTATTTTCAGTGACAGCGGGGTATGGCTGTTATGCCACCGATGAATAAAGGTCGGATAGTCGATCGACGGTTTCTGCCTGAACAGGGTTAGTAAGCAAACACCGGGTGTCACGTCGCCGTCAGTCCAGGTTTTTTGATAGGAAACCGGAAGCGCTTCGGTCACATGGAAGGTTCCTGCAAAACCTTCTGCTCCTTCAAGTTTCTTGACTGCATCGGATTCATCGAAAAAGGAGACCGCAGCGATTTTTTTCTTACTGAAAGGGATGATCGAGAATCGTGGCGGGGATTCTTCCGTCAGTGTAACACAAAGTCTGGCCGCGCTGTTTGCCGAATTAATTTGTTCACATACTGCGAAGATTCTGGTTCTGAATCCATCGTAAGATTCATCCTGTCTTCCTCTGATCAGGGAGATGGTTTTATACATCATTCATAAAAATTCAATGCACAAAAATAGAGATTTTCCACAGAGAGTTGACTATTTTTGCTGCCTCATAAACGGAAGAATCACGATACCCTATGCCAGATACACAAAACACCTTTCATCCGAATGTGCTTGTTACCGGTGGATGCGGTTTTCTCGGAAAAGCTCTCATCAGTGAGTTAATTGATAGCGATACACCTTTTCAACCTGGTTCAATACGTGTATTGGATGTGCTTGATCCTGTTGGAAATACACCCAAGGAGGTCGAATATATCCGGGGTGATATCCGTGACTTTGAAACTGTGCGCAATGCCTGTGAAGGGATTGATGTGGTCATTCACTCGGCAGCGATTGTCGATTGGGGGGCGAAGGAGATCCCTATCATATCGGATCGTTGATTAATATGGCGAAAGGTGGATTTTATGTGCGGCTGGGAAACGGCCGGTCGAAGTGCCAGCACACATATGTCCGTAATGTGGCGTATGCTCATCTGCTGGCCGCAAAAGCATTATTGGACCAGAAGCCCCGTGTAGCCGGAAGCGCCTATTTCATCACTGATGGGCCCGTATCTAATTTCTTCAAGTTCTTCGATAAAATCGTAACCGGTGCCGGATACCGCATCTGGCCAAAAAACCTCTGGCTTCCCCAGTGGCTGGCCTATGGAATGGGTGCGTTGAGCGAAACTGTTGCCTGGCTGATCCGCCCACTCCACTCCTATACTCCGAAGTTCAGCCGGTTTGCTGTTATCTATACCTGCAACGATTTTACGTTCTCGTCCGAAAAAGCAAGCCTGGAACTGGGCTACCATCCTAAATACAACGAAAAAGAGGCGATGGAAAAAACCATTGCCTCTTTCAGACGCCACGGAAAAACCGTGTAGTTGTATTACTTCTTCAAGCTACGCATATAAGCCACAAGGGCCCATCGATCGTCTTCATTGGTAATCTTCTTCGCGTAAGCAGGCATCTCACCTTTTCCAGTAATTGTCTTGTAATAGAGTGTGCCGTCTGTCTGTGCCTGAAATTTTGCACTACTGAAATCGCCAGGATCGGCTTTCAACATAGCGCCTTTCGGGCCATCACCCAAACCTTTTGATCCATGACAGGCCTTGCAATGCTTGTACCACACAGCTTTCCCATCAGCGATGACAGATTTATCAGCGAGATTTTCTGTAGGCTTCATTGCCTTGGCCTTAGCCGGCACTTCCCAACCCTTGTCTTGTGCTGCTGCGCTTCCTGCAATAAGCAGAATAACAGCTACCATTAACATAATTTGCTTCATAATGTTCTTTCTTTTAGACTACAAAAATACACATAAATCCGTATATCTAAATATATTTCTATTTATTTAATACTGTTTTTCTGTATTGGTCAGTGAAGATATTCGTCTTCAGGCAATTGAAATGGAGGATTTAACAGCTGTTGATACACTGAACGTTTTTCAGCTATTTTCTTCAACTCTATTGACTCTGAGTTTGTCAATTTATCCAGCCTGGCAAGGCTGGCATGACGTGCATCCAGCCGTTCTATCTCCATCAGGATCGGTTCAACATATGCCAGGTATTCGGGATAAATTGAATCATAATATACCTGCCATCTCTCTCGTACTTTTTCAGAAGGAGATACACAGATAAGATATTCCGCCAGCATAATCCGATTGACCGGATTGGGATTCAGCACAATCAATTCAGTAACATATCGATCGTAAAACTTCAACTCGGTCAGGTCGGCTGCACGCTCACGAAATCCGGTATCAATGACTTTGGTTGCAACTACAAATGCCACGCTTACAATGAACCATTTTGCCAGACTGATCCAGAATTTCAATTTTGGCGTCACCTTTCCGGAGTTACCTCCTCCGGGATCTTCTTTTTTACTTTGAATGCTTTTTGCCATAACTATTTAGATTTAATGTATAGGGGTTCACAAAACTAATTTAAAAAATTTCAAGTCAAAAAATTTGGCACAAATGATTTCACAAATCTTATTTTATCCTGTTGCCCTGTTCTATATGCTGTCAGAGCTACCAATAATACTGAGATATGAGCAATAGTTGCATGATTGCAATTAGCATTATAACCTCTTACAGTTGGATTTTGCATTGCAATGGCCAGCAATCGTGAGAAAATCCTTTCAACAGAGGTACGTTTTTTATATAGTTCTTTGAATTCCTGTGTGTTATAATCAATTTCAGATCGGATGTTTGGTTCCATTCGAATAAGTACATTACAGCCTTTGCCTTTGAAAAATTTTGGGTGAAGCACCGGGCATGTGATGTGCTGATATCGAATTTGTTTGTTATAAATGATGGGACAGGTATATTGACAATAAAGAATACCGGATTTCTTAGGACGCATTTTGCCTTTGCGATACATTTCAAGACCTGCTTCACAAATCACTTTGTCACCTTTGATCTGATAACCTTTGGGCTGTTCATTTCGTGGATTGTGAGGAATAATAGCCAATGCGTTCAGATCATTAATGATAAATCTCAGTAAGTTCTCGGAATCATAGTTGGCGTCACCCATCACCGCCTGGATAGTTAAATTGAAAAAGGAGCGTGCTTCTTGTATAAGATCCTTTGCAACTTTGATATCAGAGACATTTGCAGGCTTAGTAATCTCCCAGATTGGAAGTTCAGTAGCTGTATCATTGATCACATGATTACGATACCCCCAGAAGTACCGGACTTCTTTTTTAAATGGAGTTGGAAAATGAATCAAAACACCTAATCGGGCTTCCGGATCTCCAGCAGGTTTTTTGGTTTTATCAAATCTGTCCGTTATGGAGGTTTTCAAATTGTTTTCTTTTAGTAATGTGACAATGGGACAAGAATCAATGGCAATAGAGTTACCGGATAAAACACCGACTGTGATTAATTCTTGCACCAATTGTTGATGTATAGAGATGAGTTCATGATGTTTGGTGTCGTGCAGAAATGATGAGAAGCGTTCGGTTGAAGGAGCTGGTTTCAATGGGTTAAAACCTAATGCTTTGGATACACTTGGATTATTATTGAGTTCAAAGCTTAAATCCGTCAGATAAGGAAAACGTCTTAATGATTTGTAAATTAAGGCTTTGAGCATACAGTTTCTGCTTATCGGATGTCTTCCGGTCTTAGGGATGTTTTCTTGAAGCATTGGAAGGTTTTCAAAGAATTTTTCATATTTGACAGCAGGTGGTAACTCGGCCAAGTCAAATAGTAAATTTGAATACGGCATAATTGGTATCCTCCAGTTTTGTGAAAGTCTATGAGATTTTTCATGAAGCAAATACCAATAAATTAAGAGTTAGGAAACTAAATATCAAGCAAACAAAATATTACAACGATAGAGTCACAGGTTTTCATAAAACTAAAATTTCCTAACCCAGTCAATTTTAAGGCAGAAAACATGCAGAAAATGGTTAAATTTGGCACAAATGACCCCTGTATGATTTTAAAAATCAATACGTTAGAGAAAGTTAGGAAATGCCTGTTTTTGGGGCCTTGTAACCTATTGATTATAAATTAGTTATTAGTTTTGTGAACCCATATTTAATGTAAGCAAGTTAGAAAAAAATTGTCGAATCGTATCCCTATTTAAGATACTTTTAATAAATTGAGCCACTTTTTACCCATCCGATAGAAAACCACTATGATAAAGAAGATTAGAGGTATCCTGTTTGCTATCCTAATATTGACTTCCGGATTGCTTTTCGCACAAGACTCACTCCAGGTTACCCTGGGCAAAAAGCCGGTTGTGGTTCAGGTCGAAGAAGAGGCAGAGACGATCAGTGAAGAGATCGATAACGCTTTCTCTCCCATCGTGGAAGTTATGACTGATGTCCTCTTCTGGGATCCATTTGCCTACTCCGGAATGCACGATCCCATTGTTTACGACGAATACGGGGAGCCTTATATTAATAGCGAAGGAGATCCTGTGACTTCTGATATCCCTTTTATTGTTGTTTGGTTGATCTTTGGCGCCATCACCTTCACGATCATCTTACGGTTCATCAACTTCCGTGGATTCAAACATTCAATTCAGCTGATCCAGGGAAAATATGATGATCCCAATGATCCGGGGGAAGTTTCCCATTTTCAAGCCCTCACCACAGCTCTCTCCGCTACCGTCGGATTGGGTAATATCGCCGGTGTCGCTATCGCTATCTCCGTTGGCGGACCTGGTGCCACTTTCTGGATGATTTTAGCCGGATTACTTGGCATGTCTTCCAAATTTATTGAATGTACATTAGGGGTGAAATACCGCAAAATTGATAAAAACGGCGTGGTCTCTGGTGGTCCTATGTACTATCTCCGTGACGGATTAAAGAAGAAGAAGCTGAAGTGGCTGGGCTGGTTTCTGGCCGGACTGTTTGCCTTGCTGGTTATCGGAGGATCTTTCGGCGGTGGAAACATGTTCCAGGCGAACCAGGCCTTTTCCCAGCTCGCTTATGTAGTTCCCGGCATCGAAGATTTCGGAGCCTGGTTCGGTATCGGGCTGGCAGTACTGGTTGGGATCGTCATCATTGGTGGGATTAAAAGTATCGCCAGGGTAACCGACAAGATCGTACCTATTATGGCCATGATCTATGTGGGCACAGCGCTGGTCATCATCGCTATAAACATTGAACATACAGGTGATGCCTTCAGCATGATCTGGCATGGAGCATTTAGCCCCGGAGCCCTCAAGGGGGGCATCATCGGCGTACTGATCATTGGCTTCCGGCGCGCCGCTTTCTCAAATGAAGCTGGTGTCGGCTCGGCTGCCATTGCGCACTCAGCTGTGAAAACCGACAAGCCCATTACCGAAGGGTACGTGGCCCTGATGGAACCATTTGTCGACACCGTGATCATCTGTACCATGACTGCCCTTGTATTGATCTTTACCGGCACGTTTGAGAATCCACAGGGATTGGAGGGTGCACAGTTGACCAGCCAGGCATTTGAATCGGTTTTCTCCTGGTTCCCCTACCTGCTGGTGGTTGCCATCTTCATGTTCGCCTATTCTACCATGATCTCGTGGTCCTATTATGGACTAAAAGGATTCGATTACCTTTTTGGTGGCCTCTCAAGACAACTGTTCGGTAATCGAAGCGTAGCCAAATTTGTCTATTTTGTGATCTTTCTTGGTTTTATCGTTGTCGGCTCCTCTTCCAACCTGGGTTCGGTGATCGATTTCTCCGACATGATGATTCTGGCTATGGGCTTCCCGAATATTCTGGGTCTGATCATCCTTGCCCCGGAAGTAAGCAGGGATTTGAAAAATTACATAAAACAACTCAAATCGGGAGAGATTAGAAAGTACTCACGAGCCGAGAGAAAAGCAGCGAAGAAGAAGTAAGATTCAAGGTTCAGCGCCTCCGCAGAGTAGCTTCAGCGCTCGCGGAAGATTCAAGGTTCAAGAATCCAATATCCAACATCGAATATCCAACATCAATAAACAAGTATCCAGCATCTAGCATCCAGCATCCCTATAAATCTTGGCAATCTCCATTTTACTGATCCTGGCCGGTGTGAGTTTCACATCACTTTTCACGATCACTTTTTCCACAAACTTATCAATATCTTCTTCCCTGATGTCATAAGAAGAGAGCCTGGTTGAGATTCCCAGGTCATTGACAAATTGCTCCACGCCACCGGCTTCGATGAACATGTTATCGATGAAACGGACTTTCTCTTTCACCCAGGAATGTTCTCTCATGAACCTCAGAAATGCAGGAAGCAGGATCGCATTAGCCTTCCCGTGCGGGATGCTCTGGTAAACAGTGAGCGGATAGCCCATAATGTGAAGCAGAATCGTCCCGCTGTGGGTGATAGCAATCCCTCCAAGCATAGATGCATAGGCCATCCGGTTCATCGCTTCGTTGTCTTTTATAACTGCTTGTTTCAGGTTTTTCAATACCAGCTGAATTGATTCGATCGCAAAGATATCATTCATGGGAAATGCATCTGCAGATAAAAAGGCTTCGATGCTGTGGGTCAGGGCATCCATCCCGGTGTTGATGATAACCGGTTTGGGCACTGTATAGGTAAGTTCCGGATCAACCAGAGCTACCTGGGGGAAGATTTTTGCATTTGCATATCCGCATTTTTTTCGGGAATTCCGGTCTGTGAAAACAGCGTAGGGTGTTACCTCGCTACCTGTTCCGGAGGTCGTTGGAATGCAGATCACAGGAAGTGGTTCCGCCGGAAGATCATCCATGTTGATCAGATCGCGAAGGGATTCCCTGTTTGTTGCACACATGGCAACCCCTTTAGCTGTATCCATCGGCGAGCCCCCACCAATTCCGATTACGAGCTGACAATCATGCTCTCCGGCAATGATCCTTGCTTGTTCAACTGTCTCAAAAGAGGGATTTTCCTCGACATCCAGAAAATGCAGTACATCGATCCCATGTAGTTGGTCAGTCACAATATCAACAGCGGACGTATATTTTGCCAGGTTTTTCTCTGAAACAAGAAGAATTCGTTTAACCTTCTCCGGAATAAAATCTCGAATCTGCTGGACACGACCATTCCCAAAGACGATTTTAACAGGCTGGTGAAATGTAAAACTCCCAGGCATATGATCACCAGTTTTTCATATGATTCTTCTGCTTGAAGCTTCAAATATCCTACTAATTCTCAAATAAATTACTAAATTCGAATTTCAATGAAGAATATAGTTTCTAAATAGTTGCAAATAATAATATGATGGAAGGTGATATTTTAATCATAGAAGAACATCACAAAAAAGTTGCCAGGCAGATTGTAAAGATGATTAGTGATAAAATACGTGATTGTAAAGGAAAATTCATCATGACGGTGGCGGGTGAATCTGGGAGTGGCAAATCTGAAACTGCAGCATCAATAGCTAATGAATTAGCAACGAGAGGAGTAAACTGTTATATTTTTCAACAAGATGATTATTTCATTTATCCTCCCAAAACAAATACGAAAAAAAGGGGAAAGGATATTCATTGGGTAGGAGCAAATGAGGTAAAGCTTGATCTATTGGATGAACAACTTAAACGCATCAAACAAGGTGAGAACAACATTGTCAAACCCCTGGTAATTTTTAAGGATGATAAGATCACAGAAGAGGTTGTCAACTTAAGTGATTATCAGGCAGTTATTGCAGAAGGCACCTATACGACCTTACTGCATAATGTGGATATACATATCTTTATTGACAGGGATCTGCATGATACGTTAGAAGCAAGAAGAAAAAGGAACAGGGAAAAACAGGATGAATTTCTTGAAAAAGTACTGACAATTGAACATGATATCATTTCACCTCAAAAACAAAATGCTGATATTATTATTACAAAAGATTATCGTGCCGTGTTCAATCAAAAAAATAAACCATGAGTCAAAGTAAAACAATTGCACTCCTGAGTACACATGGATATTTTGATCCGATACCCCAACTGGGCAGGACGGATACAGGCGGACAGGTTGTATATGTATTGGACCTGGCAAAAGCTCTTTCCACAATGGGATATAAGGTGGATATATTTACGCGGTGGTTTGATAAAAGTAAAAAGCAAATTGATCCGGTCCCCGGAGTTGAAAATGTAAATGTGATCAGAATACCTGCAGGTAAATGGGAATTTATTCCTAAAGAGTTTATTTATGATGTATTGCCTGAGCTATCAAAGAATATGATAGAATTTATCATTGAAAATAATTTAGATTACGATTTATTTCATGGCCATTATGTTGATGCCGGGATCGTTACGATTGATGTGGCAAACTATTTCGGGAAACCATCTTTTTTTACCGCTCACTCTATAGGTGCATGGAAACGAGATCAAATGGGTGGTGATCCTGTTAAAATGGAAAAAAAATTCAATTTCAACCACCGGATCTCTGAAGAAATAAGGATCTTTAAGACTGTAAATGCACAAACACTTACTTCTTATGTTCAACTGGAAAAATTAACCGAACTATATCTTGACGAAGGGTATATCCCAGGTAATAATATTAAAATTATTCCTCCGGGAGTAGATGTCCATTATTATCGGTTACCTACTGAAAAAGACAAACAAGTTAAAACAAACCTACCTGAGAAATATATCTTTTGTCTAAGTCGAATCGATTCAAATAAGGGGCATGATCTGTTATTACATGCCTTCGATATTGTCAGAAAAAAAAATCCTGATGTCGACCTGGTGATTGGTGGAGGTTCGCCAAGTCCCAAACCCCGTGAATTAGGAATCGTTAATACGATGAAAGCTATTATTGAAGAAAAAGGCATGCAAAACCGTGTCCATATTATTGGTTATGTCCCGGATGAAATGATGAGGCCTTATTACCAGCAAAGTCTATTTTTTGTTTTACCCTCCTTGTTCGAACCTTTTGGAATGACATCCCAGGAAGCGATGGCATGTGGGAAAACTGTTGTAGCATCAAAATACGGTGGCATAAAAGATGTGATCACAAATCATGAAAATGGTTTTTTAGTTGACCCGGCAAATGCTGAAGAATTTGCAGATGTCATGATCCAACTGATCAAAGACCAGGATCTTAATGAAAAGATGGGATTGAAAGCACATTCAAATATATTGAACAATTACAGCTGGGAAGCTCAGGCAAGAAAACACAATGAATTGTATAATAAATACCAGAACTCTCCGAGACAGGAAGTATGAACCTGAGCCTTCATCTGCTTTTTATTGGAAATCCTGAAGGAAGACCGGTTTAAGCCCCTTTTTCTTTAATTCATCTGACAAAGTCCATTGCTTATCGATTTGTTCTTTTCCCTTTGAAATGAGTAAACGTTCTTTGCCACGATATATAGAGGATAAAGTATATTTGCAGGAAATTCATCATCATGAACTGGAGAAAATCACTGATTACGATCGCTGTCGTTGTCGTCCTGTTTATCTTGAGTAGCCTGCTGTATATGATGTTTGCAGGAATGGAAGAGAAAGCGGAGGATAAACAACGGGAAGAGATCAAGCTGTTTGTGAAGACAGAGAAGGTCGCCTACTCCACCAACCAGGCGAAGATCATTGAAACAGGTCGTCTCTCTTCCCAGCATACTGTAGACCTGAGCTCTGAGGTGCAGGGAGAGATCCTGCCTGGGGAAGTACTTCTGCGTGAAGGAACGAAGTTCAGGAAAGGGACGCTGCTGGTACGGATTTTTGATGAGGAAGCCCAAAACAACCTCAAAGCCAGCAAGAGCCGGTTCCTGAATTCCATTGCCGGGATCCTTCCGGATATCAAGATTGATTACCCCGGGAGTTACACAAAATACGAGGATTTCTTCAACGCCGTAGACCTTTCGGAACTGCTTCCTCCATTGCCCAAGCCCAGTTCCGAAGCTGAAAAGATCTTCCTGGCCAGTAGGAAAATCCTGAATGATTACTTCACCATCAAAAGCTCAGAAGTGAGGTTGTCGAAATATAACCTTCATGCCCCGTTTGATGGTTCGTTTACGAAGGTCTATCTGGAGCCCGGTTCGGTGGCCAATCCCGGTAGCCGGATCGCTTCGATGATCCGTACCGATAAGCTGGAGCTGGAAGTCCCTGTTCGTATCGAAGATGCTTACTGGATCCATAAAGGCGACAAGGTGAAGGTGAGTACGAAAGACCGGAAAATCAACTGGGTAGGAACCGTTGTCAGGAAATCCGACTTCATGGATCCTGCAACCCAAACGATCACTGCTTTTGTATCACTAACTCCAGGAAAAGGGAAGCCATTGTTCCAGGGACAATACCTGCTTGCCGAGTTTGCTGCCAAAACCCTCGAAGCAAGCATGGAGATCCCCCGGAACGCTGTGTTTGAGGATGAGTTTGTGTTCACTGTTGAGGAGGGGAAACTGAAAAAGAGTGCAATCAAGATCCTGAAAACCAATGAAACGACAGTGATTTTCTCAGGACTACCCAAGGGGGTGGAGGTGGTTGTAGAGCCGCTAATCAACGCCCGGGAAGGAATTAATGCAGAAATACTGGATCAGCCATGAAGAAGCTTATTGCGACATTTATTAAATTCCCCTTCTACGCCAACATCATTCTCTTCATCATCCTGGTCATTGGCGGCATCAGTTTTATGTTGATGAATCGATCCTTTTTTCCGGATTTCTCTGAGCGATACATCGATGTATCTGTCTTCTATCCAGGCGCCTCGCCTAAAGAGATGGAAGAGGGTGTGACAGTAAGGATTGAAGAAGCAGTAAGAGGTATTGCAGGTATCAAAGAGGTAAACAGTACGTCATCGGAAAATTTCTCCACGGTACGGGTGGAGATCACCGGAGAGTATGATATTGACGAAACCCTGATGGAGGTGAAGAATGCAGTTGACGGGATTACTTCATTTCCTGTCGACGCTGAAAGACCGATCGTCAAAAAGCAACGTTCTTCCACATTTGCTATTTTCCTGAGTCTTTCCGGAGAAGTAGATCGGATTACATTGAAGGAGTATGCCAACGAGATCGAGCATGACTTCTATACCTCCGGGGTTATCTCCCAGATCAGGTCCGGTGGATTCCCTGCGTTGGAACTTTCTGTAGAGATCTCCGAAGAGAACCTGCTTCGGTATAATCTTACTCTCGACGAGGTCTCCCGGGCAATCGCCCAGAACAACCTAGACATGTCGGGCGGTCAGATCCGTTCAGACAAAGAAGAGATAATGATCCGAAGCCGGTACCGAACTGTCAAACCGGAGGAGATCGAGGAGATCATCATCCGGGGAAATCCCGATGGCAGCTACCTGCGTATTGGTGATGTGGGAACCGTGAAGATGACGTTTGCCGATGTAGCCGGCACGTCATTACTGAACGGGAATCCTGCTGCAACCTTTCAGATATTTAAGCTGCCGACAGAGGACCTGAATGCAATCTCAGACTATTGTAACGAATATGCCGAAACCTGGAACGAAACTCACAGTGATACCGAAATGACCGTCACATATGACTTTTTGGTAATGCTCAAAGCCAGGTTGACGCTGCTCTATCGAAACGGTGGTATCGGGCTCATGCTGATCTTCATCACGCTGGGACTCTTCCTGAGCCTACGGCTCTCTATGTGGGTCGCTATTGGGATTCCCGCTTCATTCGGAGCGATGTTTATCCTGGGCATGTTTTATGGTCTTACGGTGAATATGATCTCCCTCTTCGGGATGATCCTGGTGATCGGGATCCTGGTTGACGACGGGATCGTGATAGCGGAGAATATCTATACTCATTTCGAACGGGGAAAAACTCCCCGGCGAGCGGCACTCGATGGAACGATGGAGGTGTTTCCGGCAGTACTCACTTCAGTAACAACCACGATAATTGCTTTTTCACCGCTGTTCTTCATCAAAGGAAGAATGGAATTCATGTTTGAAATGGCATTTGTGGTGGTATTCAGCCTGGCTTTTTCGCTGGTTGAAGCCTTCTTTGTGCTGCCGGCTCACCTGGCAAGCAGCTGGGTGCTTCGCCGGAATATACGACGGAATACCGGGAAGAAGATCCGGGATTCTCTCGATAAAGCCGTCAATTTTATGCGAGCCAAGGTTTACGGATCCACATTGAAATTTATCATTAAATGGAAATATGCGGCAATCTTTGTTCCGGTATTCCTCATGATTATCACTGCCGGCTTGTTCCAGGGTGGCCTGATCAAAGGAACCTTTTTTCCGGCTATTCCATTTGACCAGTTTACTGTAGACCTTGCATTTAAACCCGGATCGGGAGAAGCCCGGACACTGGAATCAATTAAACTAATAGACGACGCCATCTGGGAAGTGAATGCCGAACTAATGGATGAGCTGAACGATACTAATAACTTCGTGAATTATACCTTCCTCTCAACAGGGAATGCCTTCAGTGGCCAGGAGAGAGGGTCTCACGCCGGAAATATTTTCGTGTTACTGCGGGACCTCGAAAACAGCGGGACCTCAAGTTATGAAGTAGTCAGACGTGTTCAGGAAAAAGTGGGTGACATGCCGGAAGCAGAAAAGCTGACGATACAGGGGAGAGCAACCTTTGGCACACCGATCTCTGTGAGTCTTCTTGGAAAAGATGTAACCGAGCTGAACATGGCTAAAGAGGACCTGATCCGCAGCCTGAAACAGATCGAAGTGTTGAACAACATCGCTGATGTAAATCCTACCGGGATGAGGGAGGTCCAACTGAAGTTGAAACCCCTTGCTTATTTTCTCGGATTCACCCAGGTAAGCCTCACCAGCCAGGTTCGCCATGGTTTCTTCGGCGGACAGGCACAGCGATTGCAGCATGGCAAAGATGAATTGCGTGTTTGGGTCAGGTATCCAAAGACAGACCGGATCAACCTTGGTCAGCTCGAAACCATGAAGATCAAAACTCCGATTGGCGATTATCCGTTGTCGGAACTGGCTACCTACAAGATCGAACGGGGGCCTGTCAGCATCAAACACTACAACAGTTCCCGGGAGATCCGTATAGATGCCAATGTAGTCAGCTATGATACACCCATTGTTCCTATCCAGACAAAAATCGAGACGGAGATAGTTCCTGAACTGAAGGCCCGTTATCCGGGAATTAAGGTAGCCTATCTGGGTCAGAAGAAAGACAGCGATGAAACGATGGCACAGATCCAGAAGTTTTTCACTCCTGCTTTTCTTTTGATGTTCCTGATCATCATCCTTCATTTTAAATCCTTCACGCAGGGACTGATCATTGTGATGATGATCCCGCTGGCCTGGCTCGGAGCAATCTGGGGTCATGGTATAGAAGGAGTGCCGGTATCGTTGTTGAGTGTATGGGGAATGATCGCGTTATCGGGTGTAATCATCAACGATGCGGTGGTCTTTCTATCCAGATACAACTCATTATTGTTGGAGGGGAAAAAGGTAGTAAATGCTGCCTTTGAAGCTGGCCAGGCACGATTCCGGGCGATCGTTCTGACCACCATCACAACGACAGCAGGGCTTTATCCGATTATCCTTGAAGGAAGTTTCCAGGCACAGTTTCTCATCCCCATGGCCGTTGCCCTGGCTTATGGCGTATTTTTCGGAACAGGATTTATCCTGGTTCTCTTTCCTGTTTTGATCCTCGCTCTGAACGACTTCAAAAGATACTCAATCTACTTCTATAACCGGATCAATTTATGGGTGTTGCGCGGAGATCCGAAACGGAGTGTTCCGCCAAGGATCGTGGAGAAGCTCACGACGGTTCCTTCAAGAGAGAGCGTGGAGAAGGCTATCATCTATAGCAAACGGACAATTGAATAAACGAATTTGATTCAGATACTCATGATCACACCAATTACATACCTCAAAAGAGGTTTTCTTCTTCTTCTGTTTATCCCTGTTTCAGTCGTCATGCAGGCACAATATCCCCTGTCACTTGCAGATGCCATTAAAACGGGGCTTGAGAATAATTTCCAGATCCGGATCGCACAACAGAATTACGAGATCGCGGTCCTGACCAACACCCAGGGAGCTGCTGGAAGATGGCCTTCCATAACATTGGGACTGAATAATGCCAACCGGTATGATAATACCCCGCTTCTTGATTCCACTACATTTACGTTTAATCGTGAAGGCAAATACACTAACTCGCTTGTCCCATATGTCAACCTGCAGTGGTTGCTTTTCGACGGCCTTTCAGTAACGATGAACAAGCAGAAATTGGATCTGCTGGAGGACTACTCTTCCGGGTATTCGACCATTGTGATTGAAAATACCCTTCAGGCGATCATCCTGGGGTACTATTATGCGCTACTGGAGGAGGAGCGGTTGCGTGTTCTGAACAATGTCAAGGATCTTTCAGGTGACCGTTATGCCTATGAGATGATGCGGAAAAAGCTTGGAAGTGCAGTGACATTTGAGGTGCTGCAGGCGAAAAATTCATTTCTGAGCGATTCAACCAATTACCTCTTACAGAAGTTGAATGTTAAGAATGCGTTTCTCTATCTCAAGCTGCTCCTGGGAGAGCCCCCCTCGGTTCAGTTCACGCTTGTCGACACATTTCAGGTAGAGACGCAACAATATATTCTCAGCGATCTGATGAATAAAATGTATTCAAGCAACACCAATTTGCTGAACCAGTACATCAACCAGGAGATCCTGAAAAAGGATGTCAGCATTGCCAGCAGCAACCTGTGGCCAACGCTTTCGATGAATGCCGGAACTGATTTCACACAGAGTTGGTCTGACTTCGAAAAGAGTGAAGCCAATACCTACCTGTTCGACTATTACGCCAATTTCAGCCTTAGCTTCAACCTCTTCAACGGGGGAAATACCAGAAGAGCGATTGAGACAGCCCGGATCAATGAAAAGATCGGGGGCCTGGAGATCCAGGACCTGAAACAGTCGCTGGAGAACCTGCTGGTAAACCAGTTCGAGCTCTATCATATCCGGACACAGCTGCTGGAGGTAGCCCAGGTCAATCTCGAGAGCGCCCAGCTAAATATGGAGATCGCTACGGAGAAATACCGTAACGGAACAATCAACTCATTCAATTTCAGGGATGTCCAGTTGATCTATCTCAATGCTGCTTCCAAAAAACTCAATGCTATCTATGACCTGATCGACAGCCAGACGGAATTGTTGAGGTTAACGGGGGGGATAATCTCTAACTAATCCACCTCATCCCCCGGCCCCTTCTCCTCAAAGAGAAGGGGAGTATTTCCCTCTCCTTGAGGAGAGGGTTAGGGTGAGGTGGATTGCTTCCTCCTACGCCATCTCCAAATCAACAATATAACCACCAGGATGATTACTACAGGTACGACGACTTCAATCCAGGCCGTCAGGATTATTGACCTGTGAAGCAGTGTAGTGTGCATATCGTTGCTTACCGGAATGTATGCCATCTCCCTGACATGTGATAGTAAACTAACAGCGAGATCATTATCCGGGATGCTTTTGTGGCATGACGAACAGACCCCTTCCCTTGAGATGAGTGCCCGCTCTTCATTGTTTAACGGTCGTTCTCCGGTGAAGTGATGTCCGACTGTCTGAAGTTGTTCCCCCTCTTCCGAAACAAACCGCGACCAGTCATGATCCAGGTTAGGGATCGCGTTGATTTGAGCCTGACTCTTCTCAGCAATCACCACGCCTTCAGCCGTAGTGAGATCGATATCGTATGGTTTTGATGGATCGGCAATGATGGTTCCGTTTTCTATCCCATATCCCAGCGCCTTCGGATTATTGTGACAACTTTCGCAACTCCGGGCACGCTTGGAAACGGTGTGAGGATGAACGATTGCCATATCACTGGCCAGTTGTCCTTCTGCACCGGCTCCCTCTACATCCGGGATCTTAAAGATGTGGTTCAATAACAATGGTTCATTGTCTTCGCCGATTACCGTAACTGTCGTATTGCATCCCGGGATGCAGTTAGAGATTCGGTGCTCCCCGTTTACGGCCATAGCGGGATCTTCAAACAGGATATAGCTTCGCTGCTCTTGAACGTTTCCAGGGATCAGATGCTTACTCCCCTCTCCCCTGGCATCTGCGGATAACCCATTTCCAGCATGATCGTTTCCATCGGCAGTCCAGTCGGTACGGAATTCGTTTTTCGAATAATCCACTTTCAGGTGGCAACCATAACATTGAGGTGCCCAGGTATTGTGGCAGGTGTAACACTCCATGTGGTTGATATGACCATCTATATTGTCCATGGCAATCACAGCCTCTTCGGATAGTTTGTTCTCCTCCAGCAGGGTTTTAAGCGGGGATAATACAATGTCTTTCCCTCCTGCTGTATAGACGATCACTTCATTTCCCTTTTTGACTGCTTGTGGCATCGGGTTTCCCCGTGCAGTGATCAGATATCCCTCCTCCATATCGAAAATCGTCCCCTGGCTGGCGTAATCAGGGACCTCATCCGCCAGTCCACGTGCCGGTCCGGTTGCCGGCCTGTCACCGGCAATTTCATCTGAGAATCCGATCGGAAGCTCCCAGGGATATTTCTGAGGGGTGCCGTGACAATCCTGGCATTCGATCTCAACTGCTGCCAGTGTGGTTCCGGCAAGGATTCCGCTGCTATGGACATCGAGAGAGGTATGACAATCCTGGCACAACATCCCTTTGTCTTTATGGATATCCGCATGCAGATGCAGGTAATTCTTGGTGAAGACCTGCTCCTGTTCACTTCCGTTGGGCATAAAAGGCGATTTGTACGCTGTCTCCAGCAAGCCCATGTAAGATGGACCGATCCTTCGTCCCCGGTTGTGGCAGGTCACACAGGTTCGCACCGGGATCCCGGAGTAGGTTATATCATTAACTGTCACCTCGCATTCACGGGATGCCTGTAAACTATGTACCAGCACATGGCCTGGTTCAGTGTGCGAAATAGAGGGATCATTCCCTTCATAATACCCTTCAGTGGAATAAGGTATATGACACGCACTGCACCCCATACCCCGATAATCGCCCGGCTTGTTCCGGCCCTTTACCCCTGTGTGACAGCGCTGGCACTCCTGGCGGATATAGGTATAAGCAGCCAACTGTGGATTTTCTTTCACTTCAGCAGCGGTAGGAGCCGGAGGCAACTGTTTCATGCTGCCCGGGAATACCTGTGGTTCGGCTTCTTTCATCCGCTGCATGTATTTCAGATACACTTCGGTACCCAGTTGCCGATGAAGAGGTAACTCATCCACGTCGTAATTGGCCTGGTTGTGATTGAAACCGTTCAACCCCCCGAATCCCCATTCAGTTCCCTGGATCTTCCCGGCTTCAGTAAACATCAGTGAAGTAAACTGCGTACTGGTTTGGGCTTCGTGACAATACCCACATGTATGCTCATTGATCCACGGACTTCCCGGATCAGGGTAAAAATCCTTCGGTCCATCATCTTCCAGAAAATAGGGGATACTCCCTTTATGGGCCAAGGTTTTATCTGTTGTTTCGGGATTCCCCCCGTGGCAGACAATACAGCTGTTCCCGGCGAATCCGGCTTCCTCCGCAATCTCAGCAATCGTTTCCATCATATACGAACCCGGATCCTTAATATCTTCAATGCCTTCATGGCATTTCAGGCATGTATTTGATCCCTGTGATTTGGGATCTGATTCAACTCCTTCATCCTTATCACTTTGCAACGATGACATAACGATAACAGATACCAGGACCAGACAAACCAGGATCGTTTTTATCATGGGAAAAGGTTTTGTTCAAAGATACGATTTTTTGGAACCCTACCCCTCCCCCAGCCCCTCCCCAATTGCTTCGCTGACGCTCGCAAGGGAGGGGAGTATCCGGCATCAGTCATCCGGCATCAGGCGAAGCCTCCATCAACCGTAGGTTCTATCAGCGCAGCTCCGGATTAATTATACCTTTGTATTAAATTTTACCTTGTGAAGATACACCGTTACATCCTGTTATACATTTTCTTAACAACTCAGGCTGTCTCAGCTCAGGGAACCTGGGAGAGGATTGCTGTTCCAACAGACCAGAACCTGCGATCAGTTTGTTTTGTGGACAGCCTATACGGCTGGGCTGCAGGAGATTCCGGAATAATCATCCATACCGTTGATGGTGGTGAAAGTTGGGTGATTCAGGCTAGTCAGACGGAGAATGATGTTGTGAGCCTGTTTTTCCTCGACAGAGACCAGGGTTGGGCCTCTTCTTTCAATTATACCACCCTGCCGTACGGCACGATCATCCTGAAGACAACCAACG
>JACKQG010001884.1_pt1 | contig 28285 bp, 27 predicted proteins | sample 8237621 | NCBI WGS metagenome assembly JACKQG01 (sample SAMN15677084, study PRJNA649215) | marine metagenome | biome: marine; feature: Black Sea; material: saline water; isolation source: suspended particulate matter (SPM) from the Black Sea western gyre | collected 2013-06-09/2013-06-10 | depth... | reverse complement strand
CCTGTGAATAATGCCGGGGAATTCAGAGTGAGTAGAGCAGCGATAGTGGTAACTATAATTCTCATAAATATACCTTAAGTTTGATGGCGCTGGCATAAGTCAGAATTCCAGCTTGCTCACAAAAATCATGATTCCTGCCATACCCGTTAACACTAGCGACCACTTGAAAATACGTTCCATAGCTTTCATCATGCACCCTGTTTTTTATATACAGGAATAGAACGACCATCTGAACTTATTCTGAACACAATCACAACAGGGCAAAGGTTAAACAATGTAAATTTATGCCTACCAGAAAGTTAACACTATTTAACCTTTGCCGGGCACCAGTCGTGTTAAATTATAGCCACAGTATTTATCCAGACGAGCACTCCATGTCAGTCGATACACTTAAAGCACCGTCATCTGGCGTCAACAGCCGGATGCGCACCTCGCATATTTTTCTGATCATGCTGGCGACCCTATTCGTCACCATTGCGCTGACCTTCTGGTTTGTGCGTAGCTATATCTATGCCAGAGACTTTACTCCGGTTAAACTCGACCAGGCCGAACAAAAAAACCTTAATAACAAGCTGCGTGTACTGGGTTACCAAGCGGACACAACGCCTGGGATCAGCGCTAATCACGCTACGGCTGAAACCGACCAGCAATGGCTAAGACCCGAAAAGTATCAGGAGCAGGCCGCTCAACGCGAGGTCAGTTTTAATGAGCGCGAACTGAATGCTCTGATCGCGAATAACCGTGAGCTGGCAAAAAAGCTTTCCCTTGATTTAAGTGATCAACTGCTTAGCGCGCGCCTGCTGGTGCCGCTCGACCCTGATTTCCCACTGCTTGGCGGCAAAACACTCAGAGTTTCCGCTGGAGTCGAATTGGCTTTCCACAACGCCAGACCCAGAGTGGTTTTAAAAGGTGTCAGCCTGATGGGCCTGCCGATCCCGAACGCATGGCTGGGCGGGCTAAAAAATATCGACCTGATCAGTGAGTTTGGTGACGAAGCTGGCTTCTGGTCCAGTTTTGCCGAAGGGGTTGAACATATCGAGGTACAGGAAGGCAGACTGATGGTTCGGCTTAAACCGTAATGGTTTAGAAAGTGGCTAAACGAAGGAAGATGAATTCAGGAGGTAAGCGAAGCATGACCACATGGACGAGTGATTCTTCATACTGATCTCAATAACTTGTCATACCAGCGCACGACTGAAGGGATTCAGGAGGTAGAGCCACGTCAGGAACAGTGGCCGAGAACAACGCAGGAGGTTGTCGAGGATGCCAGAGCCGAGGCTGGTATCCAGTGGAACGACTAGCAGCGTTTACGGATCAGGTCCAGCATGACGACCTGATCGATAGATTTCGTCTTCAAGCCCTGCATAACGAGCTGTTTATCGCACGCCAAAACTCACGGCAATTCCCCTGTAATATTCAGGGATAATGTATGCTATATTTCAGGCTTATTAACTTCCTGGCCGCCCACTGATGCACACATTTAAGCGCCGACAATTTCTCCAGCTCAGTCTCGGCTCCAGTATCGGCCTGATGCTGCCGGGATTAGCCCATGCGGCCAATATCCAGCAATTATCCGGCCGCGTTTATATCAATAAAAAGATTGCCCGTCTCGACTCTTTGGTTCGCCCCGGCGACCTGATCACCACCAGTCACAACGGGCGGATTGCGTTCACGATCGGTGCCGATGCCTTTTTATTGAAAGAACGTACCTCTTTGCAGGCAGGCAGCAGGGACAATCCGGTTATCGATCTGTTACAGCTACTCACCGGCAAACTGCTGAGTGTCTTTGGCAAAGGGGCCTTGCGTAATATCGTTACTGCCAACGCCACCATTGGCATCCGTGGTACCGGCTGCTTTCTGAATGTTGCGCCGGATAGTCTGTACTACTGTAACTGTTACGGAAAAACGACACTCAACTCCGGTCACATCCATGAAACCTTTGAAGCCACGCATCATAACGCCCATCAGATTGATTTCGAGGGTGGAAAGATGATGGGCATGCAGGTGATGCAGGTACTCGATCACAGCGATGACGAACTGCGTCAGCTGGAAAGCTATGTCGGCCGTATTCCGCTGTTTGATCAGACCTGAACGCCGGCAGCATCAGGCCATAGCATGGCCCGATGATCGACGGTTCGGTTATGTTTATTTGTTTTCAGGTTTACGCTGTTCGGGCAGGATCTTGTTGGCGAAGTAACGATCGGCGTCTTCCACATCAACCGGTTTTTCTTCGATATCCACCAGCGGCAGCTCGTAATCACTCCAGCCACGCAGGCCGGTCTGGAGCGAGATGACATTCTCATACCCCATCTGTTGCAGGGTATAGGCTGCCAGCGTAGTGCGGTTGCCGGAACGGCAGGCCAGTAGCACCGGTCGGTTTCTGGCTTCGACCAGATCGGGTTCGGTTTCCTCAAAATCCCATTCACAGGCATTCTCCAGAATACCGCGTGGAACATTCAACGAATTAGGAATATGCATGGTGTCATACTCATGATTTTCGCGGATATCTACAATCAGGGTTTGCGGATGTGCCTCAAGATATTCTTCCACATCCCAGGGCATCATTTCGGTGATCAGCGGAGCGATTTCAGCAGCAAGTTGAGCAAAGGTTTTCATGCGTAGTAGACCGGTATAGAAACGCAAAAGAGGTTAGCGCATCGAACCGCTAAACTCAATCTAAGGTTTTTTGTGCGGGCGCCAGCTGATGCCTGACTTGAGTGATAGCCCCCCTGCCGGATTCATGCAAACGGCAGGGCGCTGTGCGTTAAGGCACCGCAATCGACATCATCAGCCCGGACTGCAGGCGGCTGAAGGCTTTATCCATCAACCCGATCGCAGCGCTATAATTATCTTCTGCCGCCAGCCCTGCGGCCTGCTCCAGCATCTGCCGCACCGAAGCCAGCAGACTGTTTAGAACTGCGTTTTTAGCGCTATTGGCACTCATCTCAAGCAGCAGGCCGATGGCCATCTGCTGGCTTTGCGTCTTTTCCACATAATACTGGTACTCAGCCTGCGGCGTCGCAAAATCGAGAGACTGAATCAGCGTATCACCCTCACGTAGCGTCGCCAGTGCCTCCCTGATCAAGGTGTAAGCACCATTCAGCAGTTCGTTCCCGGCGCGGGTATCAGCAGACTGAAAATACCCATCCGCACGCGCCCTGAGAGTGGCAATATTGCGCTGCATAATCGAAGCCTGTTCGCGCTGTCCCTTTTCTATCGATACCCGTTGAAAGGCATCCAGCAGCGCATCAATACTGCGCATCAGTTTGTTCCGCTCGTTGTTCTGTTTGCCAGCACCTGAGCGGATATCATACTGCTCATCCGCACCTCGGCTGTTTACCAGAGTACTGCCATCGCGCAGTTGAATAATGGCCGTTTGCAGTTGTGCATAGGTACGTTCGAGAATTGCCCGCCCGGCGGCATAATCCTGAGCCTGATAATGCTCTGCGGCCTGTGCTTTAGCGGCGACCACCTGCGCATGAATGCGATCTGGCTGCTGGGCCTCACTGGTGATATTCAGATAGGCATTAAGCAGGGCATCGATGTTGCTTATTCTGTTATCCAGATCCTTCTGCTGTCTGACCGGCATCTGCTCCACCTCGCTGACATTCAACGATTCCTCGTTCTGAGCAGTTAGCGCTATAGCATCTGAATTATCCGCAAAGGCACTGATGGAGGAACATGCCAGCAAAAGCAGGGTTAAGTGTCGAACAGTGCGCATATAAAATTTCTCGTTGTAATTGTGCCCGCAGGAAGTCACTGGATAATACCTGTTTTCGAGCAACGCGGGGCGATAATAGACGGCATAAAAACCGGCGCATAAATTACAGGCTTAATTCACAAACGTAAAGAGCCCCAAGCGGGCGTCACTGAAACAACAGACATTTGCCGGCCGTATAGTGCGCTTCAATGCGCAACTCAGATTGCCTGAATCGTATCGATTTTCCAGTGCTGCGGCTGAACACCAGCCTGTATCAGGATATCCTGCGCCAGCTCGCGCAACTCTTCGGGCAGGGTCAGGTAAACATCAGACTGTGTCACTGCAGCTTCCTGTAACACAATTTTTTCCAGTAACTGAGTCATCGTGGCGGGTGATCGATCCTGCGCAAACTCCGTCTGAAAGCTAAAGTTATCCAGCGCATGCACGATCGATCGGCAATAGTTTTCCAGATAGGGCTGATTACCGGCCGACATCATCCAGTAGAGTTTTATCGGTTGATTTTTCTCCAGCGCAATTGCATGTTCGATCAGGCTTTTTATACTCGAAAAACCGCTATCAAACGCAATCAGCAGTAGCGGACGATCAGACGCATCATCCAGCACAAACTCACCATGCGGTCCGTTTATCTGCACGCGTTCATTCTTTTTCAGCCGTTTGAACACATACTCACTAAAGGGGTCATGCTCACGCGCTTTAACATGAACCTCCAGATGCATCCCATCGCAGGGACAGCTGGCAATCGATTTATTGCGCTGGAGAGAGCCGTTCATGCTCAAGGTCACATACTGACCGGCAAGGAAACTTAACGGCTGACCGCGTGGCGTTTTTAGCACCACCGACATCACCGATTCGGATAACCGATCCATCCGGTAAACCCGGGTATCAATGGTTTGCTCAGCAATCTCGCTCACACTGTCAATCTCCACCGCCTCCATCACTACATCGGAGGATGCCGCATGACAACAGCTTAACAGCTGCTGCCGGTCTTTTTGACTCTGGGACAGCACGAAATCCGAATGCCTTAACCTCTCGGTAGTACCACTCACCAGCCGGACCAGACATTTCCCGCAATTCCCACCATCACAGCCGTAAATCATATTCAGGCCCGACTCCAGTCCGGCTCGCAGCAATGACTGTTTGGAAGATGATTGATATTGATGCTGACTAGGCAACAGGGTTACCCGGTAAATTGACATAGACAACCTGTGATATGCATAAACGCTGTTTAAAATTTTTGTGCTGCCAGACAAAGCTCGGCAACCTCAAACCAGAATCCGGGCTTGTTGATTTCCGCAAAGCAGACTAAATCGAAAAGGCAGTCCACCTCGACAGGAATATCTATAGTAAATCAGACCGATCAAACCGTTACCGTTTTTTTGCAGGGGTTGTCAGACTGAACTCAATGCTGTTGTTGCTGAATACAGGATCAAGTCTTCCAGAAGACTCTGTTTATAGTCAGGCCATGATTTAAACCAGGTCCCTATTCAATCAATGCAATAACTTAAAGATTCGACCGGTATCGCTGATTTCCTGCATACTCAGGCAATGCAGAATTTGTGCATATCGCACATTTAGTCTATTCTATGTGCATATACATCATTAACGGAGGACATATGTCAGCACTTGAACAACCCCTGCCGGTTGCTGAAACCGTTCTGGCGAAGGCCGTATTGAAGGCATCCGAGCAACTTGGTCTGAAACAGGCCGAACTGGCGGCGGTACTGGGCATGCATCGCACGGCGATCAGCCGCCTCAAGCAAAATCCGTCACTCAATCCTAAATCCAAACAGGGTGAACTGGCTCTACTGCTGATACGGGTCGCCAGGGCGCTGTTTGCACTCACCGGCGGCGATCAGGACTGGATGCGGCACTTCATGCGTTCGCCTAACAGGATCACCGGTGGCCAGCCGGCAAAACAGATGGAAAGTATTCAGGGCCTGATCGGCGTGTTGCAGTATGTGGATGCGATTCGAGGCAAGGTGTAATGCTATGGGACGACTGCGACGGAACGCAGCATATCCGTCCGATCTCAGGCAAACTGTTTCGCATGGTCGAGAGTCAGGAACAGGTGGCCACGCTCAGCTATGTAGACACACTGGAAGAACAGGCCTTGCTGGAAGAGATGCTGGAAAGCAGTAAACCCGCCCTCCCCGTACACTCCGGCAACTACCATTACCTGCTGAAAACTCCGTTCCGCTACCCGCCCCTGCCGTGGGGCTCACGCTTCGGACGCAGCCATGAACCCGCCATCTTTTATGGCGCTAGCAGCGTCGATACAACACTGGCTGAGTCCGCCTATTACCGACTGGTGTTCTGGCACTCGATGGACGCCGTACCGGTCAAACAGACCATGCGCAGCGAACACAGCCTGTTCTCAGCCCAATACCTGTCATCACTCGGGTTGAAATTACAACTGCCACCCTGCAGTGACTATGAAACTCAACTCTCCCATCCGCAGCAATACACCCAGCCTCAACTATTAGGCAGTGCGATGCGAAAGGCCGGTGTCGAAGCCTTTGAATACCGCTCTGCACGCGACCCGAAAAAAGGTAGCTGTGTAGGCCTGTTTACTCCCGCAGCCCTGCGTCACAGACGCCCGCAGGAAATGACCCAATGGCTGTGCGAAGTCAGTGTGAACGAAGTCGCCTTCAAACAGGTGGGGCAGACCGATGTATTTCGATTTGGCCTTGAGATATTTCTGTATCAGGGGGAGTTGCCGCTACCGAGTGCATAATGATAATGGGGTCTAAGTAAAATAAATGATTCAAGCTGCTGCTCTCGAATATTATGGGAGGTCTAATCTAAACATAACGGGAGGATCATAACCTCATCGTCATCCCGGAAAAGTAGCACTTCTGTCGTCATACCGGTGCATACCGGTATCCAGTGAATAGCGGCCCGAAGCAATACCTGCACAGTAATCTTCCATACCGCTATAGAAGCGCTGTTTTTAGCCCATCAAAGGGCCGACCTAAAACAGGTACAGGTCAAAGCTGTACTGTAAAAAATTAAATCACCCTGAAAAAGCAAAACCTGAAAAGTCCATTTTCCAGGTTGAAGTTGACGTATTTCTTTAAGTTCTGTTTCGATCTGGTCCAGGCGTCAGGCCCAGAATAGCGTCGCAATTATAATCAATCCAATGGTAATCGCCTGCATCACGACACGACCCCACATAAATTCATCGGCATGTATCCTGTCAAATTTCCCGCCATGTGCCATCGAAATACCACCAGCCATCAACAGAAAAATGGTACCCAGTAATGCGAGAATAATAAAAACGTTTATAAAACTCATGTCACCAGCCTCCAGTCCAATTTATTTATTTAACTTCTCTACTCGACTCCTTTCAGAAATTTAAGTCAAATAAATTTAATCTATAAAAAGGCATCGCAGCCGTTCAGTAACAGAATGTCTACCATTTGAGGGGTTTTAGCGTGAGTTTTACGCTCGTTCAGAACCCGGTATAAAATTACTCTATAGATTACTGATGCTGGCGTTTTATTATCACAGGTTATTCAACATAACCATAATTCCTGTTTATAGATGATGCTTGAGTTACTGGATAAGTGATGCTCAGACAGATCACAGCATACCGGCGCATGCTGGTATCCAGTAAAGCGACTAACACTCCTCTCGTCACTCCAGACTTGATCTGGAATCCAGAGTCGGATCGTGGAATGTAAGGATACCAATCGTTGAGATGGATTCCATCCTCAGGTCCGTTAACGGCACGACCCCTGTGCCACTCCTCCGGATCGGAGCCCGGAATGACGAAGGCTGTGTGCTTTCACATTTTTATTTAAACATCGAGTAAACATTTTATTTTCTCAGCTAAGCTCTATCTATTAAAAATTTCCGTTTTTTAAAGCCGGATACCTGCAATCTAACGCATTCCATATAGTGAGAGCAAAACGATGATCAACTTAACCAGTCGCCTGTTATTCCTGATGATTTTGTGTTGCCCTGTGACCATTGTGCAGGCTCAGAAATCAACCATTCCAGATATCCATGAAACAGGTCAGCGCGGTGATATTGCGCGTAGCATCCTGGCGAAATCTTCCCGGCAGTTCCTGCGCGCAGATGCTAATCAGGATAACCGGATCTCGTCGCAGGAGGCCGCTGAACATTTACCTTTTATCAGCAACAAGTTTTCTTACTACGATAAAAATAAAGATAACAGCCTTAGCTGGGCGGAGTTTTTAGGCCATAACGAATGGCCTGCCCCGCTACATACCAGCCTCACCCAGAAGCAGTAAGTAAAGGCAGGTTTTCGCCCTGCATCACGCGTGCGATCCGCCAGCATTCAATTCGTGAACCCTTGACTCAATCGTTCAGCGCTTTCCATCGCCCATTGCGCCCCCTTATTTAAAAGATTCCGCCTCGGCTTCCAGATAAGCGAAGTTGATCAACTGTCCCAGCTGCCCTTCGAAGCCTGACCAATCTTTCCATCGCTCCAGTTTGGGCAATAGCTCGGGACGTATTTCAAAATCGGCCTTGCCATCATCGTAACCGGCTCTGGTAGTCGAGTAGATAGTTGTCAGAAAATCACGATAGTTGCTGGCAATGCTGGCGTCGGCAGTTTTGCCATGCCCGGGGATGAAAATTTTCGCGCCGCTATTGATCGCCTTATCCAGCGCCTGGATATTGCCTCGAAAGCTGCCTTCGACCGGTACGATAAAGTTTTGATTGGCGTTATCCGCCAGATAAATCAGCGCACGCTGTTTCACATACAGCATGATGTCGGTGCTGGTATGCGCCTTGCCCTGTTCGATGACCTCGAAGCTCAGGTCACCAAAGTTGAGGATGTCGCCATTGCTCATGGCATGGGTTGGCCCAACCGACCGCGTTCCGCTGGTCGCGCCTTCGGTTAAGCGCGCCATAAATTCGATCCAGGTTTCACCCTCTCCCAGCTCTACCAGCTTTGCCATATGTGGATGGGCATAGATTTTCACCAGTGGATATTTCGCCACGATGGCCTGATTACCGAGCCAGTGGTCGCCATGCGCATGGGTAATCAGTATCGCGACCACCGGCTTCGGCGTGGTTTTTTCGATATGTGCCAGCAGCATTTCGCCGGTCTGCACACTGGAGCCCGGATCGACCACCACCACTCCGGCACTGGTGACGACAAACGACGGGTTGTTCATAAACCCCTGATTAGCCGGATTCGGTGCTTCGGTCGGGCCATGCACCACGTATACATCGGGGGCGACCTGATCCAGCGCATAGTGCTGCTGGATCGGGGGCGCTTTGGCGGCCAGAGTCGGTTGGGTTAGCAGTAAACATAAGATCCAGACAAGGTGACGTAACATAGTGTACTCCTGCATAAAGGCGGAAAAAGTTCCAAAACTTTGGTTCTGGATAGTATCATCGACGCATCATATTATGTTTGCACATTGAATCAATGGCAGGAACCGGAATGATCTATCGAAAATTAGGACGCACTGGCTTAGATATCAGTGTTATCGGCCTTGGCAGCATGACCTGGGGTATGCAGAATTCACAGCAGGATGGCTTTGCGCAAATGGATTACGCGCTGGATCAGGGCATTAACCTGTTCGATACCGCTGAAATGTATGCGGTTCCACCGAGCAAGGATACCTTCGGTAAAACCGAGACCATCATCGGCAACTGGTTTAGCGCCCGATCGAAACGCGACAAGGTCATTCTGGCTTCCAAGATTTCAGGGCCGGGGCTGAGCTGGGTACGTGAAGGAAAAAACCATATTGACCGCAACAATATTCAGCTCGCGCTGGACAGCAGTCTGCAGCGCCTGCAGACCGATTATATCGACCTCTATCAATTGCACTGGCCGAACAGGGGCTCGTACCACTTTGGACAGATCTGGGGCTTTGCGCCGAAGTTCGATGCGCGTCGGGAGGAAGCCAATTTTATCGAAGTGTTGCAGACACTGAATGATTTAATCATCCAGGGCAAGATTCGTCATATCGGCTTATCCAATGAAACGGCCTGGGGGCTTGCCAAATGGTTACAGCTCGCCGAGCAGCATGATTTACCGCGTATGGCCTCGATTCAGAATGAATACTCCTTGCTGTGCCGCCACTTCGAGCCGGACCTGAGTGAGTTTGTGCAGCACGAAGATATCAGTCTGATTGCGTGGTCGCCGTTAGCTCGCGGCATGATCAGCGGCAAGTATCTAAACGGGGCACAGCCGCAAGGTACCCGGCTCACGCTGGAAACACGCAAGGAGCATCGGGTTCACCCACAGACCGATGCTGCGATCGAAAAGTACATCGCTCTGGCCCAGCGGCATCAGCTGGATGTGTGTCAGATGGCGCTTGCTTTTGTGCATAGCCGTCCCTTCCTGAGCTCGACCCTGATTGGGGCCACCAGCATGCAGCAACTAAAAGCCAACATTGACTCCATCCATATCGAATTATCTGCAGAAGTGCTTGCCGGTATTGAGGCGATCAGACGGGAATATCCGATGCCGTTTTAATTCCACCGGCACTGGCGATCTCAGCATCGCCAGCAAGTGGTTATTGCTGGCCTGATTAATAAGCCATGGACAGATTCTGCGACATCAGCTTGCTGCGCATTTCACCCAGCAGGATGGCATGAAATTTCAAGTGAATATCGGGATATTTTTTTTCCAGCTTTTGCATGCTCTCTGCTGTCCACCTGCATAGTTGAACAGCTCCAATGGTTGAGACTGACGCCAGCGAATCATAGCCGGTTAGTGAGCTGACCTCTCCCACCACACTCGCAGCTGGCAGTGTGGCAATATTTCTTCCACCGGCTTTAACCGAAAGCGGCCCATCCAGACTGAGAAAGATATCGCAGGGTTTTCCCTCTTCTATAATTTCCATATTATTGTGCGTAACTCTGGTCGATAGATTCAGCAGATAAAGAAACTCCCGGCGGCTGAATGATGTGAATTTAGTGCGGTAAACACTCTCGTATTGATCCGGCAGCTTAAGCGGAATTCTCATATGCAGAATTCGGAAAATGTGTACCGAATTGATTAGAAAAGCGATCACGGAAAATAAGAATGTAGGCATCATCCCCGCTTCATCCAGCCCAATAAGGAGTGTTGCAACCATATATCCAATATCTGCGATACAGGCTATAAAGCGTAGAACAATCATTCTGGTAGCAGAGTAACTGATAACCATAACGACTTCGGAAATATAGAAAAGAATCTCTGTATATTCGGACATATAATTTCTCTCAAAAATTAACGTGAGCCTTGTCAGTAAACAAACAGAATCAAAGCCTTAATTAATCATCATCCGGGTGCTGTAGTTGCTGGACAACATAAAGATGATTCTATCAAATATCGATTTAACCGCCATCCAGCAGTTTTTTCCTGTCCGGTTCGCTTAGGTGTTTCCAGGGCAGGGGCACTAGCCCTGGCACCATTTTTTTATACTGGCGGTAGCGATCGCCGTGATATCTGACCAGCTTTCTTTCTTCTAACCACGATCCAACTATGAAATACAGCGTCATCATGATAGAGGAAATCAACATCGCGAGATTCATATCGCGCGCCCAGATCAGTAGTAGCGCAAAAAAATACCACGGGTGGCGCACCCAGCGGTGCAGCGGGGATAGCTGAAAATGCTCCTGATCATCGACTGATTTGACCTGCTCGGATAATTGCCGGAAACCGATAAATTCATGCATATCATAAAACTTGAGCGACCACACAAACCCTGCCACGGCCAGCAAGGAAACCCCTGTTACGATCCAACTGGCTAACCCCGTCCATTGCCATAACCAGTCGCCCGTCCAGGCCAGAGTGAACCATAACGGCAGGGCCAGTAACAGCACGGCCAGCAGATTAAAAAACAGGCGATAGTAAGCCATGGCTGCTGGCCAGCGTGCTGCAACAAACTCTTTAACGACTATGGAGGCAAGCAGGGAGTGGATCAGGAAGTAGACAATCCAGCTAAAGACTAAAACAACAATCTGCGATGACATGGCTATATTCTCAGGCTAATGAGACACCGACTAACGCGTCGTAAACGCAAGGTTGAACCCATACACACTGTTGAGGTCGTCTGGTCCACGAATATTGCTCAGGTAGGCACGCGCAAACATGGAAACGCGAACCCTCTTCCCCACCCATAGATGCACGCCTGCTTCAGGATAGATGCCGATGACGACCGGGTCCTGACAGATCTCACTCTGCTGGTCCGGCGGGCATTCCTGCAGATATTCAGCATCGCTGATAAAAAAACCGAATCCAACGAAGGGCGATAATGGCGCATCAAAATTTGAGCGCACGCCGCTATCTATGTTGATGTACTCTCTCTCGTTATCAAGCAATATCGATGCTCCGAACGTGGGTGACCAGACGCCCGAGGTTTCCACTTCATACATCCCCTGCAGGTGCAGTAAATACTCACCGTCCTTGCTGTCGCGCGCACCACTCAGGACCGATGCGCCGAGCACCATCAGATCCCCTTCTGCCTGCACGGGCGGAGATAAAACCAGCAACCCGGCGAGAATGCATAGTAATGCAAGATGTCGTAAACCGATGTATCTTGTGAGGTATTGTGTCATGCCGGATCGATCGGCTCCCTGCTAAAGCTTATATTTAAGACCTGATCATCCCACGCAACGGGGCCAGATGCACACCCTGACTGAATCGCCCGTTACTGCGCAGACCTTGCAGGCCTGCCGGAGTTCAAACATCGCTCAATTATAACTTGCCAATTACCGTGCGATACTTTAAAAACTTTTCATGCTTCACAATATTTTAAAGTCTTTACTGCTCACACTTCTATTAGCGTCCCTTTCCGGCTGCGCGGTTTATCAACCTGCCGACAAAAATAATATCTGCACCATATTCAGCGGTGAAACCGACTGGTATGAAGCCGCCGTAAAAGCACACAAGAAATGGCAAACACCGATTCCGGGCATGATGGCCTTTATGCATCAGGAGTCGCGTTTTGCCGCCTACGCCCAACCGGAAAGAGACTGGTTCCTGTGGATCATCCCGTTACCCAGAAGTTCATCCGCCTACGGCTATGCGCAGGCCCAGGACCCGGTCTGGAAGGAATATACCGCCGATGGACATGCCTTCGATGTGAGAGATGATTTTGCGGATGCCATTAATTTCATTGGCTGGTATATGCATGGGTCTGCACGAACCCTGGGCATCAAAAAAACGGATATCTATTCTCAATATCTGGCCTATCACGAAGGACGCGGCGGGTTTAAGCGCAAAACCTACAATAGCAAACCCTGGCTCAAAGATGTCGCCAAAAAGGTTACAAGGCAATCTCAGCGTTATCAACGACAACTGAAAACCTGTGAAGCAAAACTGGAAGATGCGATTAATAGCTGGTTTTAATGACCCGGACCAAAGAAAACATCCGGAATCATGATCTTATCTGAGCATATCCGGTTGACGCCACTTATGTCGGCTGAATATGATGCGATGCTGAATAACTGGATGTGCTGAAAACATGATTTTTAAAATATTCGATTTAAAAAATGTGCCTGCTACGGAAGAGCATCGACTCAAGGCGCTGTTAAAAAGAAAGAACGTCCACTATCACGAGATGCAAAAAGATAAGCATTCGAGCCGGGTAATTTATGTAAAAAACAAGGCGCAGTCGGTCAAGGCCAAGAAGCTGATTCAGGACTTCGAGGAAGAATGGCGGGAAATGGGCAGGCATCACACGGTATCGACGCATCCACCGAAGGACCGACTGACCAGGATACTGTTCTTTAGCATAACCCTGGTGTTAGCCTTTTACCTGTTCAGCCTGTTTCTGTGAGGCATGACCGCCCGGACTGCCCGGGCTGGTCTTAAAACAATTTAACGTCAGACAGCCACATTATTTAACCGTGATACTGATCCGCTCTGAAAGTAATGGCGGTGCCTGAGGTTCATGTTCTTCATCACCCAGCAGTAGCTGAAGTGTGTGTCGACCTGGTGACAATTCCAGTACTGCCTCGGTCTCGCCTTTATCGAAATGAATATGGTTTGCCGTGTGCGGAATGGGCTCATCCATATCCGGCAAATCGTCCAGGTCCAGCAACAGGTGGTGGTGTCCCGCCGTATGCCGTATTTTGCCTTTGGAACCGGCGGGTGTAATGCCGAAACCTTCGATGCCGAATTTAAGCCTGAGCGGACTGCTGACGAGCGCACCATTTGTTAAACCGATGAAATAGATCTTCGCTTCCGGCGGTGGGGAATGCGCCTGCGCAAGGCTGACGGAGAGCATCATTATCAGCGTAGTGATTGATAAAACATATTTTTTTAGCACGTTCATCTCCGTTAATAGTTGTTATGACTGACCGTATCACCGGCCCGTTTTATTCTAAGATTTTTTCCAGTTAGTCTGTTTAAACTTGTGCAATTTGGCATAACAGTTTAATAACGCCTCGTGGTTTTCAAATCCATCGAGGGATAAGCCGGGGCTACTCAAGCCGTGAAAAGTCGCGCTGCCGCTAATCATCTGGCTGCAGATAGAAACATATTCCCTGCCGTACAGCTTGCCCATCGCATCCGCGTAATCATCGTAATCGCGCGACTTATCCAGTTGTATTTCAAGCAGTGCTTTGAGGCAGTTATAGATATGGATACGGCAGATCGTGAGTGCATCTACATGCAGGCACCAGTCGATCCATTCCAGCGCCTGTTCAAGATCGCCAATCGCCAGACATAACATGGCTTTCAGCTCACCCAGTCTAAGCCCTGACCAGACCGTACCGCGGTCGGTGGCTATACCGATGAATTCCGCAACCAGCTGCATATCCGGATAGCCGCCTTCACTGAGTCGATCCAGCAAGTCCTGCCATTGGGTTTTATCGAGCTTGTTTAATGACAGGATTTGTTCACGATAAGGGGCACCTTCGTTGTTGTTGTTCCACACAATATCATCGACCAGATAGATATCAGACATGCCCGGCACGATGATGCGACAGGCATACACGCCCAGATGCTCGTAATCGGAGATATAGATATCGTGCTCCAGGTCATGAATGATCTGACACAGAAATTCAAATTCGTCCTTGTTGTCGGTATCGTGGTCCCAGTCATTAAACTCATAATCGGGTGTACTTTTGAAGAAGTCATACGCGATCAGCCCACTCGAATCGATGAAATGCGTTTCCAGATTATGATGATCCGCCACCTCGTCCAGATCCATGCTGGGGGGTAAAAAATCATCCAGTTGATGCAGTCCGCGCCCCTGTAACAGCTCCGTCACGGTACGTTCCAGCGCGACTTCAAAACTGGGGTGCGCACCAAACGAGGCATACACGGTCGCATCACGCGGATTCATCAGCGTCACACTCATCACCGGGTAGCGTCCACCGAGTGAAGCATCGGCAATGCGCAGATGATAATCATGGCTTTCCAGCTCACGAATCGATTCAACAATTTTAGGGAAGCGATTGAGAACGTCCTGTGGCACTTCGGGCAGGCAGATGCCTTCCGAGATAATTCGATTTTTGACGTAACGCTCAAAAATTTCCGACAGGCTCTGCACGCGCGCCTCGTTCTGGGTGTTACCTGCAGACATACCGTTGCTGACATAGATATTGCCGATCACATTCACCGGAAACCAGATTTTCTCGCCATCACGCTGGCGGGTATAGGGTAAGGCGCAGATTCCACGTTCAGCGGCACCCGAATTCACATCGAATAGATGCTCGGGTTTGGCCTGTTGCTCGGGGTCGTAATAATCCCATAAATCCTGATCCAGCAAGCCGTCAGGAATCGACTCGCCTTCCACCTTAAACCAGCGCTCATCCGGGTAATGTACGAATTCTGCTTTGGAAAACTCTTCGCCCAGATAATAATCCGCAAAAAAATAGTTACAGCTGAGGCGCTCAAAGTATTCACCCAGCGCACTCGCCAGACAGGCTTTGCGGGTAGCGCCCTTGCCATTGGTGAACATCAGCTCACAGGCTTTATCACGAATATGCACCGAGTAGACATTCGGCACCGGGTTCAACCAGGATACTTCCTCGATTTCAATACCAATATCAGCCAGCTTGCGCAGCATGCTTTCAATGGTGGATTCCAGGTCTCGGTCTTTGCCCTTGATATAGGTTTGTTCGGTCATAGTGGGTTTGAGTGGTTGGTCTGAAGATTGAATGAATGCTACGCGGGTTTACTGCTGGGTATCTTAGCAAGATCTGTGTGTTAATAATATCGGATCGAAATACTAAGGATAGTTTGAAATGCGTACAGGGTGTCTGCCCTGATGCAATATCTGCATTCTCATCATCCTTCTAGTTTAGGCGCCGTTTAGGGGCCTGAGGGTGTAATCCAGAGCCGTCACTATTGGTTCAAGTGGTGCGATTCGTTGGGCTGGACTCCAGATCGAGTCTGGAGTGACGATGGTAGTAGGCTTTGCGCTTTTCTCGTCATACCAGCGTACGACTGCAGGGATGCAGGAGGTAGAGCGAAGCGGCATGCCAGAGCCGAGGCTGGTATCCAGTTTAGAATCTGGAGACGTCGGCGATGATGTTCATATCTGGACTCCAGATCGAGTCTGGAGAGACGAGGATATTTTAGCGCTGCACTTTATCTCGTCATACCAGTGCATACTGGTATCCAGTTTCGGAACCCTCCACAATAACAGCTGCGATTCGTTGGGCTGGACTCCAGATCGAGTCTGGAGTGACGATGGTATTGGGCTTTGCGCTTTTCTCGTCATACCAGTGCATACAGGTATCCAGTTTCGGAACCCTCGACGATAACAGCCGCGATTCGTTGGGCAGGACTCCAGATCGAGTCTGGAGAGACGAGGATATTTTTGCCCTGTACTTTATGTCGTCATACCAGTGCATACTGGTATCCAGTTTCGGAACCCTCCACAATAACAGCTGCGATTCGTTGGGCTGGACTCCAGATCGAGTCTGGAGTGACGACGGTAGTGGGCTTTGCGCCACAGGTATCTACTGACTCAGGATTTCCTGCGTTTGTCGACCGGCACATAATCGCGTTTGGGTGCACCTTCATAGACCTGTCGAGGGCGTCCAATCAGTTGGTGTGGATCAGCAATCATCTCTGTCCAGTGCGCAATCCAGCCCACCGAGCGTGCGATAGCAAACATCACGGTAAACATATTGTTCGGTATCCCCAGTGCGCGATAGATGATACCGGAGTAAAAATCGACGTTGGGATAGAGCTTGCGCTCGATGAAATACTCATCCTGCAGTGCAATCTCTTCCAGCTTTAGCGCCAGCTCCATCATCGGGCTACCCGCATGGCAGGTGCTGGCCAGCACTTCATGACACACCTTGCGCACGATACGTGCTCGTGGGTCATAGTTTTTATACACCCGATGGCCAAAACCCATCAGCCGGAAAGGGTCGTTCTTATCCTTTGCCATGGCCACATATTTCGGCACCTGTGAGACGTCACCGATCATCTCCAGCATGTCGATCACAGCTTCATTCGCGCCACCATGTGCTGGCCCCCAAAGTGAGGCAATACCAGCCGCAATACAGGCAAACGGATTAGCATGAGAACTGCCCGCCAGTCGTACGGTGGAGGTGCTGGCATTCTGCTCATGATCGGCATGCAGTATCAACAGAATATCCAGCGCTTTAACCGCAACAGGATCAGGCACGTACTCTTCACAGGGTGTCGCAAACATCATGTGCAGGAAGTTGGCCGCAAAGCTCATGTCGTTGCGTGGATAAATGAAAGCCTCACCCTTACTGTGTTTGTAACTGGCAGCGGCAATGGTTGGCATCTTGGCTATCAGACGGTGCGCAGAGATTTCACGATGCTGCGGATTATGTATATCGAGTGAATCATGGTAGAACGCAGAGAGCGAGCCAACCACTCCGGTCATGATCGCCATCGGATGCGCATCGTAGTGAAAACCGTTGAAAAGATCCTTCAGTTTTTCCTTGATCATGGTGTGGTGGGTAATGATCCCTTCAAAATTTTCCATTTCTGCAGGCGCTGGCAATTCGCCATACAGCAGCAGGTAGACCACCTCCAGAAAATGACTCTGTTCAGCCAGCTGTTCGATCGGATAACCACGATACTCGAGTACGCCCGCCTCACCATCGATATAGGTGATTGCGCTCTTGCAACTGGCGGTCGACATAAAGCCGGGATCATAGGTGAAGACCCCCAGCTCTTTGTATAGGCTGGATATCTCGATGGTTGGTGGACCCTGAGTGCCCTGCCGAACAGGCAGTTCCATTGATCGGTTGTTAGCGTTATCAATCAGCGTAAAAGTTTTGTCTGCCATGCTTATGACTCCTAATAGTCGAGCGTTGAAGTGTATCGATTACAGGTTTTAAATTGAGAAACCGGAGATAACGAACCTTAAAGTCTTGATCGGGCATTTTTGCTCGCTCCGCTTTGCTGTTTGTCTTTCGCCTTCCAGTTACCGCTTTAATTTACTCCTGAAAACGTCGATTAGCTAATACATAGTCAGCATCCATAATAGAGCTGGCTGGATGATCACAAATTAGTTCTACAGAAAATAGAATAAACCCTGGCAAGATCTCTGCCGAGCCGATGCTGATGAGTGGAACTGCTGGGGGGGATAAACCAGTTAGAGGATAAATCTGTCGGAGTGACGCCTCAGAAAATCAGTATCAGACACTCCGCAACGATCCGTGACAGCCATTAAAACGGACTGTCACGGATCGCATCCAGGGCTGTAAGATTGGCTGACGCCGTGTGCCCGGTTTAAGCCTTACTTCGGCGCAGTCCTGTTCGGTGCGACGTTGGCAGGCGGCCCCTGATTGTTGCCGGCCGGCGGAAAATAACCGGGAGCATTACCCCAATAAGGAGGAGCAGCCCAGGGTGGAGGAGGAGCCCCCCAACGCGGTCCGTTTCGATTACCCCAGCCAAAACCTGATCTGGAAGCCCCCCGATCCCACGGACCCGCATTGTTCCATCGGTTACCATAATAAGCGGGAGGTGGATATCGATCCCAGCGCGGATCATAGTATCTGGAGCCGCTTCCCCAGCCATCGCCCCAACCATCACCCCAGCTATCACTAAAGTTAAAGCTACCAAATGAAAAGGCCCGTGCGTCGGGAATAATGGCCGTTTGGATAACCAGCGCGAATGCAGCGGTAACGGCTAAAGTTGTTAATTTTTTCATCGTAGTCCCCTGTCTAAAATAAACCTGTTACGAATACTTCAACACCGGATAATGATAATAATAAAAGGTTCGCCCGGCAAAATTTACGCAGGGTTTAACGGGGAAATTCAACGTTTTGATGACACGGATCAAACAACAAAACATTGCTATGGATGGCAAAACTAAGCAATCTTTGAGAGTTCACAGATGAATCATCAGAGCCCCCCTGAATTATTACCTGTCGGCACAATCATCTTCCGCAATAACCTGGCCAGGCCGCTTTGACCCATTTAATGGGAGCTGGCGCTGCAATATCCATCCAGATTCCAGATGAAATTTCAGTCCATATTAGCTGCGTGTGTCTCAGCCCAATATTGCCGGCCTAAAAAAGCCGGGGCAGGCCCCGGCTTTCTGGCACTGGATTACGTCAGTTAATGCGCACGACGATCATGATGATGCTTTTTCTTCCACGGCTTGCCACCTGCAGCGTTCTCAGAAAGCCTGGCGGCCGGTGCATGTACCGCTGCGGTGCCAGCCAGCAAATCCTGCAGATAATCATACGCGGTATCGCCGAATACATCGCACAGCTGACGACTCTGATCGACCGCTGACTGGAAGTGCACGCCGGCCCAGACTCGACTCTGGCCACAGTCATTGACGAACTCAGTCCAGCTCGGAAAGAACAGTTGCATATCCGCGGCTGGTGTAATGCCCGGCTCGATGCGCGAAGATCCGGCAGCCACCGGTACACTCCAGTTCAGGTTATCGTTACCCAGATAAAGGCGAGCCGCCTGACCATGTGCCTGACAAAAGCAGGCGGATGCCGATGGGTACTCAGGATGGTCGGCCTCGTCCAGATAGCTGCGCCATTCTGTGCCCGGCAAATCGCTGACAGTTCCTCTGCCCGGTCCACCCCAGGCGGTAACCGGGTTGTCGCCGTAGATGTGACGGATGGCGCTGAACGGACGCACCGCATCAAAGCGCCGTTTTTCCTGCCAGATCACCACGCCGGCGTCATGTGCAGCCATGTTGGTGAGGAAATCCAGCTCGATGAATTCACGCAAACTCAACCCCTGAGACAAGCCAGCAAACACTGCAGAAAAACCAAGGCTGTTGATCTTGTTATCGAACAGCTCGGCTTTTACTTTCTGTTCGTCGGTCAGGTTAGCCGATGCATCGAGTACCTCATCGGCCTGCTGTTTATAGCGACCGACGTGATTGTGATTACTGTTGACTGGTGGCGCTACACGGAATTGCTTTGGGTTGTCGTAAGAGTAGGGTTCGGTGAGGCTGAATTGCGGGGTAACGAACTGTTGTATCTTGTACAGACCCATGCCCCGGCGTTGCAGGTCGGGCTGCCAGCGCGATGGATTGTGCAGTTGGTAAGCCGTGTTAACCGGCTGGTAACCGGTCGTATCCGTGTAAGGCTCCGGGTTATAGCGTCGACCATCGTCATCACCCCGCTGGTTCATACCGTCATGTTCACGCCCGACTGCGACCGCAAGCCCCGCAACATTACCAATACCGACCGCGCTGGTCAGATCGGTGCTATTGTCATCGGGATTCAGACCGACGTTGCTAAGCATGTCACGCCAGGTCTGCTGTTGAGCCGGCAACAGCTGGCTTAGCACCTGATAGGAAGCATGGATCAGGGAGATGTTCATGTTGGCGTTAGTGGCAGATTCTGACGCCGGTCGATGCGCTATGCGCGAATAAACGCCAACCGCCGGTTCAGCGTAAGCAGCGGTGGCATCGAACCAGGCATTGGTGACCTGCGTGGTCACGCGCAACACCAGTGTGGCATCACCACCGGTGGGAGACGCGTACTGGAAAACGACCGGGGCCACCGTCTGGATCACGACTTCGAAAGCGGCGTTGCCGTTGTCGAAATCATAAGCCATGGCGCGCGACATCGAAGGCAGCGTAAAGACGAGCAAGACGAGTAACAGAATTTTGATTCTTGTTTTCATGATTCACTCCATTTGATAGTTGTCTGGAAAGCCCCGTTACGGTCGGGGTGACAATCTCAGGGCTTCCTGCTTTTTTTATCTCCAGAGCCCACTCTGGAACGCTCAATACTACAGGGCACAACGTCAAACTATTCTATGATTTAATTATGGATTTGCGCCGGGTTGTAGCTGGTATCTGCCACTGCTGGAGGGTGACTCTCATGCTGTTTCGGCAATGACTCCCCCCTGGCACAGCTTTGCATGCAGACGGGAGAGTCCTGCACAAACATCACTAATCAGTTTGCAGTTGTCCACATAGCCTTGTTGGACGGGGTTCAAAAGGCATCGCTGAAATAACAGAAGCATTCAGATATCGAAGTCAGTACAGTCCATTGCGCTTAACAGTTGCACAATCGTCCCGCCGCCACGCAGCGAATACCTTGCATAGGACGCTAGCCGATACATTTTTGCAGATTTTTTCCCACCCAATCTATACTCTGAGATCCGCTAAAGAATTAATTTTTCCAGCATCGACTGGAGGAGAGGACAATGGATAACAAATTTCGACTGATAACGCGCAGTGACTTTGACGGTCTGGTATGCGCTGTACTTCTCAAACGCCTTGATATGATTGATGAAATTAAGTTCGTCCATCCCAAGGACATGCAGGACGGCAAAATAGATGTCACTCAAAAAGATATATCAACCAACCTGCCCTATGTCGAAGGTATCCACCTGTCGTTTGATCACCACGAATCTGAAACCATCCGTAATCAGGGTCAGCACGATAATCATATTATCGATCCCGATGCCCCTTCCGCCGCACGCGTGGTGTGGAAGCATTACGGCGGGAATGACGCTTTCCCGGCCGACTGGGATGAAATGATGGAAGCGGTAGACCGTGGCGATTCTGCTCAATTTAATCTACAACAGGTATTAAGCCCCAGAAACTGGGACCTGCTAAATTTTTTGATGGATGCGCGTACCGGTCTGGGCCGATTTCGTGAGTTTCGAATCTCCAACTACGATCTGATGATGGATTTGATTGATTACTGCAAGGATAATCGTATCGATGACATCATGAAACTTCCTGATGTGGTTGAACGTATCGACCTGTACCGGGAACAGTCTGAACAATTTAAACAGCAGATTATGCGTTGCGCCAAAATCTATGACAATCTGGTGGTGCTGGATCTGCGTAACGAGGTAGTCATACACGCCGGAAATCGATTTATCATCTACGCGCTTTATCCACAGTGTAATATCTCCATCCATGCGATGTGGGGCAGGGATCATCAGAACACCGTTTTTGCCACCGGCAAATCCATCTTCGATCGCAGTTCCAAAACCAATATCGGTGAATTGATGCTCAGGTATGGAGGTGGCGGACATCAGGCGGCGGGTACCTGCCAGGTGGACAACGACAACGCTGAGCAGGTACTGCAGGAATTGATTGCGGCCATTAATGCTGACCAGTAACAGAAGTCGCTACCTGGCTAGAAGCACCATCAGCATGAAACCATCCACCGCATCAATGCTATTCAGGGCATAGCTATTCAATCACCACACTAGCCTCATATTGACCGGCACTGGGACACCCAGTCCTCATGCCACGACAACAGAATAGCCATCACTCACTGAAGAGTTAGGATAAAGCTCGGGCAGGATCCAACCCGCCGGGGCATTTCAAATCAGTGCAGCGAGTCCCCGCTCAGGCTTACCGAGATGCAGATTAATCGAGCCACCAACAGCGGAATGTTAAGCCGATGCTCCGCCCCCGATAGCATCGAACAAACATAAATTATCAAATCCAATATAATACTCAAATGATTCATGCGTTCTGATGCTAGTTGCCTGCAGTACAGGCATTTGATCAAAACGACCCCCACTTCAATGGACTAAAACCATGTTGAAAACCTTCATAAAATTTTCATGGATTCTGGCTCTACTGCTGTCTGCCTGTGATAAATCGGATAACATCCCGGCTCAAATCAGGCTCAGTCCAGAACCGGCAACCATTGACTACAATGGTACTTTCACCCTGTCCTGGGCTGCTACAGCGGTTGATTACTGTATTGCTTCAGGCGACTGGTCTGGAAGTATCAAAACTACCGGCTCCAAAACCCTGGGCCCTCTCAGCAGAGATGGCATTTACATTTTGAACTGTTTTTATTCCGGTAAAGAGATCAGTGAATCGGTATTGGTAAAAGTTCGCGCTGCCGAAATACCTCAAGTCAGGCTGTCAGCCAGCCCCTTAAGCATTGGTTTTCAGGAATCAACAACCATCACCTGGTCAAGTCAGCACGTTAAAGAATGTTTTGCCACCGGTGACTGGTCCGGACCGAAAGAACTTAATGGATCTCTCAAGCTAGAAGGGCTTGAGACCGACAGTGAATTCGGCCTAAGCTGCAGCGGTCCAAAAGGACCCGCGAGTGACAGCCTGAGCCTGAATGTTTTTGAAGCCGGTATAATCGTTCCGAGAGTAAAGCTGACGGCCAGCCCCGCAAAGATATCCTATAACGGCTCAACCACGCTGAGCTGGAACAGTTTGAATGCGGATATCTGCAGAGCTTCAGGAAACTGGTTTGGCAGTAAGGCCAGAAGTGGCGAGCAAACCATTAAACAGCTCAACAGGGATAGCCGCTTTATGCTTACCTGCACGATTGCCGGAGGCGGCGGCGCCGAAGGTGTTGATGTCGCCGAGGTCAGAGTTGATCCTGCGCCACTTCCAACGGTAACGCTGACAGCCAGCCCTGCCGAGGTTGCCATCAATGGGTCCACCACCCTGCGCTGGTCAAGTTCACATGCCAACAGCTGCATCGCAACCGGCGACTGGTCCGGCACCAAGAGCGTTTCTGGAACCCTGACGATCAACGAACTGAAAAAGAATAGCCTGTTCAAACTAAGCTGTACCGGAGTTGGTGGCCTGGCTTCAGACTCAATCAAAATCACCTTGAAGAATGGCAATACATGATCAGTTACAGACTCATTGCATACAGAAAAACCTGATAAATAACTGACTTATAAAAGGGAAAGAATGCTGCCCATAGGCGGAATCACTATCGCTGCCTAACACCTAAGACAAGACTATCGGCTACTTGACCAGTATCGAATAACAAGTACTACGTCCACCACCGGGATCTTTTTGCAACGCACCTTTTGCAACTAGATCCAGTATGTCACGGTAGGCAGTATCTTGAGAGCATTTGGCGATCTTAGACCATTTGGATGTCGTGAGCTTACCTTCGAAACCATCCAGCAATCTATTCAGAACTTTAATCTGCCTTACATTCATAGGTTCTTTTGCAAAGCGCTCCCAGAACTGTGCTTTGTTGAGCGTCACACCTAATACGACCTGTGCACCTTCGATCGCTCGTTCAAGGCAACTAAGAAACCAGACCAGCCACTCTGTTACATCCAGACCTCCTTTCTGGGTTTGCTCCAGTAACTGGTAGTAATCATTATGTTCAAGGCGTATTTGCGCGGACATACTGTAAAAACGCTGTCCATTTTTTTCTGAACGAGCCAGCGCCATGTCAGCAATGGCACGTGCAATCCTGCCATTACCGTCATCGAATGGGTGAATGGTAACAAACCACAGATGGGCGAGAGCAGCCACCAGGAGTGAATCCATATCTCCAGGGTGCTCAAACCAGATCAAAAATCGGGCCATCTCATCAGACAGACGACTTGCAGGTGGAGCCTGATAATGGATGTTTTCTCTACCAATCGGGCCGGAAACGACCTGCATGGGGCCATCAATATCAATTCGCCAATCACCAATACGGATAGCGCTTAGTCCACTTCTTCCGGTTGGGAAAAGAGCGGCATGCCACGAAAACAAGCGTTCCTCTATCAATGGTTTGTTATAGCTTGTTGTTGCATCAAGCAACATATCAACAACACCATCGACATGCCGATCAGCCGGAGCGAGACCTCCTATATCGATGCCAAGTCGTCGAGCAAGGGATGACCTTACCTGATCATGGTCAAGCTGCTCACCCTCAATTTCACTCGTCTTAATGACATCTTCTGTCAGGGTACGGAGATTCGCCTCATCGCGAAGATCGAAGCCTAGCGCATCCATACGTCCTAGCAACCTCCCTTGCTCACGAGAAACTCGGGCTAGTAATGAAGTTAGCCGTTTCTCATCAAAACTGAACCTGGGCCAGTCAGGGATCTCCCAAAGATACATCTTTATACTCCGCACATAATGCGGATATTATGAGTAACATTCTCCGCAATGACAACACATAAAGCTATTTTCTATCGAAATGACCTGGCCAGGTGACTGTATTGATATGTATGTTCGTTAGGCTTTCAGGAGAGAAACCTGGGTATTGAATTGCATCCAGTATTGATCCATATTTAGGCATTATTTGCACTTAGGATTGACCCACCACATAGGATCGGAAGCCTTATCTTTATTAAGCTTTCAAGAAATATACCGGATCAATCTATTGTGCATATAGTGGTTCAAATTTTATTGCAAATTAACAGCATGATCTACGGCACACCTGGGCAAGCTGGCACGTTCAGCGAGGCACTAGCTTACAGGAGCTTCAGGAACTGGGAGGTTGGGCAACTTTCGATATGGTGTTGCGGTATGCACACCTGGCGGCTGATCACCTGAAACAGGCGGCTTCGAGACTTGAAGGCACAATTTTGACACAACCGGAAAAGCAAGACGGATTACGGCTAATCGTAAATCGTTGATCGTTGATTTTAAATGGAATAAATGGTGCCCAGGGGCGGAATCGAACCACCGACACGGGGATTTTCAGTCCCCTGCTCTACCGACTGAGCTACCTGGGCATTGCTACTGTCTCGAAACGAGTGTCCGATTCAGAGTTTTGGAAAGCGCGTATTAAATAGAGTAACGGGGCTCTAGTCAAGTCTGAAATGGCTGGAGCCCCGAAGTTTTTTACGTGTTTACAGGTCGCCTTCGGCACCGGCTGACATGATCGAGTAAATGTTGTTACGTACCTTCATGCCTAACCCCTGCAGTTCTTTTGGCAGTGAGGCATCGCTCATGGTGGAATCCATATTCAGGGTGATCAACCAGGCCTGCCCGGCATCGTCTTCTACCAGTGAGATACGGCATGGCAGATAGCCGGCAAAAGCCATGCTGTGCCTGACCATCTGGGCGGCAATCATCGCGTCACAGAACTGGAAGATTTCCATACGGTTGGATTTTCCACCCATTGAGACGACCTGTTCGGACAGTGGCATATGGCCAACCAGTTTAAAGTTGAGGAAGTTGGCACGCAGCTTCATCGACTCAATTGCATCATCAGATGAGACGCCATCGGAGAGCTTGCACTTAATCATATTCATCGCTTCCGGTTCGCACTGCGAAGAAAGCTTAAACATTTCCGTAGCCTGAACATTCAGTGAGAATCCGATCAACAACAGGCTGGATATCAGTAATTTCTTCATATGACCTCTTTTTAAATAGGTGTAAATAATGGCTTAAGCTGGCTATTATTCAACATCTTAGCCGCCTTTCAAACATATATTACTGTTCCCGAGCTGGAAACAGTTATGTTTTAGACCGTATTACCGAGGATTTTATTCCATGTCAGATAATTACCAGCTGGTCGAAACCCGCCTGCAAACCCGCCTCGATAACGGCGATACGGTGTGCAATCTGTGTTTATGGCGCTGTCGGCTACGGCATGGCCAGCGCGGATACTGTCAGGCACATGTTAATCGGAATGGCGTACTGTACAACCTCTCTTACGGGATTATTTCGGCGATCGACGTGGAAGCGATCGAAAACAAGCCGGTGTATCACTATCGCCCCGGTACGAAGGTGATGTCGATTGGCAGCTATGGCTGTAACTTTCGCTGCAAGGGTTGCCATAATCTGGAGATTTCCTGGGGGGTCACCGCGCTCGATAAATTGGCGAAAGGTGAATCTACCGATGCCTGGGTAAAACCGGAGGATGTCGTAGCGCTGGCCAAAAAGCATGGCGCCGATGGCATCGCCTTTACCTATTCGGAACCGGCGGTATGGATGGAGTATGTGATCGATGTCGGACGTCTGGCGAAACAGGCGGGCCTGTATACAGTGTACGTTTCCAACAGCTATGTGACGGATGAAGCCCTGCAGGAGGTTGCACCTTACATCGATGTGCTGTGCTCCGACATCAAGAGCCTGTCTGATGAGTTTTATCATGACGTCTGCCCGGTTAGCGAGGTTAAGCAGGTGCTGGCGTCGATCAAGAAAGCGCACGAGCTGGGTATCCATGTAGAAACCCGAACCAACGTGATTCCCGGCAAGAATGATTCACCGCAAGAGTTAAAACGTATCGCGCAGTGGATCTTAGATAATCTGGGCGCGGATAGCCCGTGGCACGTGACCAAGTTTTTCCCGGCCTACCAGCTTTCGCATGTGCCGGAAACCCCGCACGAGATTATTCATCTGGCCGCCGAACAGGCCAAAGCGCTCGGCCTGCAGCATGTCTACCCGCATACCGATATCAGTTGCGATTGCGCCACGGAAAACGCCACAGTGAATGACTGGCTGGGCAAGTCGGTGGATGCGATTCAGGTGAACAAATGTGCCGCCAGTTGCTGTGGCACCGAAGGTATTGTAGTGAAGAAATTCGAAAAAGCGGCGGGGTTGCTCAAGTAACGCAAGAAACGGTTATTTCGTCAATACACTCAGTACTGCGGCTGCGTTTCTGGATACCGGTATGACGACATAAGTTGAAGCTCCTGTGCCTTTGCTGCTGGATACCGGATCGAGTCCGGTATGACGATATAGTATTAAATAGTACCTTCTGTAAGGTTCGTCATACCAGCGCATGCTGGTATCCAGTAAAACGACTAACACTCTTTACTGGCATAACGACGGGATCCAGTTAAACGATTAGCACTGTTTAGGAACATAACGATGGAATCCAGTTTCATCGAAGGAAAATTCATCTCAACATTTTTATACTTTTTAAGACTTGTGCCTTCGTTGCTGGATTCCATCCTCAGATCCGTGAACGGCACGTCCTTGTGCCACTCCTCTGGATCGGGTCCGGTATTACGACATAAGTAGAAGCTTGCCTTTGCTGCTGGATACCGGATCGAGTCCGGTATGACGACAAAAATATTAAATCGCACCTTCTGTTAAGTTCGTCATACCAGCGCAGGCTGGTATCCAGTTAAACGATTAGCACTGTTTAGGAACATAACGATGGAATCCAGTTTCATCGAAGGAAAATTCATCTCAACATTTTTATACTTTTTAAGACTTGTGCCTTCGTTGCTGGATTCCATCCTCAGATCCGTGAACGGCACGTCCTTGTGCCACTCCTCTGGATCAGGTCCGGTATTACGACATAGGTAGAAGCTTGCCTTTGCTGCTGGATACCGGATCGAGTCCGGTATGACGATAAAAATTAAATAATACCTTCAGTAAAGTTCGTCATACCAGCGCAGGCTGGTATCCAGTAAAACGACTAGCACCGACAACGGATCAGCTCTGGCAGGACGATATTCCCGCGTTAGCTCGCCCGGCTTTTATCCAGCTCACGTAATACCAGCAATATTCCTGCAATACTGCGCGACTC
>JACKQG010001883.1_pt1 | contig 28308 bp, 23 predicted proteins | sample 8237621 | NCBI WGS metagenome assembly JACKQG01 (sample SAMN15677084, study PRJNA649215) | marine metagenome | biome: marine; feature: Black Sea; material: saline water; isolation source: suspended particulate matter (SPM) from the Black Sea western gyre | collected 2013-06-09/2013-06-10 | depth... | reverse complement strand
TAAAAGCATCTATATAATTGATAGTGTTATCGTGTAAGGCTAATAATATATGAGGTCTTTGTGACTTATAATTGTTTATCCATTTAGCTTCAATCTCATAGTCCTTGATATATTCTTCTTTTATCTCTTGTTTTTTCTTGTCCCATACAGACATTGGAATATTCAAAGGTGTCCCTTTTGTTTTCTTTGTACTTGTTTGAAAATTATATTTTATAAATAGGCGTTTAGGTGTAGTGCTATGAGGTTGCCATCTTTCGTTATAAGCTAGGTTTAAGTTGTGTTTAGATGATTTTTGTCTAGTGACCTTTTCCATTAAGTTTTGACTTTAATGTATTTAGTGACAATATAGTGACAAAATAAGAGATTTGCAAAGCTACTCTGTTATACCTATATTTATGATATGTATATCGATAAAAAACCTCTTAAATCAATAAATATATACAGAGACCTTTTCTTTGGTAAGGAAGAGGTCACGAGTTCAATTCTCGTCATTGGCTCATCTGTTACAGTCTCTTTTCAAACATCTACTTTATAACTTCAAGGACAAAAATAAGTTAGTCCAATTTTTTTGTAAATTGTATTTATGAAAAAGCTATTGTTTTTATTAATCCCATTTATTGGATTTGCTCAAGATAGAATTACAGGAGAATTATTTTCTACAAGATCCGAAATTATTGCTGAAAATGGAATGGTTGCTACAAGTCATCCGTTAGCTACTCAGATTGGAATTGATATATTGAAACAGGGCGGTAATGCTATTGATGCTGCAATTGCTGCAAATGCTGCAATTGGTTTAATGGAGCCAACTGCAAATGGAATCGGTGGAGATTTATTTGCAATTGTTTGGGTTGAAAAAGAAAAAAAGCTATATGGTTTAAATGCTAGTGGTAGATCCCCCAAAAATCTAACATTAGACTATTTTAAAGATAATAAATTTGAAAAAATTCCAGCATATGGCCCTCTGCCAGTTAGTGTTCCAGGATGTGTTGATGGATGGTTTGAATTACATGATAGATTTGGAAAAATGAATATGAAAAATGTATTAAATCCAGCAATTAATTATGCAGAAAATGGATTTCCAGTTACTGAACTTGTATCGTATTATATGAATATAGCTTCAAAAAATTTTAACACCTATGCCAATTTTAAAGAAACTTATCATATTAATGGTAGGACTCCAAAAAAAGGACAATTATTTAAAAATCCTGACTTAGCAAATACATTAAAAACAATTGCAAAGCAGGGTAGAAAAGGTTTTTATGAAGGTGAAATTGCTGAGACTATTTCTCAATTTATTATTGATCAAGGAGGGTTCTTGTCTTATGAAGATTTAAAGAATCATGAATCTGATTGGATTGAGCCTGTATCCACCAATTATAGAGGTTATGATGTATGGGAGCTTCCTCCTAATGGTCAAGGAATTGCTGCACTTCAAATTCTTAACCTACTTGAAGGTTTTGATATAAGGTCTATGGGCTTTGGGTCTGCTGAGTATATCCATCATTTTGTAGAAGCAAAAAAAATTGCTTTTGCTGATAGAGCTAAGTATTACGCAGATATGAATTTTAATAAAATTCCCGTGGACTATTTAATATCAAAAGATTATGCAAATAAAAGAAGAAATGAAATTGATCCTAATAAATCTGCAAGAATTGTAAAAGCTGGAGAAATTGAAAATGGAGACACAATTTATCTTACTACAGCTGATAGTGAAGGAAATTTGGTTTCACTAATTCAAAGTAATTATAGAGGAATGGGTTCTGGAATGGTTCCTCCTGGACTAGGATTTATGCTTCAAGATAGGGGAGAATTATTTTCTTTAGAAGAAGGCCATTTCAATGTTTATGAACCAAGCAAAAGACCTTTTCATACTATCATTCCTGCATTTATTACTAAAGATGACAAACCTTATGTAAGTTTTGGTTTAATGGGTGGAGCAATGCAGCCTCAAGGACATGCACAAATAGTGATTAATCTTATCGATTTTGATATGAATTTACAAGAAGCTGGAGACGCTCCAAGAATTAGGCATGTATCCAATCAACAACCCACTGGCGGTAATATGTATGATGGTGGAGAGCTTTCCTTGGAGTCAGGTTTTGATTATAAAGGAATTCGTCAACTAATGGAGTATGGACATAAGATTATATTTAGTTTAGGTTCTTTTGGAGGCTATCAAGCAATTATGTATGATGAAAAAAATAAAGTATACTTTGGAGCTTCAGAATCCAGAAAAGATGGTAGTGCAATAGGATATTAAAAATCATTTTATTATCCTAAACTATAGGCATATCTTATTCTTTTAAATTCTCAACTAATTATTATAAATTGTATTTATGAAAAAGCTAATTTATACAATACTCCTTTTGTTATATATGAGTTGTAACTTCAATTCAGAAGAGGCGAGACCAAATATTCTTTTTATAATGTCTGATGATCATGCTTATCAAGCAATTAGTGCTTATGATGATAGATTAATAGAAACCCCAAATATTGATAGAATAGCCCAGGAGGGAATTCTATTTACAAATGCTTCTGTTACAAATTCTATATGTGCACCATCTAGAGCTGTTATTTTAACTGGAAAGCATAGTCACCTTAACGGTAAGATTGATAATAATGCCAAATTTGATGATTCACAAATTACTTTCCCTCAACTTTTTCAAAAAGCTGGTTATCAGACAGCTATGTTTGGTAAGCTTCACTTTGGAAATAATCCAAAAGGAGTGGATGACTTTTTAATTCTTCCGGGTCAAGGTAATTACATAAACCCCAGATTTATTGGAAAAGAAGGTGATACGATTATTACTGGATATGTAACGGATATAATAACCGATCTAACTTTAAATTGGTTAGATCGCAAAAGAGATAAAGAAAAACCATTTATGATGATGTATCTTCATAAAGCTCCACATAGACCATGGTGGCCAAGTCCAGAAAAGTTTGCTGAATTTTATGAAAAAGAATTCCCAGAACCTGAAACCTTATTTGATGATTATTCTGGAAGAGGAACTGCTGCAAAAACAGCTGAAATGAATATTTTGACCCATATGCAATATATGCATGATAGCAAGATAAGACCCGAAACATTGAGGGAAATGGATAATGTTCAACCTGAAATAAGATATGTTAGGGGAGAGACAGTAGTAAGGCCAGGACCAGATGGATTTATGAGGCCATTTAGTAGAGCTAATCAGGATCAAAAGGCTAAGTATAATATTACTCTTGATAAGATCAATAATGATTTTAAGAATAATTGGCCAAAAATGAATGATAAAGAAAAAATGAAATGGAAATTTCAAAGATATATGCAAGATTATTTAGCAACTATTTCATCAGTTGATGACAATGTTGGAAGGGTATTGGATTATTTAGAAGGGACTGGTTTAGATAAAAATACAATAGTAGTATATACATCAGATCAAGGCTTTTATCTTGGTGAACATGGATGGTTTGATAAGAGATTTATTTATGACGAATCTTTTAAAACACCACTAATGATTAAATGGCCAAAGGTGATTAAGCCAGGAACAACCAATGATGAGATGGTTCAAAATTTAGATTTTGCTCAAACATTTTTAGAAGCAGCTATGATTGAAGCTCCTGATGATATGCAAGGTGAAAGTATCATTCCATTGTTAAAAGGAAATATTGAGAAATGGAATAGGGATGCAGTTTACTATCATTATTACGAATACCCCTCTGTTCATATGGTAAAAAGACATTACGGGATTGTAAATAAAGAATATAAGTTGGTCCATTTTTATTATGATGTAGATGAGTGGGAATTATATGATAGAATTAATGATCCTAATGAAATGATAAACGTATATAACAATCCAGATTATAAAGATGTTATGGAGAAATTAACTGAAGAATTATATGAGCTTAGAAAGAAGTATAAAGATTCAAAAGAACTTGATCAAAAATATCTTTACTAATTATTTAATAGAATTCTAGTTGGAGTATCTTCACCTTTAATTATTGATAAGATACCTTTAGAAATTAATTCGATACTCTCTTTAATAGTTAAAATATCTAGGGTTTCGTATTCATCAGTTACTTTATGGTAATGAGAATCTTTTTCCATAGGGGTAGTAGAGAAAGTATGAGCAGGTATTCCTAGTCTTGCTAAAGCTGCATTGTCAGATCTAAAAAATAAATTTTGTGTAGGATATGGGTCAGCAAACAACTTATATTTTGTATCAGACAAGTTCTTTTGTATAATCTCTCCAAAATCAGATCGATCAAAGCCAGTTAACCATGCGGTGTTTTTTCCATATTTAGATTGAACTCCTATCATTTCAATATTTATTCCTGCCATAATATTATTTCGGTTTATGCTTTTTCCGAAATATCTTGAACCTCTTAGTCCCATTTCTTCTGCAGTGAATGCAACAAAAATGATACTTCTTTCATTTATATCAGATTTTTTAAAGTATTCTGCTAATGTTAGTACGGCAGTTACTCCTGAAGCATTATCATTTGCTCCATTATATATATTATCTCCATCCATTTTATGATCAATTCCTAGATGATCATAATGAGCAGAAATAACAACAAACTCATCAGATAATGACTTCCCTTTTAATACTCCAACAACATTATTAAATGACATTCCATAAAAATCAAAATTCTGTCTATAAGAATTTAGAGTATCATATTTTGATAGGCCAATTCTCTCAAATTCGGACTCTATATATTGAGCAGCCTTTTTAATTCCATTAGTACCAGCTCTTCTTCCCTCCATTTTATCGTCTGAAAGTGTAGAAAGATGTTTACTAATTATTCTTTCATTTATTATTGCATCATTACTACATGATGATAGAATTATAAAGACTATAAAAAGGAACTTATTATTCATAATTAAATTTACTTTATTAAATTGCGAGAAAGTTAGCAAATTGAAAAAATTATCCCTACAAATTTTATTTTTATTTTCATTTAATTTTCTTTTTTCACAGCAGTGGAAAGAAATGATTAATGATCCTTCAATAAATGTATATGAAGTAGTTGCTGAAGCAGAATCTTATTTTCAAAATATTGACAAAAATGCTAAAGGATCAGGATGGAAAGCTTACAATAGGTGGTTATATGAAAATGAGCCTAAATTTTATCCATCAGGGGATAGAAGTAATGTAGATCCCTATTTTGTATCAAAAGAATATATAAAGAATAACATACCGCATCAAAGATCGCTATTTGATAATGGTTGGGAGGAGCTAGGACCATATTATATAGAACAAGTAACAGGACATTATGCAGTAGGATTAGGGAGGGTAGAATCATTTTATTCAGATCCTAATGATCCAAATAGAATATATTTAGGATCTAGAAGTGGTGGGTTTTGGAAGACAATAGATGGTGGGAATACCTGGGTTAATACAACGGATTTTTTATTTGCAGCGGGGGTTAATACAATTGCAGTTTCACCCAATAATCCAAATCATGTTCTTATAAATGTTAGAAATTCTAAGAATGGAGTTACTCATGGTATTTATGAATCAAATGATGGGGGAGACACATGGAATATTACAAATTTTAATCCAGAAAATCTTTCTTGGGGTGGGTTAGGAACATACGATAGTGTTTATAAGATTGCATATCATCCTACTATACCAGACTTAGTATTTATTGGCTCATCAGAAGGTTTATTTCGTTCTACAGATAATTTAAATTCTTGGATAAACTGTCCCACAGGAAATTCATGGGAATGGGATTACGATTTTAATGAAATTCATTTCCATCCAACTGATGAAAATATTGTTTATACAGCAGCTTATAATGAAGATTCAAAAATATATATATCTAATGATGGCGGATTAACATTTACTAAATCAAATACTATCGTTGGAAATTCAAGTGACATAAAATTGTCAGTATCAGCTGCCTGTTCTAATTGTGTTTATGTAGGTAGTAGTGCTGGTATATGGAAGTCAACAGATAATGGCCAAAATTTTTCTTTAGTATCTAATCCTGGAATTTCTAATTATGGTGCTTTTGCTGTAAGTGATGTTGACACTAATTATATGCTATTTGGAGATATTGATACTCATAGAAGTACTGATGGCGGTGTCACTTTCAATCAAGCTACATATTGGGCTACAGGAAATGCTAATTACAATAATACTGGGACATATGTTCATGCAGATATTAGAGGATCTCGTTCTGAAAATGGAGTATTTTGGGTTAATACTGATGGTTTTTTATGTAAAAGTTTAGATAACGGTTCTACTTGGGAAATATATGAAGGACAGTCAATTCGTGAAAATTATTGTTTAGGTGTAAGTCAGTCTAATCATGAAAGAACTATAGCTGGCTCTCAAGATAATGGTACAAGCATAAAGACTGAAAACTCTTGGGTTGAATTTTATGGTGCTGATGGTATGGAAGGAATTATACATCCTTTAAATGATGATTGGATGATTGGAAGTTTTCAATTTGGAGGAAAAAGAAGAACTAAAGATGGTGGAATTACTCAAGATGGTATTAATCCAAGTGATTTTAATGGTGATTGGGTAACACCTTTATTGTATGATCCAAATGATCAGATGACAATATATACAATGGATGATGTCATTTATAAAAGTGAGGATTTTGGATCTACTTGGAATCAAATAGGAGATCCCTTTCCAGGAATTATTGCTAATGCAGCAATATCTGAAATTAACTCAAATATAATTGCAGTTTCAAATTATGATAATTTAGATATTTCGTTAGATGGAGGGCAAACTTTTACAGAAATATCACCCCCATCAGTAAATTATTTTATTACAGACATAGCTTTTGATCCAAATGATGATAATGTTATAATTGTAACTTATGGTACATATCAGAATAATAATCAAAAAGTTTACATTACTACAAACCAAGGTGAAACATGGGAAAATATAACTCATAATTTAGGCAATATGCCTATAAGATCTGTAGTAATTGATCATACAGATGCTTCAACAATATATCTTGGCACTGAGATAGGTGTTTATAAAAAAGCAATGTCAGAGAATACATGGTCATCTCACAGTGAAAACCTGCCTAACATGACAGTTATGGAATTAGAAATAATGTATGGTTCAAACACATTAAGGGCAGCTACCTGGGGAAGAGGATTGTGGGAGTATTCTTTAGATGGTAGACAAAGTTTCCCATCAATATTAACTACAAAAATATCCAATCAGCCTACTGATACTCAGCCAAAAGTTGATATAGATCAATTTGTAACATCAACTATTTCTTATGATGGAGAAATTTCTAATGCCTACATTCAATGGTCAGAAGGCATATCGAGTGTAGTAAATACTATTCCAATGACAAATTCTTCTGGAAATATATGGGTTACTGATTCGTCAATACCAAATCAAGCGGAAGGAACAAAAGTTTATTTTAAAGTATTTGCAGAAGGTGAAAATAATGATATTACGGAAACTTACAGATATATGTATGAAGTTAAGGCCAATGTTCTTTGTACACCATCCATGGATTGTTCCTATGGTGATGGATTTCAGTTAGTTCAAATTGGAGATATCTATAATCCTTCAGGATGTGAAGGTTATGGAGATTTCATGGATTTATCAACTGATTTGGAGCAAGGTTCAAATAATCAGATGACCCTTACAACAGGATATGGTAATCAGTATGTAAAAGTTTGGATAGATTTTAATGATGATTTAGATTTTAGCTCAGATGAGGTTGTTATAGATAATTATGAAATTGCAGATGGTGAAGATAATGCCAATGCACCTTATACTGAAACAATTGATTTCGTAATTCCTGAAAATGCTGCTTTAGGAGAGCATATTTTAAGAGCTAAATCCAACTGGAGCATTGATGTTCCTACGGATGCATGTACTGAAACACAATGGGGGGAAACAGAAGATTATATGGTAAATATTGTTGAATCGTCCTTAGGATTGATTGAAAATAATTTTGAGTATAAACCTCTAGTATATCCAAATCCTACTGTTGGAGATTTCTCAATTGATTTAGGGACTATTTATAATAATGTAAAAATAACATTAACTGATATAAATGGAAGAATAATTCAATTCAGGAATACTCTAAATGGAAGATTCTTTGACTTAGAAATAGATAGTTCATCAGGCATGTATCTTTTAACAGTTGAATCTGGAAAAAACAGAGCTGTAATTAAAATTATTAAGAATTAGATACTATAATTACCTCTAATTTTAAGTGCAGCAGCAATTATATCTACTCTAGAAATTATTCCTAAAATTCTATTTGACTCCATTACTGGAAATCTTTTTCTTTTTAATCTTAAGAATTTTTCAGCGGCATCAAAAATTGTTTCATTAGGTAAAATATAATCTACATTTTTTGTCATGTACTTTGAAACAGTAGTCCTTGACATTGGCATATTGAAATATTTACTATCAATAATTTGCTTCATTATATCTGTTTCTGATATAATACCAATTAATTTTCCAGACTTACTTATTACAGGAGCCCCGGATATCTTTTTTTCTAGTAAAACTCTTTTTACTTCAAATATAGAGTCTGATTTATGGAATGAAATTATTTCTTTAGACATATAATCTTTAACTAGAATATTTTCTAAAGATTTTCTAACTATTTTTTTAGATGGACTCTTAAAGTTAATCACTGGCATAAATATAAAATACAAAAAAAAATTGAATTTACTTCTTAAATTATTGATTATCAGCATTTAACAACAAGAAATAATACGATTTTATATTCGTAATATTCAATTTTTTAACTATTCAATAAAAAATATATTTTTTTCAAAAAAAAACCTATATTTATCATCCTTAATTAATAAAAACAAATCAGTTATGAAAAAAATTTTATTTCTTTTAATTGCAGTTTTTACACTTTCGTGTAATCAAACTGATCAAAAAAAGTCTGAGGAAGCATCTTCTCATGAAAACATGATGGTTCTTGTAGTGAATTACGAATTACAAGACATGAGTCTTGAAGACCATGCAAAGCTTGGATCTGATGTTTCTCCGAATTTTAAACCAGAGAATGTTGATGGTCTTATTGGAAAGACTTTTATTGGAAATGTAGATGCTGGGGTTTTTGGTGGAGTTTACTATTTTAAAAGTAAAGAATCTGTTGATACATATTTAGATTCTGAGTTATGGAAAGGGGTTGTTGCTCATCCAAACTTAGTTAATTTCACAACAGAAGTTTATGGAGTAGCTCCAATTTCTGAAGTTTCAAATGGTCTTGCATGTTGCCGTAAAACATCCGATAATCCATCAGATGCTGAAGGCATGATGGTTCTTGTAGTGAATTACGAATTACAAGACATGAGTCTTGAAGACCATGCAAAGCTTGGATCTGATGTTTCTCCGAATTTTAAACCAGAGAATGTTGATGGTCTTATTGGAAAGACTTTTATTGGAAATGTAGATGCTGGGGTTTTTGGTGGAGTTTACTATTTTAAAAGTAAAGAATCTGTTGATACATATTTAGATTCTGAGTTATGGAAAGGGGTTGTTGCTCATCCAAACTTAGTTAATTTCACAACAGAAGTTTACGGAGTAGCTCCAATTACGGTATCTAATGGAATTCCTGTTCTATAAATTACATCTAAAATTTTGATAAAAAGCCTGCAATTGCAGGCTTTTTTATAAAATAAAAAGAAATGAAACTAGTTAAAAGAATTTCAATTTACATTATGTGCTTTTTTTATGTAAGAATTGGAATTGATCATTTTGTTAATCCAGAGTATTATTTAAATATAGTTCCTCCATATCTGAAATTTCAATATGAATTAGTGCTTATTAGTGGGTTTTTTGAAATTTTATTTGGAATAGGATTATTAACTAAATATCGAAAATATTCTGCTATAGGGTTGATTCTTCTGTTAATTGCAGTTTTTCCAGCTAATATATTTTTAATAGAGAATGAGCAAGCACAGATTGCATTAAATATTGATAAAAATATAGCTATTATTAGGGCCCCATTTCAGCTACTTTTTATTGCAATTGCATATTGGCATAGTAGGTAGAATAATACAAAAAATCTCTACTGATTTTACTTCCCTGAAAAAAAACAGCAATTTAGTTGCTTAATTAGCCATAAAAAATTATATTTGCGCTCATTTTAAAAGCAATAAAAAAACTATACTATGGCAAAGGAAAATTTTGATCGTTCGAAACCGCACCTAAATATAGGTACAATTGGACACGTAGATCACGGAAAAACTACACTTACTGCTGCTATTACTACTGTATTAGCAAAAGCTGGTTTATCAGAGAAAAGAGACTTTGATACAATTGATAATGCCCCTGAAGAGAAAGAAAGAGGTATTACAATTAACACAGCTCACGTTGAGTATTCGACAGAAAGCCGTCATTATGCACACGTTGATTGTCCAGGTCACGCTGACTATGTAAAAAATATGATTACTGGTGCTGCCCAAATGGATGGAGCTATTCTTGTTGTTGCTGCAACAGATGGCCCAATGCCACAAACACGTGAGCACATCCTTTTAGGTCGTCAGGTTGGTATTCCTAGAATTGTTGTATTTATGAATAAAGTTGATATGGTTGATGACGAAGAGTTATTAGAACTAGTTGAAATGGAAATTCGTGAATTATTAACATTCTATGAATATGATGGAGATAATACTCCTGTTATAGCTGGGTCTGCATTAGGAGCTTTAAATGGTGAGCAAAAATGGGTTGAGTCACTTATGGAATTAATGAAAAATGTTGATACATGGATTGAATTACCTAAGCGTGATGTTGAGAAGCCTTTCTTAATGCCTATTGAGGATGTTTTCTCAATTACAGGTAGAGGTACTGTAGCAACCGGTAGAATTGAAACAGGTGTTGCAAATACTAGTGATTCAGTTGATATCATTGGTATGGGAGCAGAGAAATTAACTTCTACTGTTACTGGTGTTGAAATGTTTAGAAAGATATTAGATAGAGGTGAAGCTGGTGATAATGTTGGTATTTTGTTAAGAGGTATTGAAAAAACTGATATTAGAAGAGGAATGGTGATTTGTAAGCAAGGATCTGTTACTCCACATAAGAAATTTAAGGCGGAAGTTTATATTTTAAAGAAAGAAGAAGGAGGAAGACATACTCCATTTCATAACAACTACAGGCCTCAGTTTTATGTCAGAACAACTGATGTTACAGGAACAATTGAATTACCATCTGGTGTTGAGATGGTTATGCCCGGAGATAATTTAACAATTAATGTTGAATTAATTGAGTCAATTGCAATGAGTGTTGGATTACGTTTTGCTATTCGTGAAGGTGGTAGAACAGTTGGTGCTGGACAGGTAACTGAGATCGTAGAATAATAAAATCCATAAATATTTAATGTTAAGGTATTTTGTTTTACTAACGAAATACCTTGACTTATGTTTACGGGTTTAGCTCAGTTGGTAGAGCACTGGTCTCCAAAACCAGGTGTCGGGAGTTCGAGTCTCTCAACCCGTGCAAGAAGAAATAATATGTTAGGAATTTTAAAATATTTTAAAGAATCATACGGAGAACTAAAAAATCATGTTAGTTGGCCAAGCTTTAATGAAGGTTTAGAACTAACAGTATTAGTTGGAGTGTTTTCAATAATTTTTTCTTTGATCATATGGGCATTGGATAGTGTTTTTAGCAGAATTATTAAAGAATATTTTAATTTGATAAATTAATATCAATGGCAGAGAACAATTCAGAAAATAAGTGGTATGTTGTTAGAGCTGTTAGTGGCCAAGAAAACAAGATTAAAGCCTATATTGAAAATGAAATTTCTAGATTAGGCATGGATAGTTTTGTAGAAGAAATTCTTGTTCCACAAGAAAAAGTTGTTCAAATAAGAAAAGGAAAGAAGGTTACAAAAGATAAAACATACTTTCCTGGTTATATCATGATTAAAGCTAATCTGTCTGGAGAAATTCCACATATAATCAAATCTATAACGAATGTTATAGGTTTTTTAGGAGAGACAAAAGGTGGAGAGCCTATTCCTATGAGACAGGCTGAGGTAAATAGAATGCTAGGAAAAGTAGATGAATTGTCTCTTCAAGATGAATCAGATATTATTATTCCATTTATTCATGGTGAAAATGTTAAAGTTATTGATGGGCCATTTAATGGCTTTGATGCAACAATTGAAAAAATAAATGAAGAAAAAAGAAAACTTGAAGTAATGGTTAGAATTTTTGGGAGAAAAACTCCTTTGGAATTGAGCTATATGCAAGTTGAAAAGTTATAAAAATAAATGTTACAGAGGCTTATGGTTTTATTGCTTCCAAACTTAAAATCATAAAAACTTAATTAATATTATGGCAAAAGAAATAGGTAAAGTTATCAAGTTACAAGTTAGAGGTGGTGCTGCTAATCCTTCTCCTCCTGTAGGTCCTGCCTTAGGAGCAGCTGGTGTCAACATCATGGAATTTTGTAAGCAATTTAATTCAAGAACTCAGGATAAGCCTGGAAAGGTATTACCTGTAGTTATTACTATTTATAAGGATAAATCTTTTGAGTTTGTAATAAAAACTCCACCTGCAGCAGTTCAATTAAAAGAAGCTGCAAAGGTAAAAAAGGGATCTGGAGAGCCTAATATTAATAAAGTTTCAAAAGTATCTTGGGATCAGATAAAGAAAATTGCTGAGGATAAAATGGTAGATTTAAATGCATTTACCGTTAAATCAGGGATGAAAATGATTGCTGGTACTGCAAGATCAATGGGAATAAATGTTAAAGGAGGGCAACCACCTAAATAATTTGAATTTAGAATGAGCAAATTAACAAAAAACAGAAAATCTGTAATTGAAAAAATTGATAATAGTAAATTATATTCATTAGAAGAGGCATGTACTCTTTTAAAGGATGTAACTACTACAAAATTTGATAGTTCAGTAGATTTAGCTATTAGATTAGGGGTTGATCCCAAAAAAGCTAATGAAATGATTAGAGGAGTTGTTTCCTTGCCTCATGGCACAGGTAAAGATGTGAAAGTTTTAGCTTTGGTTACACCAGACAAGGAAGATGAAGCGAAAAAAGCAGGTGCGGATTACGTAGGTTTAAATGAGTATCTAGAGAAAATAAAAAAGGGATGGACTGATGTAGATGTTATAGTTACAATGCCTAGTGTTATGGGTAAGTTAGGCCCATTGGGTCGTGTATTAGGTCCAAGAGGCTTAATGCCAAACCCAAAAACTGGAACTGTAACTATGGATATTGGTAAGGCTGTTTCTGATGTTAAATCAGGTAAAATAGATTTTAAGGTAGATAAAGCAGGAATTATTCATGCTGCTGTTGGAAAAGTTTCTTTTGCTGCTGATAAAATAGCTGGAAATGCCAATGAATTAATTCAAACAATAGTTAAGCTTAAACCAAATTCATCCAAGGGAACTTATTTGAAGAGTATTTATATGTCTTCAACTATGAGTCCAAGTTTAGCAATAGACCCAAAAATTTAGAATTGAATTATGACAAGAGAAGAAAAATCTAAAGCAATTACTGAGATAACAGAGGTGTTATCTCAAAATGAGATTATTTATTTGACGGATATTTCTGGACTTAATTCTATAGAAACATCTAATTTAAGAAGATTGTGCTTTAAATCAGGAGTTAAACTTGAAGTAATGAAGAATACGCTTCTTGAACAAGCAATGACAGCTTCGGATAAAGATTTTGGTGATCTTTTAGAAACTCTTAAAGGAAATACTTCAGTAATGTTATCTGATGTTGGAAATGCTCCAGCAAAGGTTATTAAAGATTTTAGAAAGAAATCTGAAAGACCTATTTTAAAGGGTGCAATTATTGAAAGTGATATATACTTAGGTGATGAACAATTAGAACTTTTATCCTCAATAAAATCAAAAGAAGAGATTATTGGAGAAATAGTTCTATTATTACAGTCACCATTAAGAAATGTTATTTCAGCATTAAAATCTAGTAGTAACAAATTATCAGGAATTATTCAGACTTTATCTAATAGAGAAGAAAAATCAACTGATAAGGAGGCTTCTGTTGAGGCACCTACTGAGGAGGCTTCTACTGAGGAGGCTTCTACTGAGGAGGCTTCTACTGAGGATGACTCTGAAGAAACAAATAAAGAAGAAAATTAAATATTAACAAAAATTACATAAAAATAGAAAAATGGCAGATTTAAAAACTTTCGCAGAAAAGCTAGTCAACTTATCAGTAAAAGAGGTAAATGAATTAGCTGATATTTTAAAAGATGAATACGGAATAGAACCAGCTGCAACGGCTGTGGCAGCTCCTATTGGTGGAGCAGCTTCAGGTGATGCTGCTGCTGAAGATGAAAAATCAGAATTTGATGTGATTCTTAAAGCAGCTGGAGGCTCAAAGCTTGCTGTAGTTAAACTAGTTAAAGAACTAACTGGTTTAGGCTTAAAAGATGCTAAGGAATTAGTAGATGGAGCACCTAAGACTATAAAGGAAGCTGTTGGCAAGGATGAAGCTGAAGGAATGAAAAAATCATTAGAGGAGGCTGGCGCTGAGGTTGAACTTAAATAAGTTCAACATATAAAAGTTCATAGGCATAGATGTTAAGATAAGTTCTTAACATCTATGCCTATTCGTGCTTAAAGATAAACGTAACATATTTTAAAATTTAAACTTATATAATAGATGTCATCAAAAAGAGCAAAAAGAGTTAATTTTTCATCAATAAAAAACTCGATTAATTATCCTGACTTCTTAAATATTCAGATTAAATCATTTAAAGACTTTTTTCAATTAGAAACTAAGTCTGAGGAAAGAGAAAATGAAGGTTTATATAACACCTTTATGGATAATTTTCCAATTTCTGATACTAGAAATCAATTTGTGTTAGAATTTATAGATTATTTTGTTGATCCTCCTAGATATAATCTTCAAGAATGTATTGAAAGAGGCTTAACTTATAGCGTTCCATTAAAGGCAAGATTAAAATTATATTGTACTGATCCGGAACATGAAGATTTTGAAACAATAGTTCAAGATGTATACTTGGGTACTATTCCTTATATGACACCAAGTGGGACATTTTGCATAAATGGTGCTGAAAGGGTTGTTGTTTCACAATTACATAGATCCCCTGGTGTATTTTTTGGACAATCATTTCATGCAAATGGAACTAAATTATACTCTGCTCGTGTAATACCATTTAAAGGATCATGGATTGAATTTGCTACAGACATAAACAGTGTCATGTATGCATATATTGATAGAAAGAAAAAATTACCGGTAACTACCTTATTTAGGGCAATAGGATATGAAAGAGATAAAGATATTCTTGAAATATTTGATTTAGCTGAAGAAATCAAGGTTTCTAAAAATAATTTAAAAAAGTATTACGGTAGAAAATTAGCTGCCCGTGTTTTAAATACTTGGCATGAGGACTTTGTAGATGAAGATACAGGAGAGGTTGTTTCAATTGAAAGAAATGAGGTTTTACTTGATAGAGACACTGAAATTGACAAAGAAAATGTTGAACAAATTATAGAAGCTGAAATTAAGACAGTTTTAATTCACAAAGAGAGTAATCGAAAAGGTGAATATGCAATTATTCATAATACTCTCCAAAAAGATCCTACAAATTCAGAAAAAGAAGCAGTTGAACACATTTACAGACAACTAAGAAATGCTGAGCCTCCAGATGAAGAAACAGCTAGAGGAATTATTGATAAGTTATTTTTTAGTGATCAAAGATATAAATTAGGCGAGGTTGGTCGATATAGAATGAATAAAAAATTAGGACTTGATCTTGGCATGGATAATCAAGTTTTAACTACTGAGGATATCATAACAATAATAAAATATTTGATTGAATTAATAAATTCTAAGGCTGAGATAGATGATATAGATCATTTATCTAATAGAAGAGTAAGAACTGTAGGAGAACAATTATCTACTCAGTTTGGTGTTGGATTAGCAAGAATGGCAAGAACTATAAGGGAAAGAATGAATGTGAGAGATAATGAGGTCTTTACTCCAATAGATTTGATAAATGCAAAAACTCTTTCTTCTGTTATAAACACATTCTTTGGAACGAATCAATTGTCTCAGTTTATGGATCAAACTAATCCATTAGCAGAGATTACTCATAAGAGAAGATTATCTGCATTAGGACCAGGAGGTCTTTCAAGGGAACGAGCTGGTTTTGAAGTTAGGGACGTTCATTACACTCATTATGGAAGACTATGTCCAATTGAAACACCCGAAGGACCTAATATTGGATTAATCTCTTCACTTAGTGTATTTGCTAAGATCAATGGTATGGGATTCATTGAAACTCCTTACAGAAAGGTTAATAATAGAAAAGTTGACATAAAATCAGAACCTATTTATTTAAGTGCTGAAGAAGAAGAAGAGAAGTTGATTGCACAATCAAATGTTCAGATTGATAAAAAAGGTAATATTGTTGATGACATGATAATTGCCAGAATGGAAGGTGATTTCCCTGTAATCGAATCTAATAAAGTTGATTATACCGATGTAGCTCCAAATCAAATTGCTTCAATATCCGCTTCTTTAATACCATTTTTAGAACATGATGATGCTAATAGAGCATTAATGGGATCAAATATGATGAGGCAAGCAGTTCCATTACTTTTGCCAGAATCACCAATAGTAGGTACCGGTCTTGAAAGACAAGTAGCATCCGACTCAAGGATTCTTATTAATGCAGAAGATGATGGGAAAGTTGACTATGTTGATGCTGATAAAATTATTATAACCTATAAAAGAAGTCAGGAGCAAATATTGACAAGTTTTGATTCAGGAACTATAACATATAATTTAACAAAATTTAAGAAAACAAATCAAGGAACCTGTGTTAATCTTAAACCGATTGTTTCTAAAGGCGATAAGGTGGTAAAAGGTCAAGTTTTATGTGAAGGCTATGCTACAAATGATGGCGAATTAGCTTTGGGTAGAAATATTAAAGTTGCATTTATGCCATGGAAAGGGTATAATTTTGAAGATGCAATTGTTATTTCAGAAAAAGTTGTAAGAGATGATGTTTTTACATCAATTCATATTGATGAATATTCAATTGAAGTAAGAGATACAAAATTAGGAAATGAAGAATTAACTCATGATATACCAAATGTATCTGAAGAAGCTACCAAAGATTTGGATGAAAATGGTATGATTAGGGTAGGAGCTGAAATTAAGCCTGGAGATATATTAATTGGAAAAATTACTCCAAAAGGTGAAAGTGATCCTACTCCAGAGGAAAAACTCCTTAGAGCAATATTTGGAGATAAAGCAGGAGATGTTAAAGATGCTTCTTTAAAAGCACCGCCTTCATTAAATGGTATAGTAATTGACAAGAAGCTTTTTGCAAGGGCAATAAAAGATAAAAGAAAAAGACTTCAAGATAAAGATGATATAAAAGAATTAGAGAGGATTTATGATGAAAAACTTGAAGACTTAAGAAAAGTTTTAGTTAAAAAATTATTTAATGTACTATCTGGAAAAACATCGCAAGGGATTTTCAATGATTTAGGAGAAGAAATCTTTCCAAAAGGAAAGAAATTTACATTAAAGATGTTAAGTACTGCTGATGATTACGCTCATTTAGTTGCAGGAAAATGGTCTGCAGATGCTAAAACAAATAGTATTGTCTCTCACATTATTCATAATTATAAGATTAAGGAAAATGATCTTCAAGGATCATTGAGAAGAGAAAAATTTACAATTTCTGTTGGGGATGAATTACCACCGGGAATTATAAAATTGGCTAAAGTATATATAGCCAAGAAGAGAAAATTAAAGGTTGGAGATAAAATGGCAGGGAGACATGGAAATAAAGGTATTGTAGCTAAAATTGTAAGAGAAGAAGATATGCCATTCTTAGAAGATGGAACCCCTGTAGATATTGTTTTAAATCCACTTGGAGTTCCTTCAAGAATGAATATAGGTCAGATTTATGAGACAGTTCTAGGATGGGCAGGGAAGAATCTTGATAAGAAGTATTCAACTCCAATTTTTGATGGTGCTTCATTAGATGAAATTAATGAAATCACCAGTAATGCTGGTGTGCCTAAATTTGGTCACACTTATTTATATGATGGTGGAAGTGGGAAAAAATTTGATCAAGCAGCTACTGTTGGAGTTATATATATGTTAAAACTAGGGCATATGGTTGATGATAAGATGCATTCAAGATCAATTGGTCCATATTCTCTTATTACTCAACAACCACTAGGAGGTAAAGCGCAATTTGGTGGACAGAGATTTGGAGAGATGGAAGTATGGGCATTAGAAGCATATGGCGCATCAAGTACCTTAAGAGAAATATTAACAGTTAAGTCTGATGATGTTGTAGGAAGAGCTAAAACTTATGAATCTATAGTCAAGGGTGATCCTATGCCAAATCCTGGACTGCCAGAATCATTTAATGTATTAATGCATGAGCTTAAGGGACTAGCATTAGATATAAGATTAGAAGAATAATTTATTAACAATAATATTATTATCCATTTATTATGGCAAGAAAACAAGTAAAAAAAGCTTTGAAATTTAATAAGATTTCTATAGGACTTGGATCACCTGAGTCAATTCTAGCTGCTTCAAGAGGAGAGGTTTTGAAACCAGAAACTATAAATTACAGGACACATAAGCCTGAAAGAGATGGTCTATTTTGTGAAAGAATTTTCGGACCTGTTAAGGATTTTGAATGTGCATGTGGAAAATATAAAAGAATAAGATATAAAGGAATAGTTTGTGATAGATGTGGTGTTGAGGTTACTGAGAAAAAGGTAAGAAGAGATCGAGTTGGTCATATAAACCTTGTTGTTCCTGTAGCCCATATCTGGTATTTTAGATCACTTCCTAATAAGATAGGTTATTTACTTGGATTGCCTTCGAAGAAATTAGACATGATTATATATTACGAGAGATATGTGGTTATTCAACCTGGTATTGCTGTAAATATTGAAGGAGAGCCTGTTAGTAAGATGGATTTTTTAACAGAGGAAGAGTATTTAAATATTTTAGAGACATTACCTTCAGAAAACATGTATTTAGATGATGAGGATCCAGAAAAATTTATTGCAAAAATGGGAGCAGAGTGTCTTATTGATCTACTTTCCAGAATTGATTTGCTTGAGCTTTCTTACGAATTAAGAGATAAGGCAAATAATGAAACTTCTAAACAAAGAAAAACTGAAGCATTAAAGAGACTTCAAGTAGTTGAATCATTTAAAGAAGGGAATTTAAATAGAGAGAATTTGCCTGAGTGGATGATTGTAAAGGCTGTTCCAGTAATTCCTCCAGAACTTAGGCCATTAGTTCCGCTTGATGGAGGTAGATTTGCCACCTCAGATTTAAATGATCTTTATAGAAGAGTAATCATAAGAAATAATAGATTAAAAAGATTAATTGAAATCAAAGCCCCTGAAGTTATTTTGAGAAATGAAAAGAGAATGCTTCAAGAATCAGTTGATTCTTTATTTGATAATACAAGGAAATCATCTGCTGTAAAAACTGAGTCAAATAGACCATTAAAATCACTTTCAGATTCATTGAAAGGAAAGCAAGGTAGATTCAGACAAAATTTATTAGGTAAACGTGTTGATTATTCTGCAAGGTCAGTTATTGTTGTTGGACCTGACTTAAAATTATTCGAATGCGGACTACCTAAGGATATGGCTGCAGAGCTATATAAGCCTTTTATTATTAGAAAGTTAATGGAAAGAGGAATAGTAAAAACTGTAAAATCTGCAAGAAAAATTATTGATAGAAGAGATCCAGTTGTTTGGGATATTCTGGAAAATGTTTTAAAGGGTCACCCTGTATTATTAAATAGGGCACCTACATTACACAGATTGGGAATACAAGCATTTCAGCCAAAATTAATTGAAGGTAAAGCTATACAATTACATCCGCTAGTATGTACAGCATTTAATGCTGACTTTGATGGAGATCAGATGGCAGTGCACCTTCCGCTTGGGCCAGAAGCAATTCTTGAATCTCAACTCTTAATGTTAGCATCTCATAATATTTTGAACCCTGCTAATGGTTTTCCAATTACTGTTCCATCACAAGATATGGTTTTAGGTTTATACTATATGACAAAACTAAAAATATCAGATAAAGAAATTAATGTAGCTGGCGAAGGTTTAACTTTTTATTCACCAGATGAGGTAATTATTGCATATAATGAAAGAAAAGTAGATTTAAATGCCTCTATAAAAGTAAAGACATTTGATTATAATGATGACAAAACAGAACTTGTTAATAAAATTATTGAAACAACCGTTGGTAGGGTTTTATTTAACGAAAAAGTACCAGAAAAAGCGGGATATATAAATGAAGTATTAACAAAAAAATCATTAAGAGATATTATTGGAAGAATTTTAAAAGAAACTAGTGTTCCTGAAACAGCAGCCTTTTTAGATGATATCAAGACACTTGGATATAAATTTGCATTTGAAGGAGGTTTATCATTTAGTTTGGGAGATATAATTATTCCTAATGAGAAACATGATATGATCAATAAGGCAAATAAACAGGTTGATGGAGTTAGAGCTAATTACAATATGGGTTTAATTACAAACAATGAGAGATATAATCAGGTTATTGATATATGGACTTCAACCAATGCAGAATTAACTGAGCTTTCAATGAAGAGAATTAGAGAAGATCAGCAAGGATTTAATTCTGTATATATGATGTTAGATTCAGGAGCTAGGGGGTCTAAAGAACAAATTAGACAGCTTTCAGGAATGAGAGGTCTTATGGCAAAACCAAAAAAATCAACTGCTGGTGGAGGTGAAATTATTGAAAATCCAATATTATCAAATTTTAAAGAAGGTTTATCAATTTTAGAATATTTCATATCTACACATGGCGCGAGAAAAGGTCTTGCAGATACTGCATTAAAAACAGCAGATGCTGGATATCTAACTCGTAGGCTTGTTGATGTTTCTCAAGATGTTATAATTACAGAAGATGATTGTGGTACCTTAAGAGGTATTAATATATCTTCTTTAAAAAAGAATGAGGAAGTAGTAGAAAAATTAGAAGAAAGAATTGTAGGTAGAACAGCATTACATGATATTGATGACCTTATAAATTCTGACTTAATTGTAGCTTCAGGTGATCTTATAAATGATGAAATTGCTAATGTAATAGAAAATTCTACAATTGATAATATTGAAGTTAGGTCTGCTTTGACTTGTGAATCTAAAAAAGGAATATGTGCAAAATGTTATGGAAGAAATTTAGCAACAGGAAAAATGGTGCAAACTGGAGAGGCTGTTGGTGTAGTTGCTGCACAGTCAATTGGTGAACCAGGAACTCAGCTGACCCTAAGAACATTCCATGTTGGTGGTATTGCTGGAAATATATCTGAGGAAAACAGCCTTATTTCTAAATATAACGGGAAAGTTGAAATAGAAGATTTAAAGACAGTTAAGGGAACTGATAGTGAAGGCAATAATATTAATATTGTAGTTTCAAGATCATCAGAATTAAAGATGATTGATGTTGCTACGGGACTGGTTTTAACTAATAATAACATTCCTTATGGTTCTACCATATTTATTAAGAATGGACAAAAAATTAAAAAGGACACATTAATATGTCAATGGGATCCTTATAATGGAGTAATTATTGCTGATTTTTCTGGTAAGATTTATTATGAGAATATTGAACAAGGTATAACATATGAAGTTGAGATTGATGAACAAACTGGTTTTCAAGAAAAAGTAATAATTGAATCTAGAAATAAAAAAATAATACCAACAATTCATGTAAAAAACAAAAAAGATGAAATAATTAGATCTTATAATTTACCTGTTGGAGCTCATTTGATGATAGATGACAATGAACCAATAGCCCTTGGAAAAATATTAGTTAAGATACCTAGAAAATCTGCTAAAACAGGTGATATTACGGGAGGTCTTCCTAGAGTAACAGAATTGTTTGAAGCTAGAAACCCATCTAATCCTGCTGTAGTTAGTGCAGTTGATGGTGTTGTTTCATTTGGAAAAATTAAGCGTGGTAATAGAGAAATTATTATTGAATCTAAAACTGGTGAAATAAGAAAATATCTGATTAAGCTTTCTAATCAAATCCTTGTACAAGAAAATGATTATGTAAAAGCTGGAACACCTATGTCTGAAGGATCTATAACTCCAAATGATATATTGAATATTAAGGGACCTTCTGCTGTTCAGCAATATTTAGTAAATGAGGTTCAGGAAGTATACAGACTCCAAGGTGTAAAAATTAATGATAAACACTTTGAGGTAGTTGTAAGGCAAATGATGAGAAAAGTAAAAATTCAGGATTCAGGTGATACTATTTTCTTAGAAGATCAGTTAATTCATAAATCTGACTTTATTGATGAAAATGACACTATATATGGTAAAAAATTAGTCGAGGATTCGGGTGATTCAGAGAATTATAAAGTAGGTCAAATAATATCTAGTAGAGAATTTAGAGATGAGAATTCAATACTAAAAAGAAAAAATAAAAAAGAGCTTCTTGCAAGAAACGCTAAACCAGCAACTGCAACACCTATTTTACAAGGTATTACAAAAGCATCACTTCAAACAAAATCATTTATTTCAGCTGCATCATTCCAGGAAACAACAAAAGTACTTAATGAATCTGCGGTAAATGCAAGAGTTGATAATCTTGATGGACTTAAGGAAAATGTAATTGTAGGCCATAAAATTCCTGCAGGTACAGGCCTTAGGAAATATGATGATATATTAGTAGGTTCAAATGAAGCATATAATGAATTAATTGATTCAAAACTTGAATCTGAGGAAGAAGAAATTAATACTAATTAATAAAGAAAATTATGAGTTCAGAGAAAAAAAAATCAAAACAAAAAATCAATATTGAAATTGATGAAAAGGTTTCTGAAGGAATTTATTCTAATCTTGCAATTATAAATCATTCAGTTTCAGAATTTGTAATTGATTTTATTTCTATAATGCCAGGTACTCCCAAAAATAAAGTAAAGTCTAGAATTATCATTACACCTCAACATGCAAAAAAATTGTCAAAAGCCTTAAATGATAATATTGATAGATTTGAAGAGAATTTTGGATCTATAAAGGATTATGAAAACCCTAATATCCAATTAAATTTTGGTCCTGCAGGAAAAGCGTAACGTATTGTTTATTAAACTTTCTTTGGTATTTTTGTCATATTATGATTGATGATTATGTTATTCTTGTCGATAAAAATGACAAAAAGATAGGTTTAATGTCAAAAATGGAAGCTCACAAAAAAGGAGTTTTGCATCGAGCTTTTTCAGTTTTTATTTTTAATAATAAGAACGAATTAATGCTTCAAAAAAGAAATAAAAACAAGTATCATTCACCTGGATTATGGACAAATACTTGTTGTAGCCATCAAAGGGATGAGGAATCTAATATTAGTGCCGGAAAAAGAAGACTTTTAGAAGAAATGGGTTTCTGCGCTGAACTAAATGAGATAGGCTCATTCATATATAATATTGGATTTGATAATGGATTAGTCGAACATGAATTAGATTATATATTAGTTGGAAAATACAAGGGGAATGTTAATATAAATCCTGATGAAGTAGACGACTGGAAATGGTTGAGTTTAGATAATATTAAAGATGATATAAAAATAAACCCTGATAATTATACTGAATGGTTTAAAATAATTATAAAAGATTATTACGATCAGTTAAAAAATTTATAAATGAAGTTAACAGTTAGTAGAAAAGCGCATTTTAATGCAGCTCATAGGCTTTTTAATAATAAATGGTCAAAGGAGAAGAATGATCAAGTCTTTGGAAAGTGTAATAATCCAAATTTCCATGGACATAATTATGAGTTAATTGTAAGTGTGACAGGTGAAATTGATTCTGATACTGGATATGTTATTGATATGATATTATTAAAAGATATTATTAAAGAAGAAGTAGAAGATAATTTAGATCATAAAAATTTAAATTTAGATGTAAATGAATTTAAATCAATAAATCCTACGGCTGAGAACATTTGTATTTTTATATATAATAAAATTAAAGCTAAATTAGATTCAAACTTAAGTTTGGAAATTACACTTTATGAGACCCCAAGAAATTTTGTAAAATATTCTGGAAATTGAAAGATAATATAGAGATATATAACCTAGTAAAAGAAGAGATAGACACATTAGGATTTAAAGTTATAGATTTTGATTTTAATAGACCTTGGGGAGGATTTCTAGTGATTGATGAGAAGCAGACATCATTATTTATATCTACTTTTTTTAATGATATTAATCTTTCTAATGACATGAGACTAAGTCCAAAAATTTTAATTGTTAATCCTAAATCTAGATTATCGTGGCAATACCATTTTAGAAGAAAAGAAATTTGGAAAATACATAAAGGTTCTGTGGGAGTGATAAGATCAAAAAATGATATTGAAAATCCAATGGATATCCATAAGATGGGTGATGTAATTACTTTTGATAATCAGGAAAGGCATAGGCTCATTGGATTAGATAATATTGGAGTTGTAGCTGAAATATGGCAACACATTGATATAGACAATCCCTCTGATGAAAATGATATTGTAAGGCTTAAGGATGACTACAATAGAAAATAGTTTTTTTAGTTGCTATTCTATAATTTTCTTTAATTCTATTCCATACTTGGATTCTAAAATTTCCTTTTTATAAGAGTTATAAATTTTAGTTAAATAATCAAAACCAGTAAATACGCCCCCTTGGATAGCAGCTACCTCTTTAATTTCTTTATTATATTTTAATGCTAGATAGGGAGAAATTATTTCTTTACTATTATTTGTTATATAATTAATTACAAACAGAATCTTTCTTTTTCCCAGTTTTTCTCTTAAAATTGATATTGAGTCAATTTCTTTTTGATTACCTTTTATTGACTCTTGTATTTGTAGTTCTAATAGTTCTAAATCTTCTTCTTCAAATTTTATTATAAATGAATTAAATTCCTTAAGCTTTAATTGTTGTTTAGAGCCTGAAAATTGAGCATCAAACTGAAATCTTTTGCTAGTTGTACTTAATTTCATTGTTCCAGTTTCAGCAAAAAATTCAACTTCATCAGTATCAGAGTTTCCTAATCTTAAAGTTAGAATTTGAGGTTCTTCTATATAACATTTCAATGTGAATAATGAAGAATTATCAATTTTAGTTGAATCTAAAATAATTGAATTGGATTCTAATAAGTAGATTTTTTCACTAGTAAGTCCATCAATTTTTCCGCTCAACTCAAAATTTTTCTGCTCAATTGAACAAGAAAGAATTAATAGCACTATTAGTATTGAATGCTTTTTCATTATCTAAAAGTCAAGCCAATAGGTTAGTTTTAGATTTAGGGATCTGTTTTTAACTCTTGGAATAAATATACTATGATCCCTGTCTTCAGTATAATAATTATCATTATATACCAGGAATAGATCAGACAGTGGAGCAAATCGCCATTGTAATCTTGTGTTTAAACTTAAATTTTCTCTTTGATTACTATATTGTACAAGTGTTGCCCAATATAAATTTTTTGTAAATGTGAATTCAAATCTTGGAGCAATTAAAATTATATCAGCACTTGGATAAGGATCTGGCAGTTTGATTCTATCATAATTAATTTCTATTGAACTAGTAAATTTAGGTTGAATTCTGTAAGAAAATTGAATTTCTGCCGATAGTTCTGACCCATTATAAAAATCTCCAAACTTTCCTTCAACATTATATGTAAATTCATTCGATGAAAAATAATTATTATATGAAAACCCAAAACTTGTATAATGATATTCACTGTTAGAAGGTAAAGGGATGCTGTTTTCAGTTCTAGTTGGATCAAAATCATTATACAAATAAGTATACATATTTCTCATTGACAAATTAAAATTATCTCCATTATTTAGTTGGCCTTCCCATCTTGAAATAATAAAATAATCTGAGAGTTGATAATTTAATTCAGGCCTCCATATTATTACTGGGGTAACTTCAAAACCATGGCTTTGTATTTTTTTATTTTCTGGCCAAAATTTATATCCTATATCTGGATTTATTTTTAAAATTCCTGTTCTTTTTATAAAACCTAAATCAGATCTATAATTATCACCTACATATAAGCCGCTTACTCTAAAAGTTAAGTTTCTTGAATTATAACTAGTTTTTATTCCCATTGAAAAGTCTTTATTATTTTCAGAAGGGGAGAAGGATTTATGAAAATAATATTTTCCTGTCCATTTGCTATTTTTTGATGCAAGATTATAATCGATACCAATTACTCTATTGTATTCTTCATCTTCACCTAAAAACTCATAATCTTTAGTTGCTTGTCTATTTATAAACATAAAGCTAATATTGGATCTATTAAACACTTTGTGTTGAAGTGCAATAATAGCATTATTTGTAGCTGCAATTTCATTATCTAGATCTTCTTCAGTTTGCATGTTTAAAACTCCTATTCTAAAATCACTATTTATTTTTCCACTCAGCTTTAGTCCACCACTGATTTTATTTTGAATACTATTCCCATCTAAATCTTTTGCAATACCAATTCTTCTTGAGAAAAAAGGATTTGCATCACGCTTGTCACCAAAGCCTGAAAACAAATCACTATTCTCAATAAAAAATTGTCTTTTTTCAGGCAAGGAAACCTCATATCTACTTAAATTGGTTACTTGTTGATCAACTTCTACCTGTGAAAAATCAGGATTAAGAGTAAGGTCTAACGTCAATGAATTGTCTATAGTTAGTTTTGCATCTCCACCAAATTCTAAATTATTTCCAGTTATATTTTTTTCATAATCATTATAGGTGATACCATTTATATATGGAATTATAGATTTTTTTGCTTTTGATTTCCCTAAGGGTTTTTCAAAGTACATATCACCCAGAAAACCTAGATTTGAAAATTCTTGATTTTCTGGCACTTGATGCCATAAATTCCATGCTTTATTTTTTGTATTTCTTTGATAGACACCAACTCTCCATTTCGTTTCTCCTTCTCTATATTTAAAAACATTGAATGGAATTTTCCATTCAGTTATATAGTAACTATCATAGATTTTTGATTCACACATCCATTTAACATCCCAGGTCATATCCCAAGAATTTCTTATATCTACTCCACCATTGAACATTAACATATCTCTTTGAACTCCTATGTGGTTACTTCCAATTACAAACGCATTGGTTGCATCATTAAAAGTATCAAAAATCATAGTTATATTGTCTGAGCTAGGTGCTTGAAAATCCCTTTTTAAAGAATTGACTTTCAATTCTTTAGGATCACCCATTACTTTAATGCCAACATATAAAAAATCTTCGTCATGCATTAATTTTATTTCAGCTGGATTTTTTGAGTCTGCAGAATAATCTGGAAAGTATTCGTAGAGCCCGGATGCTGTTCTAGCTAGAGCCCAGTCGGGCTCATCTAGGACACCATCAGCTTTAATTGTATTATCTGTATATTTTACAAATATTTCTTTCTTTTCTGACTGAGATAATGAAAAATTAAAGAAAAAAAGTAGTAGGCAAGTAATTAATAACGTGCGCTGCATAGATCAAAATTTGTACAAAAATAGGCAATTAATTTTATATATATATTTGTATTAATGTTATCAAAATATTTCTATATATTTTTCTTTTTCTGCATAGTTTGCTGTAGTAAATTACCTCCAGGTTTTGTATACATCAATGACATAGATGAAAGCATCAAAATTGACTTAAGATATTTTACTACAAATAATTTTACAGGTCAGATTATTGAGGGATATAAATCAAATAGAGCCATAATAAGTTATGATGCAGCAAAATCTCTTGTCCAAGTTCAGAATGAATTAAGGAAGAGAAATTTATCTTTAAAAATTTTTGATGCATATAGACCTCAGAGGTCTGTAAATTATTTTATTAATTGGTCTAAGGATCTTTCAGACACAATAAATAAAATAATTTATTATCCTGAAATTAATAAATCTCAACTTTTTCCTATGGGATATATTGCAGAAAGATCAGGCCATTCAAGAGGAAGTACTGTTGATTTAACTATTGTAAACAACAAAACAAATAAAGAATTAGACATGGGAACTCGATATGATTTTTTTGGCCCAGAGTCTTCTACAAATTTCAGTAATATTACTGACAAGCAAAGGTCTAATAGAGTTTTGCTACTTGAAGTTATGACTGAAAATGGTTTTAAAAATTATCCTAAGGAGTGGTGGCACTATACCCTTGAGCTAGAACCCTTTAATTATTATTTTAACTTCGTAATAGATTAGTTATTATCGTTTAAGGCTAAAGTGTCCTTTAAAGGTTTTAATCAGGGTGTCATCATCTCCATATAGCATATCTAGAGTGATCGTAAACCAGTAATCGGTTGAAG
>JACKQG010000436.1_pt2 | contig 28323 bp, 30 predicted proteins | sample 8237621 | NCBI WGS metagenome assembly JACKQG01 (sample SAMN15677084, study PRJNA649215) | marine metagenome | biome: marine; feature: Black Sea; material: saline water; isolation source: suspended particulate matter (SPM) from the Black Sea western gyre | collected 2013-06-09/2013-06-10 | depth... | reverse complement strand
CTGTGCCCAGTCGAGGCCGCTCTCGCGGGAGAATTCCTGGGTGACGGCGTTGGCCCCGAAGTTGATGCTGCGCATAAAGAATTTGCCGCCTTCTTCGATGAACAATGCGTTGGCGGTTTTGGCTCCCACGTCCAACAATAGCGAGCAGCCTTCGAGCTCGCCGTAGTTGTGCATAAATGAATTACGCAGTGCCGCGGCGGAGCCGTCGACGATGGCGAGCTTGAGGCCGAGGTCATTGCACACGGTGGAGAGGCTGTCGATGATGTCCAGCTTGAGCGCCATGAGCATCACTTCCAGCTCGCCGGTTTCCGCGGTGCCGAGGATTTGATAATCCCATTCCACTTCGTCCAGCGGGAAGGGGACGTTTTGCTGAGCCTCGTATTGGATGATTTGGCCCACCTTGCTGCCTTCCACCGGCGGGGTGCGCAAAAATTTTGTGAAACTCTGGTAACTGGGCGTGCAGATGTGCGCCTCGAGCCCTTTGGCGCGGATCTCGTGGCGGTCGAGCGTGTCCTGCAATACCTCCTTGAGCAGCCCCACGCGGTCGGCTTCTTCCAGCCCCCGTTGACCCAGCGACACCACTTCGTAGCGTGACAGCACCAAACTGCCGCTCGCTTGAGGCTCGAATAACGCCACCTTCAAGCTCGCCGCGCCGCAATCAATGGCCAAAAATGGTTTCATTTGAAATATCCAACAGATACAGCCGGGAAAAACTGCCCCCGCCCCCTGTCTCTCAGGCTGCTACCTCGCCAACCCGTTAAAACAATGTACCCCGAAAAAGCAAATCCGCAAACTAATTAGGCAAAAAATAGGTCATTCCGGCCGCTTTCTCCGGAATACTCCAAGAATCGCCTTTGCTGAATCCACTCCCGCCAAGCCACACACCGCCCAGTAAAAAATCCCCGCGCTAAACAACGGCCCGAAAACTGCCAGCAACCGCGCCGATACCGCAGCACTTTCACCACCCAAATCCAAGTACCCACGCCCCACACCCCAAGCCACCCAACCGGCCAGCATCGCCAGCACCATCATCACCGGCAATTGCCGCCGCAACCCCGGCAACGCAATCGGCGCCAACTCCTCCCGCCGCCGCAACGCCCGCCACAAGAGCACCGCGTTCAAGGTGGAGCTGATCGTATTTGCTATGCCGAATGCCCCTTGCTGCAAATTGTCCTTAAACTGAAACACCAACGCCAATGCCAAAACCAAGTTCAGCACCAAACACGCGATGCTGATTTTCACCGGCGTCCGCACCTCGCCCAACGCATAAAACGCGCGCACCAAAATCAGCACCAACGAATACCCCGGCAACGCCGGTGCCAGGCATTTCAACGCCCACGCCGCCCGCTGCGTGGCCGCCTCATCAAACGCGCCGTACTGAAACAGCAGTTGCACGATCGGCTCCGCCATCACAAACAACAGCACCGCCGCCGGTAAATTCAAAAACAACAAGTGCCGCGCGGCTTCATCTATACGCGCGCGGAAATCGCCGTACTTTTTCTCCGCTGCCAACCCCGCCAACGTCGGCAATAAAAACGTCGCCATCGAAACGGCAAACAATCCCTGCGGCAATTCCAGCAAGCGCACCGCATATCCGTACGACGCCACCACGTGCCCGCCCACAAAAAAACCAATGCAATAGGTCGCCAACACATTGATCTGAAACGCCGCCACGCCGATCACGCCCGGCCCCAGCCGACTCATTATTTTCCGAACCGATTCATCCGCCCACGGCGAAATCCATTCCGGCCGAAAGCCTTCCTTCCACAACGCCGGCAATTGATAAAGCAACTGCGCCACCCCCGCCACCAACACCCCCACCGCCAGTGCAAATACTTGATCTTCCAGCTCTGTCCCATACCGCGGTGCCAACCACAGCACCGCGGCGATCATCACCCCGTTCAAAATCAATGCGCCCAGTGCCGGCAAAAAGAAATGGCCGCGCGAATTCAAAATCCCCATCGCCACCGCCGCCAAACAAATCAACAACAAATACGGAAACACCCAACGCAACAGCTCCAGCATCAATGTTGTTTTCGCGCTCCACTCTCCCCACTCCAGCGCCGCCGTGACCCCCAGAAGCCCCACGCCCACCACCGCCGCCAGCACCACCACCAACCCGCTCATCAACGCATTGGCCGTGCGCCACATCGCGACCTCGCCCTCCGTTTTTTCCTGTTCCTTGAAAACCGGAATGAACGCCGCCATCAATGCCCCCTCGCCCAGCAACCGCCGGAACAAATTGGGAATCATAAACGCCAACACAAACGCCCCGGCCACCAGCCCGTCGCCCATGAACCGGGCGTAACATATCTCCCGCACCATCCCCAGCACCCGACTCGCCAGCGTGGCCCCGGCCATCGCGCCGGATGATTTCAGCAAGTCCGCCATTAGTTCATTTCACGATTTCGATAATGCACAATGCAAAATTCCTTTTCCGCCCGCAGCACCGCCACCTCCTCAAATTGATTTTCAAACTCCGGAAAAAAAACATCCCCCTCCACCTCACGCTGCACAATCGTCAGCAACAAATCCGAACAACGCGGCAACGCCTGTTCATAAACCTGCGCGCCGCCCGCAATAAAACACGTGCGCCCCTCCAAGCGCGGCGCAATGTCATCCAACGACCGAATTACCTCCACCTCCGGATGCGAAAAATCCCCGCGCGTGAGCACCAATGTTTCTCGCCCCGGCAACGCCCGCCCAATCGATTCAAACGTCCTGCGCCCCATCACCAAAACCTCCCCCATCGTCGCTTGTTTGAACCACTTAAAATCCTCCGGCAAATGCCAGGGAATTTCCAAGCCATTGCCAATCACCCGATTGAGCGACATCGCCGCGATCGCCTTGAAGACAGGTTGAGGGTTGAGGGTTGAGGGTTGAGGGGATTGCAAAAAGTTCTCCTTAAAATTTTGGCTCGCTCCGCGCGCCGTGCCACACCGCCATCACCGCCATCACCACCACGCGATCCGTTTCCACCCGATAAAAAATCCGATAAGGCGACACAGGCACTTCGCGGATTTCCGCTTCCGTCATCGGCGCGTATCGGCGACCCATTCGAGGGTGCCGTCGCAGCGCCTCCACCTTGTCCACCACCGACATTCCGAAACGCCGTGCGGCATCAGGATTGTCGGCGGCAATGTGCTCGACGAGCAGTCTCAAGTCGTCGAGGGCTTCGTCTTCCCAGTGGATCCATTGGATCCATTGGATTTGGCGATCCATTCGTCAATCAATCCCGACACCTGTTCATTGGGCGTAGCGCCGCCGCCCTCGGCCAAACGCCGCCGCAAAGTCGTTTGCAGCGCCAAGTCCTCAAGAATCTCCGGCGCCGAGGCATCCTCGGGCATTCCCCCGACCTTTTCCAAAACCCATTGCCGATCCGTCATACCGAAAGCATTTATCATTCAGCAGATAATTGAAAGGAAATTGGGTTGGTTGATAGCTGATGGTTGATGGTTGATGGACTTGAGATTCGACCGCACTTGATTTCATGCCCTCAACCTTCAACCATCATCCCTCAACCCACCTAAACCGCCACCGCTGCTTTAATGTGCGGATGCGGGTCATACCCCTCCAATTCAAAATCCTCAAAAACAAAATCGTGAATATTCTGTACATCCGTGTTCAGTTTCATCTTCGGCAAAGCGCGCGGTTCGCGCGAAAGTTGCTCGTGCGTTTGCTCTAGATGATTGGAGTACAAATGCAAGTCGCCAAAGGTATGCACAAATTCGCCCGCACGCAGGCCGGTGACTTGGGCAACCATCATTGTAAGCAGCGCGTAGCTGGCGATGTTGAACGGCACGCCGAGAAACAAATCCGCGCTGCGTTGATATAGCTGACAACTCAATGCCCCATCGCGCACGTAAAATTGAAAAAACGCGTGGCATGGTGCGAGCGCCATTTGATCCAGCTCACCCACGTTCCAAGCGCTGACAATCAGGCGGCGGCTGTCGGGATTGGTTTTGATTTGCGCAATGACCTCGTCGATTTGATTGATGCCCCGCCCATCCGGCGCGCGCCAGTCGCACCATTGCGCACCGTACACGCGGCCAAGATCGCCATTTTCATCCGCCCATTCATCCCAAATCCGAACCTTGTGTTCATTGAGATAACCGATGTTCGTGTCGCCTTTGAGGAACCAAAGCAACTCGTGAACGATGCTCCGTAAGTGCAGCTTCTTCGTCGTGCACATTGGAAACCCCTCGCGCAAATCAAATCGCGCCTGCGCACCAAACACCGACAACGTCCCCGTTCCCGTGCGGTCATCCTTCCGCTTCCCTTTCTCCAGCACGTGCCGAAGCAAATCCAAATACTGTACCATACCGGGCGAGAATGCCGTTGACGCCCGCCGCCGTCAAACGAACGTCATTCCCAAACTATTACCGAAGCCGTACCCTGGCATGACCTCATCCCCCCGCCCGCGCCAACCGATCCGCAATCCCCTGCCACTCCGCCGTCTCCGGCACGGCTTCCAGCACAATCAGCTCCGCCCCTTCGGCATCGCATTGGTGCAGCTCGGCGTACAGCGCGCGCGCGTAGGTTTCGGGATCGTTGGGTAAAAGACTCACGCGGCCAAAGCGTGTGCCGGGCACGATGCACGTGCGGGCAATGACGCAAACGCGATCGTGCGGCGTGCGCGAATAGGCGATTTGATTTTCCAAATCGTCCGCGTCCGACCACGCCAAAACCAACAGCCGCGCGTTCGGCGCGTAATGGCGCGGCAACTGGCCGGGGCTTTTCAAAATGCCTGTTTCATTTGCAGCCGCCCCTTCCGGCCACACCGCCGCAATCGCTTCAGCAGAAATCATTCCCGGCCGCAACACGCGCACCGCATTGCCCGCCACTTCCACCACCGTCGATTCAATCCCCACCTCGGACGCGCCGCCATCGATGATCAGCGGGATGCGCCCGCCCAATTGCGCCGCCACGTGCGCGGCGGTGGTGGGCGAAACCTGATTGGACACATTCGCGCTCGGCGCGGCCAATGGAAACCGACACGCGAGAATCACTTCCTGCATCAACGGATGCCCCGGCCAACGCACGCCCACCGTGTCCCCGCCCGCGGTGACGTTATCCGGAATCCCCTCCGCCTTCGGCAACACTAACGTGAGCGGCCCCGGCCAAAACGCGTTGGCCAACGCAGCGGCGGCGGCGGGCCATTCCGCCACGCAATCGCGCGCCATCGTTTCATCCGCCACGTGCACGATGATTGGGTTGTTCGCCGGCCGATCTTTGGCCTCAAAAATTTTCGCCACACACGATTCGTCCAACGCATTTGCCGCGAGGCCATAAACCGTTTCCGTTGGCAACGCCACAAGCTGGCCGTGACGCAATGCCGCCGCCGCTTGCGCGATCGCTTCGGTAAAGCAATCGTCGGTCTCAGTTTTGAAAGTGATGGTTTCCACGCGGCGCGCAATGTAGCGGAGGAAGTGAGTGGTGAGTAGAGAATAGTGAGGTGTAAGGTAGGGCGTGCTCACCGAGCGCGCCGTGGCGGTTTCGGAGAAACCGCCCTACCCACCCCGTAAAATCCTTGTACCGCGCACAAAGAACCCCGACCCTTCCCGCCGATGCTCAACACGTTAACTGAACAACTCCGCGCGGGCACCGATCTCAGCGGCGAACAAGTCACTGAAGCGGTTCAGCAAATGACCGCCGAGAATGTGACCGCCGAAACGAAGGCAAAATTCCTGACCGCCCTCGCCGCCAAAGGTGAATCCACCGAGGAGCTGGCCGCGTTCGCCGGTGAGCTGCGCGGGCGGGCCACTGCCGTGCCGCTCAATGACGTCACGCGCGCGGGCGAAATCCTCGATGTCTGTGGCACAGGCGGCGATGGCCTGAACACCTTCAATCTATCCACCACCGTTTCGATTTTATGTGCGGCGGCGGGCGTCACTGTCGCCAAGCACGGCAACCGCGCCATCACCAGCCAAAGCGGCAGCGCCGATGTGCTCGCGGCGCTGGGCATTCCTACTGACCTTTCGCCCGCCGATGCGGCGGCTTCGATGGACGCGCACGGATTCGCGTTTTTGTTTGCGCCACTGTATCATCCCGCATTTAAAAATATTGCCCCCGCGCGCAAACTCTGCGCCGAGGCCGGCCAGCGCACGCTCTTTAATTTCCTCGGGCCATTGCTCAATCCCGCGCGTCCCACGGCGCAACTCATCGGCGTGCCGCGCGCCGGGCTCACCGAACCGATGGCCAAGGTGTTGCAAACCCTCGGCATCGAACGCGGCATGGTGGTGTGCGGCAGCGCGGACGGGAAACCGATGGACGAACTTTCCACGCTCGGCGAAAATGCGATTGCCGAATTTTATCAGGATCGCGGCTTTTCCACGTCCACGCTCAATCCTGCCGACCTCCCGTTGGCCAGTGCCACACTCGCCGACCTTGCCGGTGGCGATGCGGAAACCAACGCCGGCCTCATTCGCTCTATCTTAAGTGGCGAAGACCAAGGCCCCAAACGCGAGGCAGTTTTATTAAACGCCGGCGCAGCATTGTTTGTCGCCAACGCCGCCGCTTCCATCAGCGCCGGGATGGAACTCGCCGCCGGCGTCATCGACGATGGCCGCGCGGCTGCCAAGCTTGCCGCGCTTGCAAACTAATGCCCGACGAACCGCCCATCCTCGCTGCCGCTGAAAACGTTTTCAAACCGCGCCAAGCGTGGAAACTGCTGCCCATTCTGGCGGTCACAGCACTCATCGCGGCGATCGTGTTCGTGCATCACAACGAACCGGTGGCCAACAAACAATATTTCCCGCAATGCGGATTCAAAAAAGTCACGGGCCTCGATTGCCCCGGCTGCGGCGGGTTGCGCGCCACGCACGCGCTGACGCACGGGCGGCTGCTCGCGGCGGTTCAGTTTCACCCCGGCTTTGTTCTTTCGCTGCCGATTGTTGGGTTTCTATTTTTTATGTGGCTGCGCGAATGGCGGCGGCGTGGCGAAATGCCCTTGCCATTGGCGCAAAATGAATGCCATCAACCGCTAGTTTGGATCGCGGTAATTTTTATTGCCCTTGGCGTGGTGCGGAATATTCCGATCGCTCCGTTTAATTGGCTCGCCTCGCCGCCGGTGGCAGAATCGGCTGCGGTGAAATAGGGCTGCGCCCGCGGCACGCAGTTTTGCCTCGCGGCAACGGTGATTTCCTGATAATATCAAAACGCTCTTTGACCCCCGGGGGGGATGTGGTTTGTGACCAACATCGTCATCCCCCTCGGCGCGATCAAATGTAAAAATGATCAGTCCAACGGACTGGCTATGACGACGAGTATTTTGTGGTTCCTGTGCGATTGGAATTGCTGCTGCCCGAGTGCTGCTGCCCGAGTGCTGCTGCCCGAGTGCTGCTGCCTGAGCATTGCCGCGGGGATTTGGGTGATTGTGATTTTGAATAAACCCGAAGTGAAGGCGGTTTTTCGCTAATTGATTATGAGCCAATATATTATCATCGGCGGGGACGGCAAGGAATACGGGCCGGTTTCAGCGGCAGAAGTACACGAGTGGGTAAAGGGCGGACGCGCCAATGGCGATACGCGCATTAAACCCGAAGGAGCTGAGGATTGGTGGAGCTTGCGTGATGTGCCGGAAGTAGCGGCCGCTTTGGCGCCGCCCGTTGCCCCGCCTACCCCGCCCCCCTCTTCCTACGGCTCACCGGCATTTCCGCCTGAAATGGGGCTGGGGCAGGATCCGCCTTTGCCGGCGGATGTGTTTACGCGCGATCACAGTGTTTGGAGCGCAGGTTGCTTTGAGCGGGGGTGGGATGTTTTTTCCAAATACATGGGCGGATCCATTGGCGTGTTCGTGTTATTCATGGTCATTATTGTCGCCATCATTTTGTTTTCAATCATCCCATTCATCGGCATATTCTTCAGCCTCGCGTCGATGATTTTTCAGCCGGTGTTGCTGGGCGGGTTGATGTATTTTTTTATCAAGGCGCAGCGTGGCCAAAATCCGGATGTGGGAGATTTGTTTTCCGGGTTCTCACGAAACTTCGCCGGGCTGTTTCTGGTAAATTTCATTCAAGGCCTGATCATTTTGGCCACGATGATTCCCGGGCTGGTGATGATGGGCATCGCCATCGGAGCACCTCTATTGGAGGCCATCCGAACCAAGTCAGTGCCGGACATCGGCGGAGCCAGCGTGCTCCTGATCATCGCGGGCGTGTTCGTCATGATTTTGCCGGCACTCTATTTGGGTATTTGCTGGGCGTTCGCCCTGCCGCTGGCGGTGGATCGGCGAATCGATTTTTGGCAGGCTATGCAAACCAGCCGCAAGGTGGTGAACAAGCATTGGTTCCAGCTGTTCTTCTTCTTTATGATCGTGGGCATCATTGCTGAGTTGGGAATTCTAGCATGCGGCGTGGGGCTCCTGTTCACAGCGCCACTGGCCTTTTGCATTAACATGGCGGCTTATGAGCACTTATTTGGCGCACGCACGGGCAATCCGGCGGGCGGGACGCCAACGCCACCGATGCCCCAACCATGAAATGGGTTTGCCTGATGGCGAACATGACGGTGCCCGGGGTGGGCACACTCATTTGTAAACGTTGGGTGAGTGGTATGCTTCAATTGGTGGGTTCCATCATCGGCTTTGCGTTGCTCGGCTATTGCATTTATGAATTTTATCACGCGTTGAAAAACTACTCGGCAAGCATGAATGGCGAGGTGGACGATATTTCCGCAGCGCTAAAACATTTGAGCAGCGGCATGATGGGGCCGTTGGTGACGGGGGCGGTGGGGGTGATTATTTTGAAGGCCGCCTGGATCTGGGCGCAGGTGACCACGGCGCAGGTGTTTAAGGCGGAGAAAGCGGCGGAGGCTCAGGAGGCTGCAGTAGAATCAAACGAAGTGCCGCCGCCGCTGGATTCCTCGAATTGATGCTTCACTTGGGCGATGACGACGCGTTGGGGGCGGTGCTCGGTGTTGATGATGACGTCGGCCTTTTTGTAATGCGGCTCGCGCTCGGCCAATAGTGCACGGATGATTTCCAGCGGATTTTCCTGCTGCAATAACGGGCGGTGGGTTTGGTGCCGGGTGCGCTCGTGTAACGCCTCAGCGCCGGCCCACAGGCAAACGACGAGAGCGTGCTGTTTGAGGCTTTCGAGGTTATCGGGACAGGTCACCGCGCCGCCGCCGGTGGCAATCACCAACCCGCGCCGCGTTTCGAGGCCGGCAATGGCTTCGCGTTCCAGTTTGCGAAAAGCGCCCTCGCCGGCGGTGGCAAAAATGTCACTCACGGGAATGCCGGCTTCCGCTTCCACCAGCGCATCGGTGTCCACAAACTCAAACCCCAACCCGCCCGCCACCGCGCGGCCCACGGTGGATTTCCCGCAACCCATAAATCCCACGAGGGCAAGATTTTGGATGGAGCGCAGGTCAGACACAGGCGCACTTTGCCGGATAAATCCCCATTTATCACGCCTGTTTTATTTCATCCCATTTGGATTGGGCGTCTTCGTGTCCTGGCGGTTCAATTTCTTCAACTGGTTTTTACTTGTTCCGCCGCCCTCCCGCGAACCATCATCCGCGCGTGGCTGATGGCTTGGATAATGGGGAACGCATCTTTCGCGGCATTGGCGTTTCGCCGGGCGTGGTGCGCGCACGGATCGTCGTTCTCGATGATGACCGTGGCGAACGCCCGACGCGACAACGCGTGGAAGCCAAAGATTTTCCGGCCGAACTGGAGCGCCTCCAACAAGCCCTCACCGCCACCCGCCGCGAAATCACCCGCATTCAGGATGAGGTGCGCAATAGCTTGGGCTCCTCCGACGCAGAGATTTTCGATGCCCATCTGCTGGTGCTCGAAGATCAAACGCTGCTCGATGAAGTCAAAAAATTTATTGAGGCGGAACACGTCAACGTGGAATTTGCGTTCCACGAGGTTTCAGAAAACTACGCCATCGCGCTGGGCAGTGTGGAGGATGAATACCTCCGCGAACGCGCCGCCGATATTCGCGATGTGACGTCCCGCGTACTCGGCAACCTCACCGGACGCGATGCGGTGGATCTCGGCCACCTCACTGAGCCGCACATTCTTGTACGGCACGACCTCACCCCCATTGACACCGCGCAGATCAACCCCGAATACGTGCTCGGCTTCGCCACAGACGTCGGCGGCAAAACTTCGCACACCGCCATTATTGCTGGCTCGCTGCGCATCCCCGCCGTGGTGGGCCTCAAGACCGCCTGCGAACGCATGGCCACAGGCGACTACGCATTGCTCGATGGATTCAATGGTGTGGTGATCATTAACCCCACTGACCAAACGCTTTTTGAATACGGCCAACTCGAAAAAGAACAGGAAGATATCCAGACCAAGTTGCTGGAGATCAAAGACAGCCCGGCCATTACGCTCGATGGCCATCAGATTATTCTCTCCGCCAACGTCGAGCAAATCAGCGACACCGCCGCCGTGCTCGATTGCGGCGCACAAGGCGTCGGGCTTTTCCGCACCGAATACATGTTTCTCGATCGCGATGTGTTGCCCGACGAGGACGAACAGGCCATCAGCTACGAACGTGTTGCGCAGGCGCTGGCGCCCGAGCCGGTGATTTTTCGCACACTCGATATCGGCGCAGACAAAATCGGCCGTGCCATCGGCGAGACGGATGAGGCCAATCCCTTCCTCGGCTGGCGGGCTATTCGCTTTTGCCTCGCACGCAAAGATATCTTCCGCGTGCAACTGCGCGCCCTCCTCCGCGCCAGTGCCGCCGGCAATGTGAAGCTGATGTACCCGATGATTTCGGGTGTGGAAGAGCTGACCGAAGCCAACGCCCTGCTCGCCGAATGCATGGATGAACTTCGCGCCGAAGGCATCCCCTTCGATGAAAATCTGGAAGTCGGCATCATGGTTGAAATCCCGTCCGCCGTGCTCACCGCCAACACGCTCGGCAAGCGCGCCGAGTTTTTCAGCATCGGCACCAACGATCTCATACAGTACACGCTCGCCGTCGATCGCCTCAACGAAAAGGTCGCGGATTTATATGACCCCACGCATCCGGCGATGTTGAGGATGCTGCAAATGACCATCGACGCCGGACGCCGCCACGGCATTTGGACCGGGGTGTGCGGCGAAATGGCCGGTGATTCCACCGCCATCCCGCTGTTACTCGGCCTCGGCGTGGATGAACTCAGCGTGGCACCGCAGATGTTGCTGCAAATCAAATACCTCATCCGCCACCTCAACCACAGCGAATGTGAGGCCCTCGCCGTGCAGGCGCTCGAGTGCGAAAACAGCGTCGACATTCTCGTGCAATCCCGCGCCATGGTCCAGCGCGCCGCGCCGGGAATTTTCCACACCGTAATATGAAGCAAATCATTCTCGCCGCCGGCTACGCCACCCGACTGCACCCGCTCACCGAGCACACCCCAAAACCACTGCTGCCCGTCGGCGGTCGCCCGATGCTCGAACACGTCCTCACCAGCAGCGCTGCCATTGGAGACATCGACAAAACCTTCGTCGTCACCAACGAAAAATTTTCCAGCCATTTTGAAAACTGGCTCGCGGACTATCAAAAAGCACATCCAGATTTTTCCGGCGCCATCATCAACGACGGCACCACCAGCAACGAAGATCGACTCGGTGCCATCGGCGATTTGAATTTCGTCATCGAACAAGAAGCGATTGATGACGATGTGCTCGTCATCGCGGGCGACAACCTGTTCACCGGTGACCTGCGCGGCTTTGGCGATCGCTGCCGCGAAACCCAAACGCCCGTCCTCGGCCTCCACGATGTGGGTTCACTGGAAGAAGCCAAAAAATACGGCGTCGTTGCGGTGGACGCCGAAGATGAATCCGGTCGGCTCACCAGTTTTGAAGAAAAACCCGAGGCCCCCAAGAGCACGCTCATCGGCATTGCGCTCTATTATTACCCGCGTGCGGTGCTGCCCGAAATCCGCCGTTACATTAGCGAAGGCCACAACCCCGACCAACCCGGCCGCCTCGTCCAATGGCTTTACCCCCAACAACCCGTCCACACCTGGACCGTCCCCGGCGATTGGCTCGACATCGGTTCGCACGAAACGCTCGCCGCTGCCGATGCGTTGTTTTCGGGATAAAACTTATCTCCTCCTTACCAGCTCGACACAAACCATTCGCTGACAAGATTGAGGCGGTCTTTGGATACTCCCTGACAAACTAGTCTGTTGCTTAAACTATGCACGCGGCAAAAATCAGCGTGCCACTTGGGCGTTGGCACCACAGTTTTATCTAAGTTGATGGAGTTGCACCCACCGCAACGATCCATGGGTTATCGTGAGCAAATACATCAGCATTGCCCCCACTTCGTTTAGTCACTATCATCAACCCATCTTTTACTATGATCGCATTCTGTAAACGACTCTCGGAAGCAAACTGGTTTTCCTACTTTATTTTTGGCGTCATCATTGCTGCCGGCGTAGTGGTGGGGCTGCAAACCTATAAGGAATTTGAAGCGGAACATCACACGCTCCTTTCGACCCTTGACACAATTATCCTTAGTATTTTCGCTCTGGAAGTGTTGATCAAAATTATTGCTGAAGGCAAAACGCCTTGGAGATACTTTTGTGATCCTTGGAATATCTTTGATTTCACGATAGTGGCAATATGCTTGTTGCCCATTCAAAATAATGAGTTTGTCGCCGTACTTCGATTGGCTCGCGTGTTACGAGTCATGAAGCTAGTATCGGCCATCCCCCGCCTTCAGATACTGGTTGGAGCCGTACTGAAAAGCATCCCATCGATAGGGTATGTTTCCCTTCTGGCAATGTTACTTTTTTATATCTATGGTTGTATGGGCACCTTTATTTTCAGCGAAAATGATCCAGCTCATTTTAGAAACCTACAGATTTCAATGCTATCGCTTTTTCAAGCATTAACCCTCGAAGACTGGGCTGACCTTATGTACATCAATATGTATGGAAGTGCCAATTACGGCTACGATGATGCCACTTACGCTGCGCTGGCCAATATTGGAATCGAAAAATCCAGTATCGTCTCCAAAGAATCTCCTATTGTGGCATGTCTGTTTTTTCTCAGTTTTATTGTCACAGGTGCTATGATTGTCCTTAATTTATTCATTGGAGTGGTACTAAGCGGCATGGAAGAAGCCAAAAAAGACCAGATTCTTGATGATGCCGTAAAAAGAAGAAATTCTAGTGATATCGACATAAAGGAAGAAATATTGATGATGGAGAACCAGCTCAAGGAATTGAGCGATAAATTGAGCCAGAATCTACTTATCCTGAGTAAAAGGGTTAAAGAAAATTCGGATAACATCAATAAAATCACCGATGATGGGTAAAATTCTAGTTATAAACAAAACCGGATTTCCTGCTTTTTTCCATAAGACTCTTATCCAATGAATCCGGCTGAAACACACTCCTCAGTACGCTATGCCAAATATGGACGTCATTAATATACATGAAAAGTTCGACCTCTTTTCAGATCACTGGTCTCCAAAGAGAATTGGAGCGTTGAACGGGCAGCAAATTATTCTGGCAAAGGTTCAAGGGGAATTCGTTTTCCACAAACATGATGATCAAGATGAACTGTTCATGGTGATGAAAGGTCAGCTCATTCTGGAACTGAGAGATCGAACCGTGGTCATCAATCCGGGTGAGTTTTACACGGTGCCAAAAGGTGTGGAACATAAACCCACCGCGAAAGAAGAAACGCATCTATTACTGTTTGAGCCGTTAGACACAAAACACACCGGCGACGTGCAGACAGATATCACGGTAGAAACCTACGAGGAAATTTAGTCACCCCAATGAAACCCAAATCCCGCGCCTTGCGTAAACGCCAGTTTCGGGTAACATTGCTTCAGGAACACCATGATTTCCGTTAACAACAACGAGGGTGTGCGCTTTGCGGATTTGCTTTCGCAGCACGTCAGCGGCGTGGCGCAATCGTCCTTGCGGCTTTCGAGCGGCAACAAGTTGCTCGCGCCGCAGGATGATGCCGCCGGTTTAGCGGTGGCCACTCGCTTGGATGCGCAGCTGGCGCGGTTGGATGCGGCGAGCCGGAATGTTTCCAGCGCCGGTTCGTTTGCCCAAATGCAAGACGCGCACTTGCGAGGGCTCGATGGAATCGTGAGCCGCATGGGCGAGCTGGCGGTGCTCGCGCAGGATGGCACCATGCCCGATGACATCCGCGCGCTGTACGACACGGAATTTCAACAGCTCAAAGGAATGGTCAACGACGTCCGCACCGCGCAGGTTAATCACGTAAACCTTTTCGACGGCCAATCGCGCGAAGTCACCGTAAGTCCCGAAGGCAATTCGGTGACGATGGGTGAGGTGGATTTGTTTACCGACGAATTTAATGTGCTCACCGCCAACACCACGAAACTGACCTCAAGGGAAGGCGCACGTGCCGCGCTCGATGCCACTTCCGCAGCGGGCGCCAGCGTTTCCATTTCGCGCGCGGACATTGGCGGAACGCTCAGCCGATTGGAATCCGCCAGCGCGCAGCTCACTTCCCAACGCGAAAGTATGACCGCCGCCGCCAGTCGCATCCGCGATACTGATGTGGCGCAGGAAAGCACCCGCCTCGCCACCGAACAAATCCGAGCCCAAAGCGCCGTGCACACCTTGCGACAGGCAAATGCACGGCAGGGGATGGTTTTAGAGCTTCTTCGGCCTTTGGGCTAAGGGTGATGTAGCCTGGGCTACATTGGTTCACCGGCACATTTGACCCTTCTGATTGTTTGAACGGCAATTCTTGCCTTTCTTGGGTTGCACCAAAAACCGCCTTTACATCTTGTTTTACCTGAATAACCGCATCTTTGTGTGTTTATTTTGATTGTTTTTGAGATTTTTCATAAAAATCTCTGGAATTTGACTTATTCCCAAAAGTTGGCACGCGGGTTGCTCCTCTGGTCCCCGAAACGGTTTTTATAGAATGAGAACCTTACTGAAGGAACAGACACATGGTTATTAATACTAATGTTGAAGCGCAGCGGACGGCCTCGCATTTGATGGTCAGCCAAAATCAATTGGCAAAGTCGCTGGCGCGGTTGAGCTCCGGCTCGAAGATTATCAATCCCTCCGATGATGCCGCGGGCCTCGCGGTGAGCGCACGGCTGGAATCACAAGTGCGCCGGCTCGATTCGGTGCTGAACAATCTCGGCAACGCGATGAGCCTCACGCAAACGCAGGACGGCTACATCAAATCGATTGATAGTGCGTTCACCCGGATGAGTGAGCTGGCGATGATGGCGCAGGATAACACCAAACAGGCGGATGATCGTGCCTTGTATAACGAGGAGTTTCAGCAGCTCATGGCCTATGTACGCGATACCCGCTCGAAAGATTTTAACGGGGTGGAACTCTTCGACGGTTCCACAGTGGACATCACCATTGATGCGGACGGAAATACATTCACCATTGGCGGTGTGGATTTGGGTTCCTCGGTGTATTCCGATGCCCTCAAGGAACAATCCTGGAAGACCACTCAGGAAATTTACAAAACCAGCAAAGCCGGTTATGTGGTGAATTCAAATGTATGGAAGCTCACCACTGGTGCCAATAAGCTGAATCAGGATTTGTATTACGATGACTCGGAAAGTGCAGGTAACCGTTGGTCCACTTCGTCCCGCGGTGACGGTGACGACAAGCTATTGGCAGGTACGTTTGTCCGCGTTGATGGATCCGGAACATTTGTGTCAGGCCCCCCGCCCAGTGGCCCAGTAAAGGAAGCCCCGCCCTCGGCTAACTCGACCACGTTTAATGTTGGCGATTTCACCACAGTGGATCTCACCGTCGCCGCAAATGGCAATGGTGGATTTTCAGGATCCAACTACACAGCCATCGTCAAAGACAGCTTTATTGGCAGTGAACCTGTGGGCAACGGTGACTTAGAAAATCAGCACCGTAAAGCCGTCAGCAAAGGATACTACGTCAGTGTCAGCCCCATCGCCAGCGGCGAGGACGCGGCGGCTACGGTGATTGGTTCCGGCTCTACCATTTCGACATTGCAAGAACTGTCGGCCGTGGCCACGGATCAGGGCGGCGTAAAAATCAACACCGTAGCCGGCGCAAAAACCGCGCTTACCCAGATTGTCGCGGCGTTGAGCCAACTGCACTTGGATCGTGCCGGTTTGGGCGCGATTCAGTCGCGGATTGAATTTACCAACGGTCAGCTCACCACGAGCAAACAAAATCTCAGCCAAGCCAAGAGCCGCATCACCGATGTGGACGTGGCTTCGGAGAGCACCGAATACGCCCGCCAGCAAATCCTCGTGCAGTCCGGCACACAAATGCTGCGCGAAGCCAACAACCTCCCCCGGACGGCGCTGGAATTACTGCGATAAACTAAATCTCACCCATAACGCCCTCCCCAATTTTTAGTGGTTTTCAGTTGGGGGAAGCAAAACAACCGGTCGGGAAGCAACTTCTGCTCCCGGCCGGTTGAACTTTTTAGTGAGTTGAATTTTAAATTGATTTCTTGAACCGCCAAGGCGCAAAGACGCCAAGGTTTTTTGGTAGGGACTCGCGGAAGCGTGTCCCTACCCGGGCCACCGGCCCGGGCTACAATCAACCCTCAACCGCGGCCGGAGGCCGCTACCTCTTCATCACTGTCCACAACGTTACTGCGGCGATTGCCAACAACGCGGCCATTAAGAACATTACGATGTAAAATTCTGTGGAAAATTTGCGGCGCGGCGAGGGCGCGGTTTTGCGGCCGGTGGGGCGGGCGGTGGCCGGGGGTGGGGTGATGAAGAGCGGTTGCGTGGACGCGGCGGGATCCACGGCATAGGCAATGGCGCGGATGGATGCGGGGCGTTTGCTTGGATCTTTTTCGAGGCAACTCATAATGAGCTGCGCGATGGGTTCGGGGGCATCGCTTTCGATTTGCTTTTCACGCAAGCGCGCGGCAATGGGCTGCGGAGGCACGGCTTGCACTTGGTGGCTGAGATCGCCGGTGTGGAAGGGCGGCTCGCCGGTGAGCAGTTCATAAAGCGTGGCGCCCAGCGCGTAGAGGTCATCGGCCACGGCGGGGGGGGCGCCTTCCATTTGTTGTGGGCTCATAAAGGTGACCGTGCCACGGGTGTCGCGTTGGCCGAGGAGTTCCACGTACGCATCGGCAAGGGAGGCGGAGATGCCAAAATCGGCGAGCTTCACGCGGCCAGTGAGGTCGATGAGAATGTTGGCGGGCTTCAGATCACGATGGATGAGCTGCGCGCCATGGGCGTGATCGAGCGCGCTGCAAAGCTGCATCAACACAGGCCGCAGTTCGGCCCAGCGATAAAGTTCATTTTCCTTTTGCTGGCGCAGAGTATGAAGGGAAGCGCCTTCGACAAATTCCATCACGAGAAAAGGCGCTTCGGTTGGGCTTTCAAAAATGTCGTAAAGTTGGACGATGTTTTGGTGAGTGAGCTGGCGGTTGGCAGCAGCTTCTTTGCGCAGCTCGGCGATGAGAACGGGATCGTGCGCGAGATGCGGCTGGAGAAACTTGAGCGCCACGGTGTCGCCAAGGCGTTCATCGCGCGCGAGCCACACGCGGCAAGTGCCCCCGGCGGCCAGCATCCAGCGCAACGTGTACCGACCGGCCCCGACGAGTTGGCCGGGAACCAGTTCGCGCGGTTGGGGTGTTTGGGGCGCTTGCGGCGCGGCTGGGTTCATACGGAGTTTCTATTTCAGGATTGCCTTTTTGCCAATTTATTTGCGAATAAAAAGGGGCGACAGTTTTCAACGATATGCAAATCAGCTATCAATATCAGGGCAAGTGGCACATCAAACAGCTTTCGGCTGAGGTGGTGACGGTGGGGCGCCCGAACAATCGCGAGGGCATCCATATTGACCTCAGCCCGGATACCACCGTGAGTCGGTTGCACGCTCGGGTGTGGCTGGAAAATGGCGTGTGCTGGCTGGAGGACTTGGGCAGCCGATACGGCACACAGGTTAATGGTGCGCAAATCACCGGCCGCGTGCAGTTGCAAGCGGGCGATGCAGTGGAGATCGGGGAGACGACCTTGCGGGTGGATCCGAGTCCGGAGGGTTGATCGTTAATGGGGATGTAGCCCGGGCCGGTGGCCCGGGTAGGGCGGTTTCTCCGAAACCGCCGCGGCGCGCTGGGACAGCGCGCCCTACTCAAACCTTGGCGTCATTACGCCTTAACGCTTCAAATACCCTCCCGCATTCGCAAGCGAAGGAGGCAAAAAGTGCCGATTGACTGATTTTTCCGGTAAAAATGGCTGGGGTAATTTTGGCCATTTTTCTGACTTTTTCTGATTATTTCGCATTTTAAAGCTTTTATTCGGGTGTTTTTATTTGTTTTCCTGGAAAACTAGCTTTTTTGTGGGTTGATCGACTTATCCACAAAGTTGGCACGGGCATTGCTTTGTTACCTCCGAAAACAACTGTCGCTATGTTGACGATTGAAAATAAAAGTATAGAGGTCGCACCCCAGGCGGAAGCCAGCGCCGAGATTAGTGGGGTGGACCTGTACTTCGCCTCTGGACTGCTCGGGTTTGAGCTCAATAAAGATTTTGAGCTGATTACAGACCCCGAGTTAGCGCCGTACCAGTGGCTTAGGGGCAAGGATGCCGACCAGTCATTTCTAGTCATCCCCCCCGGCTACGTGGTTGAACACTACAACATCGAGTTGGCCGATGAAGACGTAGCCCTGATTGGGCTAGAAAACTCCGGGGATGCCGTGGTGCTGAATATCGCCACGTATCACTCTGATGAAACCGTAACCGTGAACCTCAAGGGCCCGATTGTGTACAACAAGAACACACAGAAAGCCCGCCAGGTGGTGCCGCGTAATGCGGCTGAGCTAAGCCTCGCCCACCCGATGGGGAACTGACGAAGCGAACCGTGAAAGGAAAAAATTCCCATGTTAGTGCTATCGAGAAAACCGAACGAAAGCATTATTATCGACGGAAATGTAACGGTGAGCGTGCTGCGTGTGGACAATGATAATGTCCGCATCGGAGTGGAAGCCCCGTTGGAAATCCCGGTAATGCGAAAAGAAATCTACGAAGAAATTAAATCGAACAACGAACAGGCCGCCGGATCGGCCAAGCAACGAGTAAAACAATTAGTGAACAATTAAATCCCGGTTAGAACGGAATTTAACCCACAACCAAGAACAACCAAATAGAAGGAACGAACCATGGTTATTAATACTAATGTTGAAGCCGCTAGAACGGCCAACAACTTAAACGTGAGCCAAAGCAATTTGGCCAAATCATTGAGCCGATTGAGTTCGGGTCAGAAGATCATCAACCCGTCCGATGATGCTGCCGGTTTGGCAGTGAGTTCGCGGTTGAAAGCGCAGATTAAGCGGCTCGACTCCGCTCTCTCCAACGTCATCAACGGCGTCTCGTTTACCCAAACGCAGGACGGCTTCTTGAAGACGGTTGACAAGGCTCTCCGTCGTATGGGTGAGCTCGCCATGCTGGCACGGGATGCCACCAAGTCCGCGGATGACCGCAACTTGTACGACAAGGAATTCCAGCAGCTGAAGGATTACATCGATGACACCACCGGTAAGGAGTTTAACGGGGTGTCCCTCTTCACGAACGATGATATCGACGTGACCATCGATTCCGAGGGTGACACCTTTGCCATGCCCGGCATTGACCTCACCACGGCCAGCTACGCAAACGCCATCGCCGCCGGCGTGGGGCTCACCAGCACCACCTTTGCCGCCGATGCGCTTACGAAGGTCCAGGATGCAATCAGTCGCGTGGCGATTGACCGTGCCCAACTCGGCGCTGTCCAATCCCGCCTGAACTTTACCAACGATCAGCTCTCGGTGACGAAGGAGAATCTCTCCTCCGCCATTAGCCGTATTGCCGACGTGGATGTCGCCGAGGAGGCCACCTCCTATGCGCGTTACCAAATCCTCGTGCAGTCCGGTACGCAGATGCTCACTCAAGCCAACCAACTGCCCCAAGCGGCATTGCAACTCCTCCGCGGCTAAACGCCACCGAGGAACCCTTGAAGACATCGCCATGGACGGCACCGTCAACCAAGGAACTTGTTTGAAGTTGTCGGGTTTTACCGCTGGCCGCGGGGTTCGGAAACGAACCCCCGGCCAGTCGGTCTCCCCACCGGCCCAACCGGCGGTCTTTCCAAAAACCCTTTTCTCTGATAGCCTCCGTTCAAGGAGGCGCGAGCTGAACACCCCATCCATTCTCATTATCGGCGGCGGCATTGTGGGCCTCGCCACTGCGCGGCAATTGCTGCGCCAACACCCCGGCGCGGAAGTCACTGTGCTGGAAAAAGAACCCACGCCCGGCCAACACCAAACCGCCCACAACAGCGGCGTCCTCCACTGCGGACTCTATTACACCCCCGGCTCACTCAAGGCGCGCCTCGCCGTCGAAGGCATCCGCGAGATGGCTGAATTTTGCGAGGAACACAATGTGCCGCACGAGATTTGCGGCAAACTCGTCGTGGCCACTAACGATGCTGAAGTGGCCCGAATGGAAAAACTTTTTGAACGCGGCCAAGCCAACGGCCTCGAAGGCATCGAAAAATTAAACCGCAACCAAATGCGCGAAATCGAGCCAAACGTCGGCGGCATCGCCGCGCTGAAAGTGCCCCAGGAAGGCATCGCCGATTACCCCGCAGTAATCGTGGCGCTGACACAAGAAATCGAAAAAACAGGCGGAAAGGTGGTCACTAACGCCCGCGCCACCGGCTTCCGCGAAGGCAGCGAATGGACCGTAGAAACCCCCGCCGGCGACTTTTCCGCAGATTGGATCATCAACTGCGCCGGCCTTCATTGCGACCGCGTCAGTCAGCTTGCCGGCCAAAAACGCGACCTCCGCATCGTCCCCTTTCGCGGCGAATATTTTCAGCTCAAACCCGAATCGCAACACCTCGTCCGCCATCTCATTTACCCCGTTCCTGATCCGCAATTCCCGTTCCTCGGCGTCCACTTCACCCGCCTCATCAACGGCGGCATCGAAGCCGGCCCCAACGCCGTGCTCGCCTTTGCCCGTGAAGGTTATCGCAAAACCAATCTCAATTTCCACGACCTCTATGATGCCCTCACCTATTCCGGCCTGTGGCGGTTCGCCTTCAAATATCCAAAAATGTGCGTGAACGAATTGCGCGGTTCATTCAGCAAAAAATATTTCTGCAAACAATTGCAAAAACTCGTGCCCGAAATTCAACCCTCCGATTTGGAACCCGGAGGTGCCGGCGTGCGCGCCCAGGCAATGTCCCCCGAAGGCGGCCTCGTGCAGGATTTCCATTTCGCCCGCGGCACCCGCGCCCTGCACGTCCTCAACGCCCCCAGCCCCGCGGCCACCGCCTCACTGGCCATCGGCACGGAAATCATTAACCAACTCGAATTCAACTAAACAAAAAATGAAAATCCTCATCACCGGCGGCGCCGGGTATCTCGGCTCCGTTATGACCCCCCACCTCCTCGGCCTCGGCCACGAGGTCACTGTGCTGGACAATTTCCTGTTCCGCCAAAACAGCCTCGGCGATTGCTGCCATCACGACACGTTTAACATCGTGCGCGGCGACTGCCGCGATGCCGATGTCGTGAAGCCGCTACTCAAAGACGCCGACGTCATCATTCCACTCGCCGCACTCGTTGGCGCGCCCTTGTGCAACGACGACAAAGCCGCCGCCGAAAGCGTGAATCACGGCGCGGTGAAATTGATTTGCGATCTCGCCAGCGCCGAGCAACGCATCATCATGCCCATCACCAACAGCGGCTATGGCGTGGGCGAAGAAGGTAAATTTTGCACCGAAGAAACCCCGCTTCGCCCCATTACACTGTACGGAAAAACCAAAGTCGCCGCCGAAGCTGAAGTGCTCGCGCGCGATAATAGCGTCAGTTTCCGCCTCGCCACCGTCTTCGGAATGGCCCCGCGAATGCGGCTGGATTTGCTCGTAAACGATTTCGTGTACCGCGCCGTAAACGACCGCGCGCTGCTGATTTTCGAAGGCCATTTCAAACGCAACTACATTCACGTGCGCGACATCGCCCGTGTGTTTGAACACGCCATCGATAATTTTGATGCGATGAAAGGCAAGCCGTATAACGCCGGTCTTGAAGAAGCCAATCTCTCCAAGCTCGAGTTGTGCGAAAAAATCCAGAAGCATCTGCCCAAGTTCGTGTACGTCGAAGCCGAAGTCGGCGAAGACCCCGACAAGCGCGATTACATCGTGTCCAATCAACGCCTGCTCGGAACCGGATTCAACACCGAATGGGATCTCGACCGCGGCATCACTGAGTTGATCAAAGGCTACACCATCATCCGCAACACGATTTACTCGAACGTGTAATGCCCGCCCCGCGCGACATCACTGCCCTCATTCTCGCCGGCGGCTTCGGCACGCGCGTCAAGGATTTGCTCGGCGACCTCCCCAAACCCATGGCACCCGTCAACGGCAAACCCTTCATCGAATGGATTGTCCGTTGGCTAAAGACCCAAGGCGTTCGCGATGTGGTCATCTCCACCGGCTACGGATCTGAATATGTGGTGAACCATTTTTCCGCGCAGCCCGTTTCGGGAATGAACGTCCAATGCGTAGCCGAACTCCAGCCAATGGGAACCGGCGGCGGCCTCGCCTACGCGGCCGCCCAATGCGGCACCGAGCCACCCGCGTGGTTGGTGTTGAATGGCGACTCATTAATTTTTGCAGACGTTGCAACATTGTGCCTCGAGCTCGGCGAAGCCGATGGCGTGATGGTCACCCGCGCCGTGCCGGACACCGCCCGCTATGGAAGCGTGCGCATAAACGCCACCGGGCGCATCACCGCTTTCGAAGAAAAACAACCCGGCACCGGCCACATCAATGGGGGCGTTTATTTGCTTCGCCATTCGGTGCTGAAAAGTTTTCCGGAAACGCGTCCATTGAGTTTGGAACGCGAAGTTTTCCCTAATCTTTTAAGCGAAAAAAACGGCCTCCGCGCCCATCCCGTGGATGCGGCATTCCTCGACATCGGCACCCCGGAAACCTTGCCCCAAGCGGAGGCTTTTGTGACTGAAAATCAGGCTCAATTCGCCTAAAATCCCCCCAGAGTTTCAAGGCGTTTTTCAGCATAAAAGTGGCCTTTATGGCCGTTTTATTCAAATTCGGCCCGATTCAAATGAGTGGCACAGCATTTGCTGCTCTCGCGTGGGCAGGTTCATTTTTTCCTGCCAGAAAAAGGTCTAAATATGACGACGAAGGGCAGGAAATGATAATTACTCGCACCCCCTATCGCATCTCGATGTTTGGCGGCGGCACGGACTATCCGGGCTGGTACCGCGAGCATGGCGGCGCGGTGCTGTCCACCACCATCGACAAGTATTGCTACATCAACGCGCGCCATTTGCCGCCGTTTTTCGACCATCAATTTCGCGTGGTGTATTCGCAAATCGAGAGCACGAATACTGTTGAAGAAATACAGCATCCCTCGGTGCGCGCCACGCTGAAATTTATGAACCTCGATCGCGGGATTGAGATTCATCACGACGGCGACCTCCCCGCCCGCAGCGGAATGGGCAGCAGCTCCGCATTCACAGTCGGTTTGCTCAACGCTCTCCACGCCCTCAAAGGCCATATGGCCACAAAAGAACAACTCGCCAACGAGAGCATTCATCTTGAGCAGGATTTGTTGAAAGAAACCGTCGGCTCGCAGGATCAGGTCAATGCGGCGTACGGCGGGTTCAATCACATAACTTTCCACACCTCCGGAGAAATTTCGGTGCGACCGGTGATCATTCCGCCTGACCGGCTGAATGAACTCACCTCGCATCTTATGCTTTTTTACACGGGCATCAAACGCACCGCCGATAAAGTGGCCGGAAGCTATGTGCCCTCACTTGAAAGCAAGCGCCGCCAACTTCGCATCCTGCGCGATATGGTGGAGGAAGCCCTCGCCAGTTTGTGCGGGCACGGACCGATCAAAGAATACGGCGAGCTGCTGCACGAAAGCTGGCTCGCGAAACAGGCCATCAGCGACAAGATCTCCAACGACTCCATCACCGAGCTGTACAACGCCGCGCGCGATGCCGGTGCGGTGGGAGGCAAAATCACCGGTGCGGGTGGGGGCGGATTTATGCTGCTCTTCGTGCCGCCGCAGTTTCAACCCGCTGTGCGCGAGAAACTGAATCGCCTCATTCACGTGCCGTTCAATTTCGAAACAGCCGGCAGTCAGGTGATCTTTTATGACCGCGATCAGGACTACTCCGCCGCCGAAGCGGACAATAAATCCCGGCAATTAGCCGAATTCCGTGAACTCGACGAGGTGGAGGCTACCGCCGAAGCACTCGCTAATTTTGCTTAAACTAACCCAAACTATGAGACCCCCATTCATTTGCGAACCCGAAACCGCCGCCGCCGAATTGACCGCGGGCGGTTTGCCGCGTTGGACGCCCGAGGAGCTGATCGCGTTTGAGGAGGACATCGCCGACGAATTCAACGCCTCCAAAATCAAAGCGCCGGTGCATCTTTATTCCGGCAATGAGCAGGAGATGATTGATGTGTTTGACCGCGTGCGGCCTGACGACTGGGTGCTGTGCTCCTGGCGCAGTCATTATCAGTGCCTGCTCAAAGGCGTGCCCGCCGATGCAGTGAAGGCCGAAATAATGGCCGGCCATTCCATCACTTTAAATTTCCCCGAGCACCGCGTGTTGAGTTCCGCCATTGTCACCGGCGTGCTCCCCATCGCCGTCGGCCTGGGCCTCGGCATCCAGCGCGAAGGCGGCAAAGAACGTGTGTGGTGTTTCCTGGGCGATATGACTTCCGAAACCGGCACAGCTCATGAGTGCATCAAGTATGTGCAAAACCATGAGCTGCCGGTGCACTTTGTCATCGAAGACAACGGCAAAAGCGTTTGCACCGACACGCGCGACACCTGGGGCGTGGACACGCTCACTTATGAAAACGCCGACGACCCGTACATCACTTACTATCAATACGAAACCAAATACCCGCACGCCGGCGCTGGTCAGCGCGTACAATTTTAGGCACGGCCGCTATGAAACTGCTGAAATATTTTGATGAACTGAAACGCTCGATGGAATACCTCGCCGAGGATTCCAACACGGTGTTCCTCGGCCAAGCCGTCGCTTGCGCGGGCACGGCGATGAGCAACACGCTCAAGGAAATTCCCAATGATCGCAAAGTGGAAATGCCCGTGGACGAAGATATGCAAATGGGGATGACCAACGGCCTCGCGTTGCAGGGCAAGCTGCCGGTCAGCATTTTCCCGCGTTGGAATTTTCTGCTGCTCGCCACCAATCAACTCGTCAATCACCTCGATAAATTTAGCGATATGTCCGCTGGCGGTTATCAGCCCAAAGCCATCATTCGCACCAGCATTGGCTCGCAGCGGCCGCTGCATCCGGGCCATCAGCACATTGGCGATTACACCGATGCCTACCGTAAAATGCTGAAAAACGTGGAGATTATTCGCCTCGAAGAACCTGAAGACGTGTTCCCTGCCTATGAAAAAGCCCGCACGCGGGAAGATGGCAAGAGCACGATTCTCGTGGAGTACGGAGATTTTTATAATGAAAAATAGCGCCCCCATCGCTGAAATTACCCCCGCCCTCGGCCCGTGGCCGTTGATGCGCAACAACATCACACGGGCGGATTTGGACTGCCTCGTGGAATTTTTGCAGCAGGACGATCCGATCCTCACGCAGTCGACCAACGTGCGCGAGTTCGAACGCGAATGGAGCGAATGGCTCGGCGTGAAGCACAGCGTGTTCGTCCATTCCGGTTCCGCCGCCAACCTCGTGACGATGGCCGCGTTGCGGCAACTTAAAGGCGAGGGCGAAGTGATCGTGCCCACATTGACTTGGGTGAGCGACATCGCCTCGGTATTGCACGCGGGCTTGAAGCCGGTGTTTGTGGACATCGATCCGCGCACGCTCGGGATGGATATTTCGCAGGTGCTCGACACAGTGAATGACAAAACGCAGGCCGTTTTTCTGACGCACGTGCTGGGCTACAACGGATTGGATCAGCGGCTGCTGGATGAATTGAAGAAGCGCAACATTCCGTTGATCGAAGATTGCTGCGAAGCACACGGCGCGACGTACAACGGTCGGCGCGTGGGCAGTATGGGTTGGGCCTCGAACTTTTCGTTTTATTACGCGCACCACCTCAGCACGGTGGAAGGCGGAATGGTTTGCACAAATGACGATGAACTTTACGAAGCCATCCGCATTTATCGTTCGCACGGAATGGTGCGCGAAGCTTCGGAGCAATCGACAATGGAGCATTACACTTCCGAGCATCCGGATTTGAATCCTGATTTCATTTTTGCTTATCCCGCTTACAACGTGCGGGGCACGGAACTCAACGCGGTGATCGGGCGTCATCAGCTCAAGCGCCTGGACGACAACAACGCCATCCGCACGCGCAACTTGAAGTTGTTTTTGAACGGTCTGGATTCAGCGAAGTACCAAACGGATTTTGCCGTGGAAGGCAGCAGCAATTACGCGTTCACGCTGATTTTGCGCAGCCCGGACGATGCCTTGCGTGATCGGGTGGAAAGCACCTTGCGCGAATGGAAAGTGGAATTCCGCCGTGGCACTGCCGGCGGTGGCAATCAACTGCGCCAACCGTATGCACGCGAGCGGTTTGGCGATGAGTACAAAAATTATCCCTTCACGAATCACGTGCATTTTTACGGCTGGTACATCGGCAATTATCCCGATCTCGAGCCCGAACGCATAACGCTTTTGACTGAGCTGCTGAACACTCTTTAACGACGATAAAACGATGATCAAATCTTTGAATAAACAACTCGACGTGCTGTTCGTCTCGCCCGATTCCTCGGCGAAGGCGTATCAGGAATTGGCCAAAAAATATTCGGCCATCGAGACGCCCACGTGGGCGTTACTGCTCGCGCAGGCCTGTCGGAGCAACGGGTTTGAAGCGGCGATTTTGGACACGGGCGCGGAGCGTTTGACGCTCGATCAATCGGTGCAGCGCATCGACGATGCCAATCCGCGGTTGGTTTGTCTGACGGTTTACGGACAAAACCCGAATTCCGGCACCACAAATATGATCGGCGCCATCGCGTTGGCGCGTGGTTTGAAAGCGGCTTATCCGGAATACAAAATTGCCATCGTCGGCTCGCACACGAGCGCGCTGCCGTTGGAAGTGTTAGCGGAAAACAGTATTGATTTTGTGCTGCTCAATGAAGGCGTTTATGCGGTGCAAAATTTGTTGCGCTCCAATCTCGATGACGAGGTGGAAAAGGTAAAAGGCATCGGCCACAAATTGCACGGGCGGCCTTGGCTGAATGCGCCGGAGCGCGTGGTGCCGCAGGAACGGATGGATATCGATCTGCCGGGATACGCGTGGGATTTGCTGCCGTACGACAAGCAGCCTTTGGATTTGTATCGCGCGCATTTTTGGCACGCGGAATTTGACCACGCCAAGCGCACGCCATTTGCGGCGATTTACACTTCGCTCGGCTGCCGGTTTGCCTGCAATTTTTGCATGATCAACATCGTGAATCGCGAGGACAACGGCGATGGCATTAACTCATCGGACTCGCGCAAGATGCGGTATTGGTCGCCGGACTTCATCACGAAAGAATTTGAAACACTCGCCAATCTCGGCGTGGAGACGTTGCGAATTTCGGATGAAATGTTTTTCTTGGACAAACGTTACTTCGAGCCGCTGCTCAACAACATCATTGATCGCGAACTGCAACTGCGGATGTGGGCCTACTCGCGCATCGATACAGTGCGTCCAAAGTATCTCGATCTCTTCAAACGCGCGGGCATCAACTGGCTTGCGCTCGGCGTGGAGGCCGGCAACCAGGCGGTGCGGCGTGAGGTTTCAAAGGGATCGTTCAAGGATATCAACATCCGCGAGGTCGCGCGCGAAATTCGCGAGGCGGATGTGAATATTATCTCCAATTACATTTATGGTTTTCCGGATGACACCCACGAAACGATGAAGGAAACCCTCGACCTCGCGTTGGAGTTGAACACCGAGATGGCCAATATGTACCCATGCCAGGCGCTGCCCGGCAGCCCGCTCTATCACGAGGCCAAGCAAAACGGCTGGCCGTTGCCGAGCAACTATGAAGGCTATGCTTTTTTGTCGTACGAAAGCCAGCCGTTGCCGACGAAGCATTTGAGCGCCGCCGAAGTCGTGCGCTTCCGCGATGACGCGTGGCAAACGTATTTTACAAACCCCGATTACCTGAACCTTGTTGAGCAAAAATTCGGCCGCGCCCAACGCCTGAACGTGGAGGACATGGCCAAAGTCCCCCTGCCCCGTCAGTTGCTGGAAACCGAAGCGCCGGAAACTTGCCTCGCATGATTTGCTTATGACGATCGCCTGCCAAAACCTCCATGCGGAGACCGAGTCCTCAAGCGCAGATTTGCTTGAGGATTTCGCGGTGTCCGCGCC
>JACKQG010001882.1_pt1 | contig 28336 bp, 18 predicted proteins | sample 8237621 | NCBI WGS metagenome assembly JACKQG01 (sample SAMN15677084, study PRJNA649215) | marine metagenome | biome: marine; feature: Black Sea; material: saline water; isolation source: suspended particulate matter (SPM) from the Black Sea western gyre | collected 2013-06-09/2013-06-10 | depth... | reverse complement strand
GCAAAAATCAAAACTTTTGACTCAGGCTACAAGATGGGGTTGGTAGTGGGGATACGCATATATACCATCATTGTTGATTCTTTCAAACATCCAGATTTGATCAGGGTTATTGAAATTATTAATAACCGCAATAGATGACTTGCCACGTATTACACATTCTAGGGTATCTATTACATATGCATCATCAATGTCTACTTCAACATCAGTCAATGTGCAAGTAACTATTTCACCATCACATGAAATGGTATCGTTTAAACGTGGTTCGGTTGCAATTAAACCCAAAGTATCTACACAACTACTCGCTATACTGTCTACACTGACATATTTAAACCCCCAATTTGTTGTATACTCATTGTATACGCCAACCATATAAAGATTATCATCCATATAAACTGAGTTTTCTGGTGTCCAGTAAGAGTATACCGCTTTTTGATTGCCGACAGGAACTTTCTGATATGAATAATGAGTAAAATCACTTAGTGCCTCTTTCAGGCTATCAGCATTCAGATCAATCCTGTAAAGGTATTGGTATTCAGTAGGATTAATAGAGGCATCTTCAGCAAAATGATTTCCCGTTATAATAATCGTATCATTAAAATAATGCATCATGTGTGCCCTTGTGGTATCGTTGCGTGTTTCACTGCCCGTAAACTTGTAAGCTTGGGGTCCTTGCAGTACAGCCCCGGCATCATCCAACTCAACTATCGAAAACTCGTTACCGGTTGAATTGTGTAATACAAACAAGGTGGTGTCATCTTCGTTGAAAAGTACATCAACACCTGCGTAAGTTGCATTAGCAATCTCATATGACTTACACCATTCTATGTCAAGATCCATATCAATCACACCAGTCATGGGTTGATGGTTGCCATCAAAGTCTGCTATAGTATTCAGTCCTGTAAATGCAATTTTAGTTTCGTCATCGTTAATTGCAATGTCGCTAATTACACATATCTCCTCGTCACTTTCAACACTATCGGGGCTAAATACAAGCGCACTGTATAAAAGTGCTCCGTCATCTTCCACTTTTAAGATAAAGCCTTTCGACTTTGCATCAATATCACTTAGATTAATATCAGTGAACCTCTTATCGGCCATAACACCGCAAATGTAGTATGCTCCCTCATCCCTGGAGTATTTTATCCTAAGTCCTGTTGCGTGCGATTGCTCAACCCCGGCATATGACAAGTTAAAATACACAAGGCTGTCAATCTCGAATGTATACCTGTTATAAAACCCAAGAAAAGGGTATCCTTCCTCATCCGGTCCATCAGGATAATAAACTCCTGTTCCGGTACCATATTGGAACTCAGTAGCTGGAATGACTGTAAAGTCCGTTAGTAGAATATTATCTCCACTAGATAAATAACCTCTTTTATTTACAATTAAAGTAGTATCATAAATTTTATGCCCGCTAACTTCATCATTCTCCGTTAACTTGTCGGTGAAGTTCCCTGCAATAAAAATGTGTGCACTGTCATTTATAGTAGCTGCTTTAATTATGTGGCTGTAGTGCTTCTTATAATGAGTAGTATTACCATAAGTTTTAACTTTTAGTCTTTGTGCTATGGCTGGTAAGCTCAAAGCAACTATCAATATAATACATAAATATTTTTTCATAATATTATTTATTTAGTTTTATTTGTATTTTGTTTATGTTTTGCTTCGATAACACTGTGTGCTCAGCGTACATGGAATATCACTAAGATTTTCCATGTAGTACATTTACTGGCACATGCTAATATCCACCTTTCATAATTTTAGTATTATTTGATTGTTTCAATCAAAATGATATGTTATGTGGGTTTTGCTTGTAATTATTTATATCCAAGTTGCGTAATGCAATTTTTGAATTGCTCCAAATATACAAATAATTTTTTGAGTTTTCTATATTTTTTGAATTTTTTTGTTACTTTTATAAAAAATTTAAGCATGCAAGCCCCAATGATCAATAGTAACCTGTTAATAAACAGCAGGACGGTTGTTTATATTTATGTGTTGTTGTTTCTGTTTTTATATAGTTCTAATTGTAGTGCACAAGGAAAAGAAGCCAATATATGGTATTTTGGGTGGGGTGCAGGAATAGATTTTAACCAAGGTACACCTCCAACAGTATTGACCAATAGCCAAATGTATATAATGACATCTGATATATCAGGTTCAGCTAGTATTGCTGATTCTACTGGCAGCTTGTTGTTCTATTCTGATGGTGTTCATATATGGAACAAAGAGCATCAACATATGCAAAACGGTCAGTGGATTGGTCATAATTCTACCCAAGGGGCAATGATTGTTCCAATGCAGGGCAATAATCACCTATATTACTTTTTTAATTATGATCTCAATTCACCTGGTTATGACTTTCAATATTCAATAATAGATATGAACCTTGATAATGGGCTTGGGGGAGTAGTTGAAGGTAAAAAAGGCGTCTACTTACTGTCAAATTCTGCTTTTCATTTAAGTGCAGTAAAAAATGAAACTAATGATGATATATGGGTAGTTACTCATGGATATATGAATAATGAATACTATGCGTTCAGAATTACAGGAGACAGTCTTCAAGATACGCCAGTAATTAGCCAGGTGGGATCGATTTTTGTAAATAACCAAGGTTACATGAAAATTTCTCCGAATGGTGAAAAAATAGCTGCTGCAAACCCTAATGGATATGACAGGTTTTTTGAAATACTGGACTTTGACAACAATACAGGATTAGTAAGTGACACAAATATAGTACATAATGTGAATGATTGTAATGCAGTTGAATTCTCTCCTGACAATACGAAGTTTTATTCAATATGTCATTACATATATCAGTATGATCTTGAAGCAGGTAACCCCGATCAAATACTTGCATCAGAATTGCAACTATCAAACCAATCGGTTCCAGAAGGCGCATTACAAATAGGGCCTGATGGAAAAGTTTATTGTGCAATGGGTACAAATAATTATTTAAGTGTGATTAATGAACCAAACGAGCTTGGTCTTGCCTGTGATTTTGAGCTTGATGCTATTTACCTTGAAGGAAAGCAGACAACGGGAGGATTGCCGTCCTTTATCCAATCATACCTAAACGATCCTACTTTCAGTACTCAAAATAATTGTGTGGGTGATGCCACCATTTTTGAAATAACAGAAACCAACGGTATAGATTCTGTTTTTTGGAGATTCAATGATTTTCCAAATATGCCTAATGATACATCTACTCTTTTTAGCCCTTCATATACCTTCTCAAATGCAGGAACTTTCTACGTTGATCTTACAGTTTACTCAGGGCTGCTGGAAAAAACTGTAACACAAGAAGTCATTATCCATCCTTTGCCCCAACCACAATTGGGTAATGACACCCTGTTTTGTGATAACAATTTTTCCATAAACCTCAATGCCAATTGTGATGGAGATAATTACTGGTGGAGTACAGGTCAATTCGGTATCCCGGAAATAATCGTCAGCGATACTGGCTTATATTGGGTAAATGTAACCAAAAATGGCTGTAGCAATGCAGACACCATTAATATCGGACTTTATCCGCAGCCCCAATTGGATGAATCTAACCTAGTTATTACTGATGCTGACTGTGGTCAGTCCAATGGCTCAATAACAGGGCTTCAGGTTACAGGCACACCACCACTTTCTTATTACTGGTTAAATGTATCAGGGGATACAATAGGCTATAATCCGGATTTGTTAAATCTGTCAACGGGTTCATACAGCCTTATTGTAACATTTGGTAATGATTGTTCATCAACAGTTGCAAACTATCTGGTTCATGATATTGGCAACCTGCAAATAGATTCTGTTAATTTCACCAACGACCATTGCAACCTTGATACTGCTACCCTTACAATTTATGCCAATGCCCCAAATCCTGACATACTAACTTACAGTATTGATGGAGTGAATTTCCTGTCAAATGGAGGAATATTTACCAACCTTAGTCAGGGTTCTTATGAAGTAATGATAAAAGATACAAACGACTGTGAGGGCAACTATATTAACAACCCTGTTGTTATCCAAAATATTTCAGGAGTGGAGATAACCACCGAGGCAGTGACACCTGAAAATGATTTCTCAGCTGATGGTAGTATCTTTTTAGAAGCTATTGTTTCAAATGGTGATATCAGTTATTCAATTTATAATGGTAATAACCCACAAATCAATAACGGATTATTTGAAAACTTATCTGCCGGAATTTATGATTGCAAAATTTGGGACGACTTTGGTTGTGACACCATATTTGAAATTATTGTACCACGTAATACAACCACCCTCCTGGAAGCTATTTCAGGATTTGGCAATGCATGTGTGAATGATACCGTAGTAAGCTCGTTAAATATAGAACAGTTCAATGATGTTTTTTCGTTTGAAGCAAAAATATACTACAACATTTACGTTGTAAACTGTGTTGGCTACATTGATCTGTTGCCCGAACTGGAAGCAGGTTTTAATGCAAACATAACAACCCCTGGCGAAGTTAAGCTTACTTGGCAGGGAACATCACCCTTAACCCTGCCCGACACGATAATGACAAAACTGGTGTTTGGAGGCTTGGGTGAAGGCATTTCACCTGTTTTTTGGGAAGCGGGACCCGGGCAAAGTGTTTTTTTCAATCAGAACATGGATACAATAAACGCAGTTTGCCATGTTGGAAATGTACAGATTTATAGCAGCCCCGAGATAGATATGCAACCCAATGAAGGTGCATGTGCAGGTGATACAATATTTGTTGAGCCAACAGTTAACGAAGGCAATGGCACATTAATTTATAGTTGGTCGGGGCCAAATAGCTACCAATCCCAAAACGAAGAATTATTGTTAAGCCCTGCTAGTATAAACCAAGCAGGCATATACACTCTTACGGTTGTAGATAGCATGTATTGCCGAGAAAGCCAAAGCATCAACATAAACGTCATCCCATCACCCGAAATTGCATTTTCAGAATACGACACCCTTTGGGTTGATCCGGGATTTGTCCTCGAAGCCGGATATGGTGCAGAATATTATTATTGGAACACAGGGGAAACCACGGAAACAATAGTATGCGACAGTATGGGGAATTACATTGTGGAAGTAACATCTTACGAAAACTGCAAATCAACAGATGGTGTACAAATCCTTTGGGGAGGAACACCATTTTACATGCCGAATGCCTTCACACCCAATGGCGATGGGTTGAATGATTTCTTTGGACCAATCCCACGTTACGATTATGTAAATCGATACTATATGAGCATCTTCAATCGATGGGGACAGATGATATATGAAACAACCGACATCAATAAAGGTTGGAATGGAATATACAAAGGAAGCCCTTGTATGATGGGTGCATACGTTTATCGTATAGTTTACGAAGAATTTGGACAACAACCAATTGAAAGCAAGGTTGTGGAAGGGACTGTTATGTTAATCAGGTGAACAGGTTTAGTGCCGGACTTGAATTAATTGTATCTCGGACTGAAATAGTTTAACATAAAACTATAAAATTTAACCGGACATTATGGACAAGAAAAAGCCCAAGCTTCGCAGTCAAGCACATTGCCAAGTCTCAAAAAAGCCCACCGCCAAAACCTAAACTTGTCAATAAGCTTGCCAGCCCTGCCGCACAGAAAAAAACGCCCAGCTGCCAACAACAGCTCATACGCCATAGCCGCAGCTCCGGCTTCGGTTGAAAAGAAATAGTAAATTTGAAGTGAAATTATTAAATCAAAAATAATGTAAAAAAGCGGCAACGGCGCATAGCCACAACGTTACCATTAATTGTAAAAGGACACAACAACTTGAAAAATAAACTGAAATGACAATAAAAGAAGCAATATTAAAAACCGATTGAAATAACAACTAATGGTAACATTGTGTAGCAGTAATAAGGGTTTTAGTGGTAATTCAAGCATTCTGCCCCGCTCAAACTTTTGTGTTATTGGACAGGAACGAAGCCCGCAATCCCTTACTACTGCTACACTTATCCGTTATAGCCAATGCTGAAAAAACCAGCAAAATATTGTAAATTTTGAAGAAAAAATTATATGAACCAGAACAAATCCAATTATAGCCCCTTAATTGAACTGGAACAATTGCGCCAACAGTATGCTGAGTTAAAGGCAGCATTCGAAAAGAACATTGCCGGGCAAAAACAAGTCGAAAATGAACTCAACAAATCTGGTGAAGCCCAGATAAGCAAAACCGACCCCGATGCAAAATCTGTAGTACTTCACAGAAACGTTGTCAACGTAGGCTACAATATTCAAGCAGGTTGTGATGGGAAGCATAAACTTTTCATAAATAATGACACAGGAACAGTTAATGATACTCATGCACTGGCGGATATGGCATTGGATGCAAAACAACTGCTTGGAGTTGAAGAAATGAACTGCCTGACAGATAAAGCTATACCACAGGAGTACATATTCAAACTTGCACAAAAAACGGCACTTTATAATTTATCAAGTGCGGCAGATGAAAAACCCACAAAGTTTCTCAACCAGACTGCCCATCAGAGTCCGTCGAACTGGGCTCCCCCCGTCAGATTTATCGGCACCTGGCAGAGCCGATACTGGAGGGGGGCAAAACGGCATAATAAAAAAAGAAAAATTATTACACACTCAATTGTAGAGGTTACAAAATGGTAAGTCAAGTCCCACTTTATAAGTTCCCACAATCGGCATTTGCATACGTCGCGGGATTGATAACGGCAGCCGTCGGACTTCTTGTGCTTATCGGATGGCAATTTGATATCGGTATTCTCAAAAGCATTCTCCCAGGTGTAGTTTCAATGAAACCAAACACAGCCGTTGCGTTTCTTCTTTCAGGGCTTGCATTGCTGTTGCTTCAACGTACGGCTACAACTAATAAGGTGCTCGTCCGGTTTTTTGCCGTGATAATTATTCTTACCGGATTACTCACGCTTGGCCAATACCTGTTTAGCTGGAATTTTGGAATTGATGAACTCCTGTTTCACGATTCCATTGATGCTGCCGGCACATCACAACCCGGAAGGATGGCTCCCAGCACTGCAGTAAATTTTATAATGATTGGTATTACATTTTACATACTTAGCTTACAAAAATATCGAAATAAATCTTTGATTATCTTTTCTCTGTTCTTCACTCTCACCTTTAGTGTTATTGCTTTTTTTAGGTTATGTTACAGGTTATAAAGAGTTATCCGGACCAGACTCCTTTACAAGAATGGCTTTTCATACATCCGTCACATTTATCATTTTGTGCCTTGGAATGCTTTCTGTTGTTTACAAGCAGCAGGCTAAAAAAATAACAATTGAACAGAAAACTTTAGCAGGATTTACTGTTTCTATTACAATCATTATATCCATATTTCTCCTCTCCCTTTCGAGCATCCAATCTCTTCGTCAGGCAAGCAATTGGGTGAAACATACTCAGAATATAAAACAGCAGCTTTACATAGTACATTCGAGTGTTATTGATTTGAAAGTAGGTGGACGCGGTTATCTTATTAGTGGTGACGAAAAGTATCTTGAGCCGGTGATAAAGGCAAAAGAAAATCTGCCAAAACTTTTAGACGAGCTTAATCAGTTAACAATCGATAAACCACGCCAGCAGGAGTTGTTTGTTTCGCTCAATCAGTTAATAAAAGAACGTGTTGATTATGCAGAACTACTCTATTATACCTACAAAACAAAAGGGAATGAAGCCGGCATTGCACTCTTTAATACCGATAAAGGAGGAATTCTTACGGACAGTATAAGTGTTATTATTGCAAAAATGCTTGAGGAAGAAGACCAAATCTTAAAAACAAGAAATGACGCCGAAGAACAACAGGCAGAAGAAACTCTGATTATCGTTAGCGCAGGTAGTGGGGTGTGTATCCTTTTGCTTTCATTTTTGTTTCTTATGTTAACTAAAGATATTACTGGTCGCAGAAAGACAGAGGGCGCGCTTCGCGAAAAAACGGAAGAATTAGACCAATTCTTTACAACCTCGCTTGATTTGCTGTGCATCGCAGACATGAAGGGATATTTCCTTCGTTTGAACAAATCATGGGGATCCACACTGGGTTATAGCTTGGAAGATCTCGAAGGACTACCATTCCTCAATTTTGTCCATCCTGATGACATTGAGGCGACATTAGGGGCAATGGCCGATCTCTCGAAAGGTAAAGATGTTATCAATTTTACAAATCGTTATCGCTGTAAGGACGGCTCGTATCGCTGGATAGAGTGGCGTTCGATCCCTGCAGGCAATCTCATCTATACAGCCGCTCGCGACATCACCGAGCGCAAGAATGCCGAAGAAGAAATTCGCAAAGCCAAACAGCAAATTGAAATGTTAGTAACTTCGAGTAATGTATTACTTTATTCGTGCGAAGCATTCGGCGACTTCGATGCTACATTTATAAGCCCAAACATTATTACTGTTTTAGGTTACACAACAGAAGAATTTCTATCTAAAGGATTTTGGGCAGACCATATTCATCCGGAAGATACACCGGAAGTTTTCGAAAATCTTGGAAAATTATTTGAGCATAACTTCCATAGCCATGAGTACCGTTTTATGCATAAAGACGGTACATACCATTGGATGTACGATGAATTGAAACTAATCAGAGATGAAAATGGAAATCCATTAGAAATTCTTGGTACCTTCGCTGACATATCTGAACGCAAGCAGGCAGAAGAGGCATTATCATTACAAAAAAGAATCTCCGATATCTTTCTTACTGTTCCCAGTGAAGAAATGTACAATGAAGTATTGAGGGTAATATTGGAGCTAATGCAAAGTGAATACGGGGTTTTCGGTTATATTGATGAAGAGGGTGCTTTGGTGGTTCCTTCCATGACACAGCATATATGGGATAAGTGCCAGGTTCCCGGCAAACCAATCAGATTTCCACGGGAAACCTGGGGGGATAGCAGTTGGCCCCGGGCTGTAAGAGAGAAACAATATAACTATTCAAATGAGGTTTCCAACAAAACTCCCGAAGGGCATATTACAGTTCAAAGGCATATTTCTTTTCCTATTCTGTTTAGTAATGAGGTAATCGGTCTCATTCAGGTTGCCAACAAAGAAACAGACTATACTGCTAAAGATATTTCTATACTGGAAGGTATCGTCGGGCACTTAGCTCCCGTTTTGAAAGCAAGGTTACTAAAAGCCAGGGAAGAAAAAGAACGCTTGCATGCGGAAGAAACCATCAGGAAAATGAATGAAGAACTTGAACAGCGGGTTGCCGACCGCACAGCAGAGCTGACAAGGACATACAATGTATTACAGCAGAGCGAGCAAAATCTGCTGAAAGCGCAACAAGTGGCACGAATAGGCTTCTTGGACGTAAATCTCAAGACCAATGAGGTCAACTGGTCTGATGAAATCTATCGCATTTTTGGTGTCAATCCGGATGAACAAATACCATCCTTTGAATCCACCAGGCAGTTCACTCATCCGGACGATCTCGATTTTGTGATGAAGGAACTTGGTTCTGCAATGCAGGGCATCAAGGAATTGGATATAGATCACCGCATTCTGAGATTCGATGGAAAAGTCTTGTGGGTCCATCAACAGGCTGAATTTATCCGCGATGCAGATGGAAATCCCGACCGCATTATCGGCACGCTGCACGACATCACCGAGCGCAAGCGGGCGGAAGAAAAAATAAAGGTTAGCGAACAAAAACTTCGGAATATTTTAGAAAACAGCACAAACCTTTTCTATTCACATACTCCTGAGCATATACTCACTTATCTCAGTCCACAAGTTAAGGGTATTCTCGGATATACTCAAGAAGAAGCCATGGTCAAATGGACTGATTTTGCCTCCGATAACCCCATAAATGAAATAGGATTTCAATTTACCACAAAAGCAATAGAGACCGGTAAACGACAACCGACTTACGAATTAGAATTAGTAAAAAAGAACAGAGAGAAAATTTGGGTGGAGATTCGTGAGTTTCCACAAGTTATAAATGGCAAAACTACAGCAATTGTTGGTTCTCTAGTAGACATCACCGAACGCAAGCTGGCGGAAGAAGAAATCAAGAAACTGAACGCAGAACTCGAACAGCGAGTGATTGAACGAACCGCACAGTTAGAAGCAACGAACAAAGAACTCGAAACATTCAGCTATTCTGTTTCGCACGATCTAAGGGCTCCATTAAGACATCTTCAAGGCTTTGTTGATTTACTAACTAAGAATAATTCATCTCAACTCGACAAAGGAGGTTTGAGATATTTGGATATTATTTCCGGCTCATCAAAAGAAATGGGAGATCTTATAGATGCTTTATTGGCTTTCTCAAGATTAAGCAGAGAAGAACTGCACAAGGCAAAAATAAACTCATCGGAAATGGTAAACCGGGCACTTAAAATGTTTGATAATGAGTTTACAAACAGAAATATAGAGCTAAATATTTCAGAACTTCCCGATACGTTCGGTGATGTAAGCTTAATTAATCAGGTTTGGGTAAATCTTATCTCCAACGCGCTGAAATATACACGCAACAAGGAAAAAGCAATAATTGATATAGGCGGTACAATTGAGAATGGCGAAAGTATATTTTTCGTTAAAGATAACGGAACCGGATTTGATATGAAGTATGCTGATAAACTATTTAAAGTTTTCCAACGCCTGCATAAAGCCAGGGATTTTGAAGGGATCGGGATTGGTTTAGCGAATGTGAACAGGATTGTAACACGGCACGGGGGCAGATGCTGGGCTGAAGGAAAAGTTAATAAAGGCGCTACTTTTTATTTTAGTTTACCGCTGGTAGGCAGGAAATAATAATTAAAAATAAAGGATAAACATTATGAATGTTAAAGTTAAAAAAATTCTTCTTGTGGATGATAATGAGAAAGATGTTGAACTGACTCTTTCGGCGCTTGCTGATACTAATTTTGCTAACGAAGTTGAAATTGCAGAAGATGGGGTTGAAGCGCTGGACTATCTTTACAAACGGGGTAAATTTGCTGATTATCCAAAGGGTTATCCCGCTGTTATTTTATTGGATATTAAAATGCCGAAGATGGATGGAATTGAAGTGCTCAAACACATTCGCTCCGATCCTGACTTAAAGCTAATACCGGTAGTTATGCTGACCTCATCTAATGAAGAAAAAGACATCATTAACAGTTATATGTTGGGCATTAATTCATACGTGGTTAAACCTGTTGATATTGTTCAGTTCATTAAAGCCATTAAAGATTTGGGACAATATTGGATTGTCGTTAACGAACAGCCAAGCAGGCGTCTAACAAAAAAAATGTAGTCATAATAAAAAAAATGTTGTGTTATGAATAAAAAAATAAGAATCCTGCACCTTGAAGACTCATTAAAAGATTCCGAACTGATACGCTCTTTAATTGAAAGCGGAGGAATCGAGCACGAATATCTTTTTGCAGAAGACAAAAAAGATTTCTTACGTTTTCTGGAGACGGAAAATATCGACCTGATTTTGTCTGATTACCATCTGCCCGGTTATAATGGCAATGAAGCGCTAAAAGCTGCAAAAAAGAAATATTCTCATATACCATTTATATTCGTTTCCGGGATGATGGGAGAAGATGCTGCTATTAATTCCCTGTTAAACGGCGCTACCGATTATGTGCTCAAAAACAAACCTGAACGGCTGGTCCCTGCAATTAAAAGGGCCATACATGAAACCGAAATTGAGCAGGCTCGCATTCAAGCAGAAGAAGATCTCAGGGTCAGTAGGGCAAGACTCGAGAGGGCACAGCGTGTTGCACAAATGGGCTTCATGGATTGGGACTTGAAAACCAACAACATTTACTGGTCCGACGAGATATGCCGGATGTATGGAGTAGAGCCCGGAGAAAATATACAAACGCTTGAAACCACTGTTGAGCTGGTTCATCCTGAAGACAGGGATTTTGCGCAGAAGCATCTGGAGATGGCCATAAAAGGTGAGAAAGATTACGATATCGACCATCGTATACTCCGGCTTGATGGTAAGGTTTTCTGGGTGCACGCTCAGGCAGAACTCATCCGGGACGAAGATGGTACACCCGTGAGTTTACTCGGTTCTGTTGTGGACATTACCGAGCGCAAGCAGGCAGAGAAGTCATTGCAAGAGAGCGAAGAGAAATTCCGAGCCATAACCACTTCCGCTCAAGACGCCATTATTATGATAGATAATGAAGGAAATATTTCTTTCTGGAATGAATCAGCGGAAAGGCTGTTCGGATATTCGCATCAAGAAGCATTGGGTATAGAAATTCACACACTTTTAGCACCCCACCGTTACCACGAAGCCTATAAAAAAGGGATAAAGAATTTCAAGATGACGGGAGAGGGACCTGTTATAGGCAAAACACTTGAATTAGAGGCACTGAAAAAAGACGGGACGGAATTTCCGATCGAACTATCCGTCTCAGCGGTTAAGATAAATAGCGTGTGGAATTCGATAGGGATCATAAGAGACATCACGGAACGCAAACGGACGGAGAAGGAACTTATCAAAGCCAAAGAAATTGCCGAAGAAAACCTATTCTCATTGAATGAAGCTCAGGAAATTGCTAAAATGGGTAGCTGGGAGCAAGATTTAGTTACTATGAAAGGCAAATGGTCAAAGAATTGTTTTGTTTTATTCGGATATAAACCATTTGAGTTTGAATCCACATTCGACCATTTTAAGCGCATAGTACATCCCGATGATTGGCACATAATAGAAGATGGTTTAAATATTTGTATAAGAACCAAAGAAACTACCTATTCTGAAGTGCGTATTGTATTACCTGACGGCACAATAAAATGGCTTTATAACAGTGCAAATCCAATTTTTTACGAAGATAAACTTGTAGCATTAAAAGGAACTAACATAGATATTACAGAGCGTAAACAATTTGAGCAGAAATTAGAGAATGCCAAAGAAAAGGCCCTAGAAAGCGACAGACTTAAATCGGCATTTCTTGCTAATATGAGCCATGAAATAAGAACACCGATGATTGGAATTCTGGGCTTTGCTGATTTGTTGAAAGAACCGGAATTGTCGGGGGAACAACAACAACAATACATTCAGATAATCGAAAAAAGTGGTGCCCGAATGCTTAACATTATAAATGATATTGTAAGCATTTCTAAAATCGAAGCAGGTATTATTGAAGTTCATCTTACAGAAACCAAAATAAACAATCAGCTGCAATTTATTTACGACACTTTAAAACTCGATGCAAAAGCTAAGAAACTTAATCTTTCCTTTACTTGTGGATTATCTGAAAAAGATGCCATCATTAAAACAGATAGTGAAAAGTTTTACGGAATTCTTACCAATCTGGTCAAAAATGCAATAAAATATACTGACACAGGTGCCATAGAATTTGGTTATACTTATTCTGAAAATGAGTTTGAATTTTATGTCAAAGACACAGGTATAGGAATTCCAAAAGGTAGGCATGATGCAATATTTGAGCGATTTATTCAAGCCGATATTGCGGATAAAATGGCTCGTCAAGGTGCTGGATTGGGCTTGGCCATTTCACGGGAATACGCTAAAATGCTGGGTGGTAAAATTTGGGTAGAAAGCGAAGAAGGGATGGGTTCAACTTTCTTTTTTGCTCTTCCTTCCAATAAATTGGCTGATAAAAATATTACAGCAAACCAATTATCAGAAAACGAAAGCAAAATTGTGATTCCTGAAAATTTGGGTTTGAAAGTATTAATTGTCGAAGACGATGAAGCATCTGAAATGCTAATTTCAATAGAACTGAAAAAGTATAGTAGAGAAATACGTAAAGTAATCAATGGATTGGATGCTATAGAAATTTGCCGTAATAATCCCAATATTGATTTGGTACTAATGGACATTCAAATGCCCAAAATAAATGGATACCAGGCAACCCGTGAAATTCGCAAATTCAATAAAAACGTGGTTATTATTGCACAAACGGCTTTCGCCCTCATTGGTGACAGAGAAAAAGCAATTGAAGCGGGTTGTAATGACTATATAACTAAACCGATTAACAAAATGGAATTACAGGCGATGATACAAAAGTATTTTGAGAAATGATTTTAAAAACAATAACTGACTTAACGACAGGTAATAAAGCACATGATGGCTATAACATTTTGTATAAGTAATGGCAGATAATGTGGTAAATATCAAAGTATATAGCCCGCTCAAACTGCGTAGCGGTTTGACAGGAAAGTACCACGCAATCTGCCACTACTCATACAATTTACCGTTGTGTGGCATAAGAAAGAACACACTGACTAATAGTTAAAATATATAGCAGAATAAGTATGAAAACACAAGACAATAAAATTTCCGCAATTTTTCAATTAGCCGGAAACCAATATTGGACTGCATCGTTACTTCCTGCTCTGCTAGGTACTACACTTCCATTTTGGCTTAATCCACCTGATTTTAAATTTAGATTGTTAGAAGGAATATTGTTTCTCATAGTAATTTTTTTTGGTCATGTAGGTTTCTCTTTGCTGTTTTCTGGTTTTTCAAAACGAATCAACACAAAACTGAAAAAAAAACCGCTTTTTATTTTGGGAATTTTCAGTTTAACAGCATCTGTTCTCATAGGACTATACATAAACAGTTCTTTGCAACTGCATGCCAACGTTCCTAAGTATATATTCATTATTTATGGAATTACAGCAATTTTCGTTGGTGTACTTTATGTAGTCCCTCCATTTAACTTTTATCAACATCTTTATGGTGAAGTAATTATTAGTGTTGGACTTGGAATGTTACCTGTACTTGGTGCATACCTTGTACAAGTTGGAGATATAACTCGTACAGTTTATTTAGCTTCACTTCCTGTTGTCGTTTCAACAGGTTTATGGGTATGGATAACAGAGTTAATTAACAAACCAGATGACGAAAAGTTTGGGTATAAAACAACAGTAATGTATTTCAATTATAAGTTTTCCAGCCGCTTTATAACCCTTTCTTTGACTGCTTTAATATATATATCACTTGCGTTGGCAGTTTTTGGTCGATCTTCTTTAAATCCATTATCACTAATAGCGCTATTTTCAATAATTTTTGCACTGATGATAATTAAAATAATTTGGAAGGATTATGAAAATTTAAGGGTTTTACAAAATGCTAGAAAGTATGCGTTCCTAATTCATCTTTCTATTTGTATTGTCATTATTGCAGCATCTCTTTCGTCTCATTTTAATATGTAATAATGAAAGTAGTATGATATTAATAATGAATAAATTACGCCACACAACAATGTATATAAAAAATAAGCGAGATAGTATTAATATCAAGGGTTTTAGCCCATTTCAACATTCTTACAAGTTGAAAGATTTGTGCTTCGAAATCGCTTACTTTTCATATACTTAACGTTGGCAACACTGTAAGAAACCACCGTACATCATAGAAACAAAAAATATGAATAAAAAAGATGACAATATTTGAGATAGATAAAGGAAAAGCAAAACGAGTTCGACTTAGTGATTTAAACTTGAAAAAGACCTTCAAAGACTTGTTGAAGAGAATGTTGAAACAATTTTTAATTGCCGTTTTATTGCAACAGAATTTTCTACAGGAAATATTCATTCTGGACGAATTGACTCTTTAGCAATTTCCGAAGACAATAACCCAGTAATTATTGAATATAAGAAAGTTGCATCGTCTGATTTAATAAATCAAAGTCTTTATTACTTGCACTGGATTAGAGACCATAAAGGAGACTTTCAAGTTGCAGTAAATAGGAAATTCGGAAAAGAAATAGAAGTTGACTGGTCAGACATTAGAGTAATTTGCCTTGCCCCTGAATATAAAAAATATGACTTGCATGCTGTCCAAGTTATGGGAGCAAATATTGAATTATGGCAGTATAAAATTTACGAAAATGGAATCTTAAGCATTGACGAGGTATATAAAAGAACAAGCAGTTCCAGTCATCAGGAAACTGAAGAATATTCTGAGAAAAATCCTGTTATGGTGGAAGCTGGAAAAAAAGCTGCACTAACAAGAAAAACAGCAACCTATACTTTGGAACAGCATTTTGAAAATCTCGATGACAGCATACTGGAATTATTTAATGCGACAAGAGATTATATTATTTCATTGGACAGCACTATTGAAGAAACACCAAAGAAAAACTATGTGGCTTATAAAACGAGCCAAAATTTTGTTTGCATGCAGACTTATAAAAAGAAAATAACTCTATATTTAAAACTCAATGCTGACGAAATCGAAATAATGCCAAAACAAGGACGAGATGTTAAAAATATTGGACATTTTGGAACGGGTGATTTTGAACTGACAATTAAAGATTTAAAAGACTTTGAAGAAACTAAGCATTTGATTAATGAAGCATATAAAAATATTGGTGGATAAACATGAAAATAAACTGTATCGAAATATCAATAAATGACGAAGAATTAGGTTGTCAAGTAACTTTCTCTGAGAATAAAAGTTTAGGGGAAGCAGCTACGGAAATGTCAGTTCAAGAAATAATAGATTCGACAGGTGAGTATTTGTTAATACAAAGGTCATACCCTGATTATGAAGATGAAAATGACTACATATATTTTGAAACTCACAATGAAGAATATGTTGGGGAATTAAAGGATTATGAAATGGTTTTATCAAAGAAACGGTTTGAACTAAGACTACGAAATGGAAAAATTGAAGTTTTGATAAATCCGACTGATAAGGAATATTCAGTATTAAAAAAGATATTGCCAATTTTGACAAATAAAACTGGAAAACTGATTATAAATGACTGAAAAACAGCAGTTGCCAACACGCAATATAGCAAAAAGCGGTGAAGTGCTAAAATGGAACGTGTTTAGCCCGTTTCAACTTCATCTTAGTTTGATAGTGAATCGCTCGCAATCCGCTTCATGCCATATTGCCAACCGTTGGCAACAACTGTAGGAGGCCACAGCACATAATAGAAACCAAAAGGAAAGACTAAAAATAATGGCAATATTTGAGATAGAAAAAGGAAAAGCAAAACGAGTTCGATTAAGTGAATTTAAACTAGAAAAAGACTTACAACGACTTGTTGAAGAGAATGTTGAAACAATCTTTAATTGCCAATTTATTGCAACAGAATTTTCTACAGGAAATATTCATTCTGGACGAATTGACTCTTTAGCAATTTCCGAAGACAATAACCCAGTAATTATTGAATATAAGAAAGTTGCATCGTCTGATTTAATAAATCAAAGTCTTTATTACTTGCACTGGATTAGAGACCATAAAGGAGACTTTCAAGTTGCAGTAAATAGGAAATTCGGAAAAGAAATAGAAGTTGACTGGTCAGACATTAGAGTAATTTGCCTTGCCCCTGAATATAAAAAATATGACTTGCATGCTGTCCAAGTTATGGGAGCAAATATTGAATTATGGCAGTATAAAATTTACGAAAATGGAATCTTAAGCATTGACGAGGTATATAAAAGAACAAGCAGTTCCAGTCATCAGGAAACTGAAGAATATTCTGAGAAAAATCCTGTTATGGTGGAAGCTGGAAAAAAAGCTGCACTAACAAGAAAAACAGCAACCTATACTTTGGAACAGCATTTTGAAAATCTCGATGACAGCATACTGGAATTATTTAATGCGACAAGAGATTATATTATTTCATTGGACAGCACTATTGAAGAAACACCAAAGAAAAACTATGTGGCATATAAAACGAGCCAAAATTTTGTTTGTATGCAGACTTATAAAAAGAAAATAACTCTATATTTAAAACTTAATGCTGACGAAATCAAAGCAATGCCAAAACAAGGACGAGATGTTAAAAATATTGGGCATTTTGGTACAGGTGATTTTGAATTGACAATTAAAGATTTAAAAGACCTTGAAGAAACAGAGCATTTGATTAATGAAGCATATAAAAATATTGGTGGATAAATATGAAAATAAACTGTATTGAAATATCAATAAATGACGAAGAATTAGGCTGTCAAGTGACTTTCTCGCAGAACAAAAGTTTAGGGGAAGAAGTTGCGCACATGTCAGTTCAAGAAATAATAGATTCGACCGGTGAATATTTGTTAATACAAAGGTCATACCCTGATTATGAAGATGAAAGTGACTACATATACTTTGAAACTCACAATGAAAAATATGCTGGAGAATTAAAGGATTATGAAATGGTTTTAACAAAGGAGCGGTTTGAACTCAGGCTACGAAATGGAAAAATTGAAGTTTTAATAAATCCGACTGACAAGGAATATTCAGAGTTAAAAAAAATATTGCCAATTTTGACAAATAAAACTGGAAAGCTGATTATAAATGACTGAAAAACAGCAGTTGCCAACACGCAATATACGTAAGCCGGGGGATGTGGGTAATTTTAACTTTTGTACATTTACTCAAAATTGTAACGGTTTGATAAGTTGGAGCTTTGAAATCCCGGCCTCCGCATATTGCCACCGTTACCTGCAAGGCTCAGAAACACAAGACATAGAAATATGAAACAAGAAATAGGACATACAATTAAAAATTTAACTGACATAAAAGATTTTATTTTACAGACCCGCTATTGCCCTGTAAGACAATTTGAGAAAACCAACACACAAAACAAGAGAAATGCAAAACGCACAGACCTTCCCACAATCAAATTTTGCATTACACTTGTTTTTATCCCACCGCTTAAAGTAGAATTGGCAATCTACAGTAATGATAATGATATGTTATTTAGGACAATATTAACAAACAACAATGGAATGGAACATTATTTTCCATCAAATCAATTATTTATAAATTAAAATTTTAGCGTTATGAAAAAAGAATCCAAGAAAATCAGTAATGAGTCGGAAAACACAACAAGAGGGAAACCTAAATTATTAACCCGATGCTTAATTTTTATTATTCTGATAAGTTTAATTATAACTCAAATTCAAGCACAGGATGTAATACCGGGAGTATTAGTTGTAAACGCACTAAATGAAGAAGCCATGCCAACCGACAGCCGCATGGTAAAAAGCGAGATGCTCTTTAATTTATTCGAGCAATATGGTGTAACATCATATACCCAGAGCATGCCTTTTGCAAGAACGCCGTCTTTACATAATGTTTATACAATTGAGTTTACCGGAAATCAGCAAAATTTTATTGATGAGCTTGAGCAAAGTGCTACTGAATTAATAAGCGGAATTGAACAATTGTATGAACCTGTAGGAATGTATGAACCCGAAGACTATTTATGGAAAACAGGCAGCCTATGGCATCTAAATATAATACAAGCTGATAGTGCATGGGATTATACACATAGTAGCGACAGTATTGATATTACAGTGATTGATCAATTAGTACCTGATCTAGGACACCCTGATCTTGCAACAAAAATAAATCCAACTTTTGATCCTTTCAGTGGAACTGTTTTTCCTGATAGTATGCATTTTATGTTTCATTCATCTACGGTGTGCAGTTTTGCTGCAGCAGAAACAACCGAAACAAATGGTACACCATTAGGACAACTAGCATCAACTGGGTTTAACTCAAATATTATATATATTATGGGTTGGGGCGATCAATTGAAAAAAGCTCTTTTTGCGTCGACTGTATTGGGAACGGAAATAATAAATATTTCAACACACACAGGTTGTCACGATCCTGATATGGATTCGGTGGTCCTTGCAAGGTGGAAAACGCAATTCAATGAAATCTTTGAAAACGGAACTGTAATTGTTGCTAGTGCTGGAAATGGAGCACCTCCATGCTTTAATAATCCACCTGCTATTTTTAATGGTTATATTGACGAAAGAATAATTCAGGTATCAGGTACAGATTCAACTGACCATTTTGGTGTTGATGATGGTAATGGAGGAATTACTTCATTTAATCATTATTCGGAAGTAGATCTTTGTGCACCAGGTTATAATATGTATGGTCCTGATCGTGTTATTTTAGATTCAATAGATCCTGCAACTGGTGATACAGTTTACTATCCAAATCCATGGCCTTATCATGGTTCAAATACAGGCACTTCGTATTCGGCTCCAATAACAGCCGGAGTCGCCGCACTTATTAAATCCATAAATCCATGCTTAGCTCCCGAAGATGTACAAATCATCATTAAAAGCACAACCGATTCAATTGTTGATGCTGGCAGTTACACAGGTGAAATAGGGACAGGCAGGTTAAATGCATATAAAGCTGTTAAATTAGCTTATGAATCATATCGGTTTCAAAACTATACCATACATGCTGATGAAGATCTAACATGGAACGATGTTCATTTTATTGATACCTTATATATCGAACCAAATGGAAAACTTACGATAAATGCTGACTGCTTTTTTAATACAGGTGGTTCCGCTATTGTTGATACACTAGCATTACTAACAGTAAACAATGCCTCGCTTACCACCACCTGTAACAACATGTGGTATGGTATACAAGTTTGGGGAAATAGTAACGCCAGTCAGTATCCTGATACCAGCTATAACTACATACAGGGCAGATTGGTACTTAACGGAGCAACCATAGAAAATGCACACGAAGCTGTCAGCCTTTGGAAAGATGGTGATTATAACAGTACAGGGGGGTATGTTATAGCTGAGAATTCGAGTTTTATAAATAACCGCAGAGCAGTGGCATTTATGAGCTATCATAATTATCACCCTATTTCATTAGATCCTGCAGAAAACTTTAGTAGGTTTAATAATTGTGATTTTCTAGTAAACGAAAGCTACCTAAACGATTCACCTTTTCATGGTATGGTAAGCTTATGGGATGTTGAAGGTGTTAGTTTTAAAGGATGCACTTTTGTAAATGACAGAGATTCTATATACGATGGCTCTGGGAATTTAATTGATGATTCTTTAACGGGTTTTGGATTATGGTCTGTTGATGGCGGTTATGAAGTAGCTTATTTATGCACCTCACAAACATCTCCTTGCCCTGCACAAGATATTGATTCTACCAGGTTTGAGAAACTGGAATATGGTATTCATGCAATAAATACGAACTCCAAAAATACTATCTCAGTTAAAAGCAGTGTGTTCGATGCAAATATTACCGGGCTTTATACAAGTGCACTGATGCAACCCACAATAATATTCAATACATTTAATGTAAATGCGGTAGATACTGCTTCAAATCAAATTTATGGGGGAGTTTACTTAGATAACTACACAACAGGTTTTATATTGGAGGAGAATTTATTTAAAGACGGGCAAGGCGTTATTGGTGGAGGTGTTGGAGCAACTATACATAGTGTAGGAGTTTGCGTAAACAATTCAGGAGGGGGTAATGAACAGGTATACAATAACACTTTTGAAGATCTATATGTAGGTGTACTTGCTCAAAATTATAACCGCAGTCGGGAAGATGGAAGCTCTGGCCTCGAAATATTGTGTAACGAATTTTTCAACATAGAATTTGATATAGCTGTTACTGCCGATTACCCCGCAGATATTATGGCAGGTATTAAAAAGAACCAAGGCTCAGATGGAAGTGGAATAACTGACCCTGCCGGAAACATATTTAGCCCATATAACGAGCAGACTACCCTTGAGGCATGGGACATTTATACAGAAACCACCAACAAATTCATTAATTACTGGTATCATGCAAACCAAAACGGGTATGATTTACGTCCTGACTCGGTAACGCAATTTTTGGTTACGGTTAATCCTAATTATAGCGCACCAGGCTATTCTTTAACAGGAGCCTGCCCATCTAATTTTACCGGTGGTGGAGGAATAGAAGATCTTAAAAATATGGTTGCTGATAATGATTATAAGGCTGATTCTGTGAACAGTTTATTAAGTTTATTGGTTGATGGCGGCGATACCGATGCAACAGCCAACGATGTTGAAACTGCCTGGCCAGACGAAACTATGGAGGTAAGAGCCGACCTGTTGGCCAAATCACCATACCTAAGTGACACTGTCATGGTTACAACCGTACAGCAACAAGAGGTACTGCCTGCTGCCATTGTAACCGAAATACTTACGGCAAACCCCCAGTCGGCCAAATCAGACCGGGTACTTGACGAAGTATATGCACGCACTGATATTACCAATAACCAGATAGACCAGATTGAGGCCAACGATATGGTAACAGGAGCCAAGGAATCGCTCGAAATAAGGTTGGCACACTACAAAGGGCAGCGCACCTATGCCCTTAACAGGCTAATTGCCACTTATAAAACAGACTCGTCAATTATAAACGCTGCCGATAGTATTATTGCTATTTTGAATACACAGGACTTTGCACCGGCAAAATACCAATTGGCATTCGAGTATCTTGCCAAAGGGGAACTGCAGATGGCACAGGACACCCTGCAGGCAATTGATGATAATTATGAGCTGGATGCAGCAGGGCTTAACGAACATGCACAACTGGAAGCATATATGACAATTATGGTTCAGCTGGCACAAAGCAACAATAATATCTATCAAATAAATGTTACGCAAAAAGCCGACTTATTCAATATATATCAAAATTCAAATGGCTTGGCAGGAGCCTGGGCAACCAACATATTGTGTACAGTTGATACGCTATCTTACAAAGAAAATTATTTGTTGCCAACCATAGGGAATAAAACCGGAGTTGTAAAAAGGCAAAGACCCAACAATAAGGTTTTTGAAAGCAACAAACTCAAAGTATATCCCAATCCGGCAAAGGATTATGTGATTGTTGAATACCAGTTGGCAGGCAATGCAGACAGGGCTGTTATAAAAGTAATAGACAATAATGGCTTTATACGCCAGTCTATTGAGCAGGAAAACAATCATGGCTTTATGGTTATAGATACTCGTGATCTGGAAACCGGCACTTACATTTGCAATGTGGCAGCTAACGGAAAATTGGTTGGTGTCGCAAAATTTATTATTCTACAATAATTCATCTATCCCATCACAATTACAATCGTAATTGTGGTGGGAATAATATTTGACATTATGAAAATAATAGTAACACTATTAATAATATTGGGATTTTCTATTACAGCATTCTCACAAACGTATTTTAGTGAGAGATATAATCTGTATTATATTGATGGTTTGGATTTCGCCCACAATATTATTGAACATGAATCAGAATATATTGTATTAGGAGGCACTGCCCGTGAAAGTCAAAATTACCGTTTGGAAGTTGTTTTATCCAAGTTAGACCTAACAGGTGAATTAATGTCTTCAAATGTTATAAACAATAGTATTTGGGGATACGATATTGGGGGTTCTGGATCAGCAAAATATATTGACAATAATATTTATGCAGTTGGAGCAAGGAGGAAACCATCAGGGAACTTTATACGTGATGAAGGAGTAATATATAAGTTTGATAGCACTCTGGACACTATTTGGACAAAAACCATAGGTGATTGTGAAATGCCCAATGATACAAATTATCAGTTCAGGCATTTTGATGTACTGCCAAACGAAGATTTAATTATAGCAGGCAACATAGTTGTTGAAGGAGAAACCGGCAAAGCCTTGTTACTAAAAACTGACAGTTTGGGAAATGAACAGTGGCGAAAGTATTTTTACAACGGGCCGTTAAATTTAGGCATAAACGTAATACATACACCTGATGGTGGTTTTGCTATAAGCTGTTACCTATGGACCTTTGGCTTGTATGGGATAGCTGCACCATATATTGTAAAAACAGATAGCCTAGGTAATGAACAGTGGCGGCATTATGTATATTGGAACGATCAAAAGCATGGTTACATGTACCTACAAAATTCATCGGACAGTACTATTATTGGTGCTTATTATTATTCTGATGTAATAGAGTATCCTGCAACGGATAGTTATAACCGTGATGCCATATTAAAAATTGATTTGGAAGGGAATGTTATTTGGGATAAGAAATTTGGAGCATATGAATTAAATAAAAGGCTAATGTCAATGAATATAACGGATCAGGGAAAGATTATCGTTACCGGATACACGTATAGTCCTTTTTCCCACAGGGTAGGTTATCTCTTAAATTGTGACAACAATGGTGATTCGTTGTGGTATCGTGAATATGATATACTTAAGGAATACGAAAGCAATAATTACCTTATGGGTGTTACTCCCACCAACGATGGTGGTTACATTGCTGTGGGTGATGTATTACCTTTTCCACCCGATACCGGCAACCAGGATGTATGGGTAATTAAGGTTGATAGTATGGGTTGTGAAAACTGGGATGAATGTTGGGTAGGTATAAAGGACCATATTGCCTTACGAGAAGCTGAAGATCTGAAAATATACCCCAACCCGGCAAGCAATTTTGTTAACATTTTCATCCCCAAGGAGAGTGAAAGTGAAAGCCACATACTGGCTATTTTTGATTTGTACGGACGTAAGGTGGAAGAAACAGAAATGCCATCTCATACGTCAACCATACAAATTAATATTTCTGGACGGAAAAGCGGTTTGTATACAGTAATATCAAGTTACAAAGGCAACATATCCGGTAGAGGGAAGTTTGTAGTCCGATAAGCACCCCTTACAGCCAAGCACTTTTGCAATTCACACGAGCCAACGCTAAAACCAAAAATTGCAAAAAAGCTTGTCTGTCTGCCAACGCTTTTTACCGACTTGAATAAAACAAAAACAGGACAGTAATAAATAGAAAATAAAGCAATATATAAAAGCCCAGCAGGTAACAATATATATAAAAAATAGGCGGAACAGAAGTAACATCAAAACCAGTAATATGGTTTAAAATTAATATAAGCAGAAAGATAAGTCTTCACAACCGCCTACTTTTCATATACTTACGTTACCTGCAAGGGTGTGCCCTGAATAAGAGTTCTTTGAGCACAATGAACAATTAATGCTGTAAATAAGATGGAGGAAGGCCCTCCGCTGGCAATGTACAGGCAGGCCAGCAAACCGCCCCACGGTGCTGACTGAGTGATCATGAGGTATTGAACGGATGGGGAAAAAGTCCAGTTGGATGGATTAGGTAGGAATAGAAAAGATGAATGTAAATGAACCTCTGATGAAGTACCGAGAAAACGAACAATCAGTCAAAACCCATTGTATACTTGTGACGGGGGATAAGCATAGTGGACACCTGTTTTACTGGCTATGTGACTGGCGTTATAGAGGAGGCATGAGTTCTATTTAGGCTTATTTATGGAACAGGGGAAGTCACATATTGATGATAAGGAAAATGCACAAGCAGGGCAAACACTTGTAAGGCAGAATACCGATGCTTTATGTGATGGCGGACTTAGCCGTAGTAGTGATGAAATTCCTGTAATGGGAATGGAGCAAAGGGCTAAGGTTATACAGTCGGAATTACCGTTAGCAACCTTTTTTGATAAAGGGAGGGATAGCGGAATCGAGACAAAAGGTTTGCCGATAACCAAACGCATGGTTTGGGAATCATACAAGAAAGTACGGAGCAACAAAGGTGCTGCAGGAATCGACAAAGAAACTTTAGATATGTACAAGGAAAAGTTGAAAGACAATCTTTATATACTATGGAATCGGATGAGTTCAGGCAGTTACTTTCCACCTCCGGTACTTGAAGTAGAAATTCCCAAAGATGATGGAAGGAAACGAAAACTGGGCATTCCAACAGTAAATGACCGGATAGCCCAACAAGTAGTTAAAACTTACTTAGAACCACGTTTCGAGTTGGAATTTTCACCACACTCTTACGGTTACCGTCCAAATAAGAATGCTCATCAGGCAGTTGCCGCAGTACGAGAGAATGTACGGCAATACAGTTGGGTAATTGATATGGACATAACTGGATTCTTTGACAATATGTCGCATGAACTGCTAATGAAAGCACTTGAACGGCATGTTGAAGAAAAATGGGCAAAGATGTACATCAAACGATGGCTTGAATCGCCTATTGAAGACAAAGATGGAAACACACATTATCGAAACGGAACAGGTACGCCACAGGGCGGAGTAATCAGCCCACTATTGGCAAATTTGTTCTTGCATTATGCCTTGGACAAATGGTTGGAAATACAATATCCGCAATTACGATTTGTAAGATATGCTGATGATGCTATTATACATTGCAACAATCAAGCAGAAGCGGAGAAAATATTGCAAGCCATAAAGCAAAGGATGCTTGAATGTGGATTGGAAGTAAACGAAAAGAAGAGTAAAATAGCCTACTGCAAGAATGCCAATAGAAAAGGCACTTACAAAGTGGTGAAATTTGACTTTCTTGGTTTTACCTTTCAGCCTCGTCCAACATCCACAAAAACAGGGCAAATGTTTTTAGGGTTCGACTGTGCAATAAGCACAAAAAGTAAGAAGAAGATAACGGAAGTATTTCGTAAATCAAATTTTCAAAGATGGACTGGTAGTGATATTTCCCGAATAGCAGATGAGTTTAATTCTAAAATTCAGGGTTGGATTAATTACTATGGTAAGTTCAACAAATTTAGCTTGATGAAAATTTTCCGTATCTTTCACCGTCGTTTAATTACATGGGCAATTTATCGGTATAAACGCTTCAAGGGTAGCATGAGAAAAGCAATGTGATGGATTTATGACTTGGCAAGAAGCCAACCAAATCTGTTTGTTCATTGGCAACATGGTTTTCAAGGAGCATAAACTTTGTATAACAAGAGCCGTATGATGCGAGAGTATCACGTACGGTTCTGTGAGAGGTTTGGGGTGAAATTCCCCTTACCTACTTGACCTGCTTGAAAATCACAATTATTGCCATTTAAACAATTAAGCATTATCTTTGTAGTAAATATATGACCATGGACTTACAGACTAGAAAACTAAATGTCATAGAATATCTGATTAGACTTCAGGATGACAATATGATTCAAGAAATAGAAAATTTAATCTTTGAATCAAAAATACATGATAAGAATTTTCAACAATTTACTGAAAATGACTTATTAAACCGAGCAATAAAATCAAATGCTCAATACGAATCTGGAGAATTTGTTGATCAAACTGAATTAGAGGAGGAATCTAAAAGCTGGTAAATCATGAGAATAATATGGTCAAAATTTGCCGCAGAGGAACTTAAAGAAATATTTGACTATTATAAAGATATTGCAGGAAAATCAATTGCTCAAAGACTTCGTGACAAAATATTCAATTCCACTAGACAACTTAGAAACCAACCTAATTCTGGACAAATTGAACCAACTTTATCAAAACTTAATGAAGATCATAGATATTTAGTCCGAGGTAATTATAAAGTGATTTACAAGAAAGTGGAAGAAGGAATTCTTATTACAGACATTTTCGATACCAGACAAGATCCTAAGAAAATTAACAACCCTGAAAGAAAGCCCAGCAGGTAACAACAGCTATACGCCATAGCTGCGGCAATGGCTTCGTAGAAAATTATTTCATAATTTTGAGCTATTGACACAAACTCAAAAATCAACAAAAATTGCAGCAACGGCGCATAGCAATTCCGTTAGAGTGCATTTTAAAACAAGAAAGCAGAATTCACCTACTCTTAATAAAAAAGTAATATAACATCTAAGCATATAAAAATTCCGTAGTGCACAGCATCTACGGTTTTTATATGCATTGTTGAACAACATCAAAAGTAGCGGTAGCAAGGGGTTCAGTGCCTATGTAATTTTAATAACTGACGATTTTGGTTGGTATTTTTTATAGGGGGCATTTCGGAGGGTAAATGAGGATAACCTTGTTCTTTTTACCAGTCTTTTCATTATATATTCTTCAAATATTGTTGCTTTTATTGAAGCAATTATTTTTTGTGCATAGCAATGACATTAGGCAAAACCTTTACTGTACTGTTTTTCCCTTATTTGGTTTATGGTACTCTAAGCTGCTGCCTTGGGCGATGCCCTTGGCCTTGCTTTTGATTCAATCAAATGCATCTTCCCTCCGCAATGTTTGCACACACCAACTTTTACGCCATACACAAGTTCCAATATCTCTGCAACGAGGAGTCTTTGTGGCTTTTGATACTCTGGCAATTCAAAATGTTGGTTTAGTTTCTCCAGCATATCGGTTTTGTTCCTCGATGACAAAAAGCCGTAGTTTCTTGTTTTCATAAACCTTGCAGGCAAAACATGCTGCAAAAAAAGCTATATAAAATCCACACCTTTAAGGGTACGTATCTTTTTTTTGTAATCATCGGTCCTGTCGGTGTATTCAAAAGATACTTCTTTGGCGGTAACACTTTTTATTCGGGCGTTGCTGATGGCTATTTTATGAGTATATCTGCCAAGGTATTCAAAAACCGACTGTTCGTCTTTGAAGCTCTTTTTTGAATATACTACCCAGTTTTTTGCTTCGTGTGGTCTAACATGATTATATTCCTTTACAAAACGGTTTAAACGCCTTTGTTGTGCTTTTAAATCATATGCTGAAGGTTTGGCACATGAAGCCTTTAAATCTCTGTGCATTCTCTCATGTCTTCCATTCTGTTCAGGATGCGATGGATCTGAAAATACAGGCATTATTCCAAGCTCAATAAACCAATATGATAACCTGGT
>JACKQG010001881.1_pt1 | contig 28338 bp, 24 predicted proteins | sample 8237621 | NCBI WGS metagenome assembly JACKQG01 (sample SAMN15677084, study PRJNA649215) | marine metagenome | biome: marine; feature: Black Sea; material: saline water; isolation source: suspended particulate matter (SPM) from the Black Sea western gyre | collected 2013-06-09/2013-06-10 | depth... | reverse complement strand
AATAAAGTCTTGAGTTTTTAACTCCTGTAAAAGATGGCATTCCGAAAGTTTCTCCAATAATATAAGTAGTCCCTGTAGAATGTTGTTTTGCATTTATTAGAATTAATGCATCACATCTATTAGATATACATTTTTTAGTTATCTTATTATCTCTTTGTATAACATGAAGTGGTGCACCATCAGGAGCATTATAATCTATAATACCAATAATTTTATATTTTCTGTCTGGCGTTCCATTTTCCCAAATATCTATTCCATTTACTCTTCTGATAGTACCACCAGTACCATCATATACATCATTACTCATATATGGCAGATAAGTAACATTTGCACAAGCAGATATCAATAACGAAACTGTAATTATTAATTTCTTCATGGTCGATCTTTTTCTATTTAATTAACACTTCTCTTGAAGTAGAAATTAGCCTTTTCATCAGTACTCTTCTTAAATCTTGCACCATCTTTCCTCCCATCTGTTTCAACTGTACCCTTATTTTCAACTGATACTAATTCCCAACTATCCAAGCCCATCATAGAAAGAGATTCATTTATACTACCTCTCTTAGCACCAAAAAAATCCTTAAAAGTTCTACTTCCATCTTTATATTCTATATGAATATAAAAATTATATTCTTCTATGTCACTATCATAATTTGTAAAGGTGCATACGAAATGTTCCTCTTTTCCATCACGCCTATAATCATCATCTTCCCAAACGATTACTTCTGTCCAACTACATATAGAATATTCCCACTTCTCTGCAATTAGGAATGTACTAAATATTGATATAATTAAGATTATGTTATTCATTTTTCCCTTCAGGCTCTGTTGAACAACTCAATAAGAGTATGATGAGCGTATTTAGAAACTTCATTTAATTATTTACAAGTCAGAATGACTGCCATCGCAATAGGGTTTATTATTACTGCATTTGCAACCGCACCATGCGATATTGCCTGTTTTGTCATTTTCCACAATAATGGGGGTGAATTCAGTGCCTTTATGGCTACCGTCACAGAAAGGTTGATTTGCAGATTCGCCACAGGCACACCATGCATACTTTTGGTTTTCACCTTTTAATACATAGGGCCTCTTTTGGGGGCATTTGGGTTTACTCATGTTTACCTCTATTTAGCGTTGATTTAATTTACAGAAAAATTTATGCTTTTTGTAATAAAAAAAACTCCCCCATTTCTGAGGGAGTTTAAAGCGTTCATCAAAGCTAAGGGGCAATTGAGGAGTAAGGCGAAGGTGAGATAGAACTCATATGCCTTACATAGAAATATTACCCCAACCCATTACATCTAATTTTTGACAGTTATCACAAAATTCAACTAATAATATTTAACTGAAAAATATATCTAAGTAGATCTCGTATTCTTCATTAGACCCGTGAAAGAACTCCGATTCTAAGTGGGCATTACAGCCCCATAGTAAGATTATTATGATTAAAAGTCTCTTCATATCACGTCTTTAAATATATTAAATATTTTTATTCATTCAATATAATGTAATTAATCTAATTGTTTTACTGCAATCCATTAGATTTTTCTCTTTTCTTGTCATTCAAAATCATTGCGTGGGGATGTAAAAGCAATTGTTAATGATTAATGATAAAAAACTCATTTCAAAATCCGTAACAAGTATTTACAATATTACACTTTTGCAACCTTCTTGACTCGAAGTAAATTCATCTATTCATCAAACTAGGGAAATCTATGAAGTCATTACTATTTTTAATTTTAACCATTTCCAGCATTTGCATTGCACAGGTAAGCAATGGCGGTACTCCTAAATCATTTTTAATCTCTTTACCCACTCAAGCAGAAACCATTGATTTACCCGCTATTAATCATCAATCCTTTTTAACCAGAGATGCAAATTCTGTGAGTAAAGATGAACCCTATTCTTTTGGAGAATCTCAATCTGTAAATTTCAATATGGCAGACCATGGTGAATGGACAGAAACGGTTGATGGAAAAATATGGCAACTCACCCTTCGCTCAATGGGCGCATATTCACTGAATTTAATCTATGATATTTATAATATTCCGCCTGGCGCTGAGCTTTTTCTATTTGACGAAAATCGCTCCACAATTTTAGGTGCATTTACTGATTTTAACCATAAACCCCATGGTGGATTTTCAACAGCTCCTACTGCTGGCGATATAGTAACCCTAGAATATTTTCAACCCCATGATGCCATTTTTGATGGCGAAATTTCAATATCAAATGTAATACATGCCTATCGCGATGTATTCTTTAATGAACGGGGATACGGTGATTCTGGCTCTTGTAATAATAATGTGTCATGTTCTGAATTTTCAGATTGGGATGCAGAAATCCGCTCGGTAGCCATGATACTTTCCAGTGGAGGCTCACGTTTATGCACAGGCGCGTTGGTGAATAATGTTCGCCAAGATTTAACCCCATACTTTCTCACTGCAAATCACTGTTTGGGCGGAGAATCTAATTGGATTTTCATGTTCAACTATGAAAGCCCTGTTTGTAACAATCAAGATGGCCCTACAAACATGACCCTTTCTGGCGCCACATTATTAGATAATGGATCCACTTCCGATTTTGCAATTCTTCAAATTAGTGAAGATCCACCTGAATCGTATGCAGTTCACTACGCAGGCTGGTCTGCTGTGAACGTAGCTCCCCAACAACCTGTGGCAATCCATCACCCATCTGGTGATATTAAGAAAATTTCATTTGATGATGATGCGGGTATTTCTGATGGATGGAGTGGAAATGACGGTTCTCACTGGCGTATTGCTGATTGGGAAGATGGTACCACCGAGCCCGGTTCTTCAGGCTCACCCCTCTTTGATAGTAACCATCGTATCATTGGTCAACTCCATGGTGGTGAAGCATCATGTAGCTATAATGTGAATGACTACTACGGCAAGGTTTCCACCTCATGGGGATTAGGCCTAAACAGTATTCTTGACCCTGACAACACAGGTCAAACCACATTAGATGGCATTGACCAAATTGAATTACCCGATCCAATGTTGGCCGTATCTGTATCTGAATTTGATTTAGAATTGGATGCTGATGAATCATCTATCCATTCATTTACCATTTCAAATATTGGTGAAGCCGATTCAGAATTAAATTATTCTTTGGCCACATCTCCTTATCAATCTATTGGTGGAGGCCCTGATGCAGGCGACTATTTTTGGACAAACTCCACAATTGATTCCAATACTGATTTTGAATGGGTTGATATTTCTCAAGTAGGTTCCGTTTACACCTTTACAGATAACGATAATGCTGGCGATTGGGTAGATTTAGATTTTTCATTCTCATTTTATGGAACTACCTATGAGCAATTTTTTGTAAACCCAAATGGGTGGATTGGCTTTGAAGCAAATAGTGATGCGTGGGAGAATACCAGCATCCCCTCAAATACAAATTCTGGCCCTGCAATTTTTGCTCTCTGGGATGATTTGAACCCAACAAATGATAATTGTAATGAATATTGTGGTGGCCAAGTCTATACACATTCTAACAACCAGCGGACTGTTATTTGGTTTAATGATGTTGCCCATTGGTGGACAAATTTTGAAAATACCACTTATGACTTTCAAGTAGTACTCTACCCCAGTGGTGAGGTAAATCTAAATTATAATGTATTGAATGGTGGCTATACTGCTTCTGTAGGAATTCAAGGTAACGGTATCGTCGGTACATTATACACCTTTGATAATGAAACATTGGAAGATAATTTTACATTGGGGTTCAACACGGGTCCAAATTGGTTAACATTGGGTAATACAACCGGTACGGTTCAAGCAGGCGCATCAACCAATATCAATTTTACTGTAGATGCCATGGGTCTAATGGGAGATGAATTTTTTGGATATGTTAATGTTCATTCGAATGGTGGTACTGAAGGGATTCCCGTATCACTTTTAGTGGGTGCAGGTGGTATGATGGGTGACCTAAATAATGACGATGCCGTGAATGTTTTAGATATTGTCATCATGGTGAATTATATTCTTACCAATGAAAACCCCTACGCCGCTGATATGAATAATGATGGTAGTGTAAACGTACTGGATATTGTATTGGTGATTAATATTATTTTAGAGGGTTAATTCCTCCAGAAATTCAGATTACTAAAAAGGCGAGTTTACTCGCCTTTTTTTACATCATTCCAAATTGCGTCCATCTCTTTAAGGGTAGAATTTTCCATGGATGAGCCTCGAAGCTGTAATTCTGCCTCTACTTTGGCAAATCGGTTTTCAAACTTTGCAATGGTCATACGTAACGCATCTTCACCACTCACATCTAAGAATCGGCCCAAATTCACCAATGAAAAAAATACATCACCCAATTCATCTTTAATAGATTCGTGGTCGCCGCCAGCAACGGCTTCTTTTAACTCACCAATTTCTTCATGGACTTTATCCCAAACGGGATCAATCTCTTTCCAATCAAATCCCACATGAGAAGCCTTTTCTTGAATTCGTCGCGCTCTGGTAAGTGCAGGCAAATTTTTGGGCACACCATCTAAAAAGTTTTTTCGTTTCTTTTCTTTTTGTTTTGCCTTTTCCCAAGATTCATTTTGGCCTGCAAGGGTGGTATTTTTTTCATCTCCAAACACATGGGGATGACGACGAATCAATTTTTCAGATACACCTGCCAACGCATCGGCCATGGTAAAATCACCCTGTTCCTGTGCCAACACCGCTTGAAACAAAACATGCAAAGTTAGGTCACCCAATTCTTCTTGTAGAGTTTCAGTATCTTTATCTTCAATAGCTTCAATAACTTCGTAGGTTTCTTCTAATAAATAAGGCACCAACGATTCTGCCGTCTGGGCACGGTCCCAATCACATCCTCCAGGGGCACGCAACTTTTTTAGCACCTCTATAAGCTCATCAAACTTTTCAGCCGCTTTAGGATTCTTCAGAGTCATTTTCTTTATCTACAATTTTTTCAATTTGCACATGCACTTTACCAATACGATTTCCATCTAATTTTTTCACGGTAAACTGATGATTCAAATATTGCGTTTTCTGCTCAACTTTGGGGATGTCACCAATGGCATCAAAAATATAACCTCCCAACGTATCATACTCACGATCCTCAGGGAATTCTAATTCAAACTCTTCCTCATAATCATAAATCGAAATCTTTGCATCCACAATAAAGGTATTGTCTTTTTGAGGCACAATGGGTGATTCCTCTTTGTCATAGGGGTCACGAATTTCACCCAAAACTTCTTCCACAATATCTTCTAATGTAATGAGTCCTGAAGTGCCACCCCATTCATCCACTACGATGGCAACATTGGTTTTTTTATGTCTAAAATCTTTCATCAAATCGTCAATGAGTTTGGTTTCAGGTACAAAAAAGGGCTCTCGAGAAATTGAAGTTAAGGGAATATTTGGACGTGAACCTGTCAAATATGGGAGCAAATCCTTGGCATAAATAATACCCCGAATATTGTCGATACTTTCTTTATACACGGGAATTTTAGAATACTGCTTATCCGTTACCAAATCCATCACTTCATCAATACTTTTTGTAGAATTCAACGCAACCATATCCACTCGGGGCGTCATAATTTCACGCACATTTTTCTCGTTAAACTCAAATATTGATTGAATCATATCAGACTCTTCTTCCTGCAAAGTCCCTGCTTCTTCACCCAATTCTGTAAGGATTTTTAACTCTTCTTCAGAATCAAATATTTTCTCTTTTTGAATAGGCAATAGCTTGGTAATCAAATTTGATATGGTATGAAATACCCATGTTATTGGAGATAAAATCAGCATAACAAATTTTAAGGGGAGGTACACTTTCTCTGCGAATTTCTCTGAATGTCGAATGGCCAATAATTTTGGAAATATTTCTCCAAAAATCAGTACCACCCCAGATACCACTAAAACTTCCAACAGAATGAGCACCGTTTCAGACCACTGATTTTCTTGGGCATATTGGTGAGTCAGATATGCAGCCAATGATGCAATGGCAATATTTACAAAGGTATTTCCCGTTAGGAGCGAAACCAATAATTTCCGAGGGTCATTCAAAAGAGAAACCACTTTTTTAGGCACATTTTCACGATGTGTTTTTACGTTAAAGTAAGCTGTTTCAGTCCCCGAAAAGAATGCTGACAATAAAATTAAAACAATAAATATTAAGATTAATTCCATTATTGAATCAATGCCAATGAATTTAAGGAGAGATACTTCTCTTCTAACTTTGTCATCTCGGCTTTTGTATCTGACGTTTCGTCTTCATAGCCCACCAAATGAAGGCTACTATGCACCACCATCCGTTGGAGTTCTTCGTCCACATCTACATTCAATGTTTTAGCATTGTCTTTTACTCGATCCCAACTGATATAAATTTCACCTTCTAAAGGCTCACCTTTATCCTCTAAATTGAATGTGATTACATCGGTGTAAACATCCATATCAAAGAATTGTTTTTTTAACCCACGAAGGGATTCATCATCCGTAAATATAAAGGTAACTTCTGCCGTATTATGCCCTTCATTAGAGAGAACCGACGTACAGAGTGTCTCAACCGTTTTGTGAGAGACGCTCAGGTCGTCATCGATATCATTTTCTACAAATATTTTAATCATGCTGCAGATACAGATTTTAATATTTCACGACCAATAATGATGCGTTGAATTTCACTGGTGCCTTCTCCAATTTCAAGAATTTTTGCATCTCTAAAAAATCGTTCCACATCATATTCTTTAATATAACCATAGCCACCATGGACTTGAATCGCTTCGGTGGTCACACGCATGGCCATTTCACTGGCAAAGAGTTTAGCCATTGCCGCCTCTTTAATCACATCATGACCATTATCTTTCAACCATGCAGCGTGATAGACCAAATGTTTTGCAGCTTCAATTTCAGTGGCCATATCAGAGAGTTTAAAGCTAACGCCTTGAAACTTATTTATGGCTTTTCCAAAGGCTTCACGTTCTTGCGAATATGATAGTGCCGCATCATATCCACCTTGAGCCGTACCCAACGATAATGCACCAATGGTGATTCGCCCACCGGTAAGTGTTCTGAGAAATTGCTTAAATCCTTGTGCCGGATTCCCTAAAATATTCTCAGCGGATACTCGCATATCTTCAAAATAAACGGATCGCGTGTCAGAGGCCTTCCAACCCATTTTCTTTTCTGGCTCACCTAACGAAAGTCCAGACGCACCTGCCTCAACAATAAATGCACTAATGCCTTTATCTTCACCATCTTCAATTAGTTTGGCGGTAAAAATAATAATACCTGCTTCTCCCGCATTGGTGCAAAAAGCCTTTTGGCCATTGACCACAAATTCATCGCCTTCACGGACGGCACGCGTTTGTGTATTTCCTGCATCACTGCCAGCATTGGGTTCAGTTAAACCAAAGGCACCTATCATTTCTCCCGATGCCAATTTGGTTAAATATTTTTGCTTCTGTGCCTCTGTACCAAATGCGGCGATAGGGCCACTCCCCAAGCTGGTATGGGCCATCATGGTTGCAGCGGTAGATGGGCAAACTTTCCCCAATTCTTCAATGGCAATCACCAATGCCATGGTATCCATGCCCGTGCCACCATATTTTTCTTCCCACGGAATTCCCATGAGTCCCAAGGCTGCCATCTTTTCAACAGTCTCTTGGGGGAATCTCCCCGATGCATCAATTTTTCGTGCAATGGGTTTCACTTCATTTTGTGCAAATTCGCGCACCATATCTCGAAGCATAACATGTTCTTCTGTAAAGTATAATTTTTCCATTTTTCCTCTAATTTACCATTTTACAATTGCAGATGCCCAGGTGAATCCTGAACCAAATGCCGCAAAAACTACTAAATCACCTTTTTTCACACGCCCCTCATCCATGGCCTCACATAATGCAATGGGTATAGATGCTGCAGTGGTATTTCCATATTTATGGATGTTTGAAAAAACTTGATCATCTCTTAATTTTAATCGTTTCTGTATCATTTGAGCAATACGAATATTAGCCTGATGGGGTACTAATAAATCAATATCTTCTGGCGTTAATCCATTTGCGTCTAAGCCTTCCATAATCACTTGAGGAAAACGTGTCACCGCATGCCGAAATACCTCACGGCCATTCATCTGTAGAAAATGTCGCCCCTCATCCAAAATTTCTTGATTCAACCGAGGGGTTACCCCACTTGATGGTGCCTCTACCCATAACTCTCTACAATGCTTACCTTCAGAATGGAGATGGGTGGATAAAATTCCACTGTCATCATGTGATGCACTCACCACCGCAACTCCTGCACCATCACCAAAAATGACTGCCGTATCCCGACCCCGTGTAGATAAATCCATAGCAGTGGACTGAACCTCTGCTCCAATAACCAACACATGTTCAAATATATTATTTTCAATGTATTGTTGTGCCACTGAAAGGCCATATACAAAGCCTGAACATTGCACCCGAATATCTAATGCACCAATATTGGGGAAGTCCATTTTTTCTTGCAGTAAACAGCCTGAACCGGGGGCATAATAATCCGGTGTGGAGGTGGCAAAGATAATGAGTCCAATATCATTTTTAGTTACCCCAGCGCGTTCCATAGCCATTTCTACGGCAGGAATAGCAATATCAGATGTGGATACGCCGTTCTCCACATATCGACGCTCCTTTATCCCCGTCCGCTCCTGAATCCACTCATCATTAGTATCCATAAACTGAGAGAGATCATGATTGGTCATCACTTTGGGCGGTACAAAAAACCCCGTTCCACTTATTTTGGCTTTAGGCATTCATGCCTCCTTTATATCTTTCAATTCTAATTGAATAGTTTTTCGTCCATTCCATTCATTCTCACCGATGGCAAAGGCAATATCAATAGGCTCGTTGCGAATCAACTTTTCATAATGTTCTGCCATTCCAAATCCAATGGCCTCAAATATAGATTGATCATGCTTCACCATAAACTTCAAGGTATCATAAGTTTTGCCTATCAATCGGGGGAGGCCTTCAACCTTCACATTCTTCGCAGCGAAAGTAGGGCGCATATTCCCCGGGCCATAGGGCTCCAGCGAGCTCAAAAATTTAAGGAATCTCCCATTAATTTCTGTTAACTTCATTTCACTGTCAATTTTCAAGCGAGGTTGAAGTTGTTCAGCCTTAATTTGTTTTTTAGCCACCGCTAAAAGTGACTGTTTAAAATCATCCACTTTATCTGCATCAATGGATAATCCTGCCGCGATGGGATGCCCACCAAATCCATTTAAATATTCTTTACACTGAGCCAATGCATCTACCATATCAAATTTCGGAATACTTCGACACGACCCTCGACCCCCATTTTCATCAATGCCAATAATGATTGTGGGCTTATAATAGAGCTCTTTAATTCTGGAAGCTACGATTCCCACCACCCCATGATGCCAACCCTTTTTGGCCAATACAATGGCATTGTCTTTCTCCAAATCACAGGTGCCGTTTACCATCATGATGGCCTCTTCAACCATTTGTTGTGTAATCTCTTTTCGGCGGTCATTTTCACGTTCTAATTCTTTGGCCACATCCATGGCATAAATAGAATTTTTGGTAGTGAGGAGTTTCACCGCCCGGCCAGCATCACCCAATCGTCCTGCCGCATTAATTTTGGGGGAAAACCAAAATACCAATCGCCCCACCGTAATCTCTTTATCCCACAGTCCACCCGTTTTTAACAAGGCCTGAACCCCTGGTTTTGCCCCTGCAGAAATGCGTTTAATTCCATCTTGCACAATAATCCGATTCTCATCTACAATGGGTACTAAATCGGCGGCAGTGGCAATGGCGGCTAAATCACTATGTTCCCATACCAATTCAGGGTCTTTGCCATATTTCTCACAATAGGCCAAGGCAAATTTAAAGGCCACGCCTGCCCCACATAAACCCTTAAAAGGGTAATCACAATCAAAACGATTGGGGTTCAATATGGCAAAAGCATTAGGCAATTTTTCGTCGGGTTTGTGGTGGTCAGTGATAATAACATCCACCTCCAACTCATTGGCAAAGTCAATTTGGGCAAAGGCATTAATGGCACAGTCGCAGGTAATCAGTAAACTGGCGCCAATATATTGGGCATATTCTATCCCTTTTTTTGAGAGACCATAGCCTTCATTTTCACGGTCGGGGATGTAATAGTGAACCTCAACGCCCAATGATTTGAGGAAAAGAAATAATAGAGAAGTACCACTGGTTCCATCCACATCATAGTCGCCAAAAACCACAATGCCTTTTCCACTTTCAATTTGCTCATGGAGGCGAAGTACCGCCTTTTCCATATCTTTCATCAAAAATGGGGAATGTAGCTTATCTCGATCTGGAAAGAAAAAATGACGGGATTGTTCTCGGTTCACAATTCCACGTAAAGCCATTACTTTTGCAATAAGTGGGGGGAGGTTAAATTCATCCACAATGGTTTTCGCCATTGCTTCATCAAAGGGTTTATATGTCCATTGTTGTTGAATCATGAAAAAAAATGAGGTCGGATCATAAGCCGAATTCTGTTTCCGCAAAAGCGGATGTTGGTCATTCATCTGGGCCTGTCTTCACAGACAAGCTCGTGCAATCTACCCGCCCTTATGCGCGAACTACGCAAGGCTGCTTGATCTTGCTCCTGAGTGGGGTTTACCTGGCTACCCCTGTTACCAACGGCACCGGTGGTCTCTTACACCACCCTTTCACCTGTTTCCACCCGAAGATGGATGTCTACTCTCTGTTGCACTTGCCGCCCCTTACGGGACCCTCCATTTCGGAGGCACTCTGTTCTATGGAGTTCGGACTTTCCTCCCTCAACTAATGTTGAGAGCGACCAACTCACCAACCTCAATATTACTATTCTTCCGTACCATCCCAAAATAAGAAAATACTACATGAGGGACATGAAATAATTTTGCTATTCTCTTTAACTTCAATAACCATTTGAGGTGGTAATTTTGCATAACATGAACCACATGAAGATTTTATCATACTTACCAATCCCGCACCATCACGTGAGCTCATTAGCCGTTCATAAACACCTAAATATCGAGTATCAATATCCTTCACTAATCCGGTACGACTCTTTAGTAATTTTTTCTCTTCTGCTTGCGTTTCAGATAAAGCGGTTTCTAATTCTGACTTATTTTCTGCTAAAGTGAGCGTTACCGTTTCAATTTTGTTTGAATTGCTTTTTATCACTTCATTCAGGGTATTTTTTTCTTCTTCACCCGTCAAAATGATGGTTTCAGATTCTGATATTGCCTTTTTCATATTGTCAATTTCAGTATTAAGTGCATCATATTCTTTATTGGATGTTACCAAATAGAGTTGATCTTTATACTTTGTCAACTTCACATTAAAGTCTTCAACTTCAGCGGTGCGTTTTCGAGAAACTGTTTCAATCTCTTGAACTCTCGCATCTTTAGTTTCATTCTCATTCTTGTAAATGGTCAACTCATTTTCTTGATCTAGAACTTTTTCAGGAAGGTCACCCTTTAACTCGTTGATTTCATGCAATCGACAATCTATTTCTTGTAATTCAATAAGTTGATTTAAGGTCTCTTTCATATTTTCCTTTCACTGAAAATAAAAAATGCACCTCTCTTGGTGCACTCATTCATACATTTATTCGCTTTCGTCTTCCGACAAAAAACTTGATTTAATATTTTATTTAAGTCTTCTTTTTTCATCATTCTGAAGGGTTGATAATATAGTGATTTTATAGAATGTGAACCAAGAATTAGACAGAAAAGAAATTTTATGAATTTCTCTTATCCCGAAGCAGTTTAAACCATTAAATTTTAATACTTTTCAGGAGATAAAAATGTTATCAACATTAATGAATGATATGAAATCAGCCATGAAGGCGGGTGAAAAATCTAAATTGGGTGCACTTCGAAACCTTATAGGCAAAGTGAAAGCCAAACAGATTGATAGTGGTAAAACATTAACCGAAGATGAATGCATCAAAGTAATGGCAACTGCTGCCAAACAATTAAAAGATTCTATCCAACAATACAAAGATGGTGGACGTGAAGATTTAGCTGAAAATGAAGCACTTGAGCTATCTATCGTAGAACAATACCTACCGGCACAAATGAGTGAAGATGATGTTCGTGCAATCGTGAAAAAAACGATTGCAGATGTGGGCGCCGAATCCATGAAAGACATGGGTAAGGTAATGGGTGTGGCCATGCAAGCAGTTGGAAGTGAAGCCGACGGCTCCATTGTACAAAAAATGGTTCGTGAGGAATTATCTTAATGACATTCACCCCACCGGATATTCTCATACTCATCATACTTGGTTTTTTCACCCTTAGTGGATTCAGAAATGGATTCATCAAAGAAGCTGCTCGTATTGTGGGAATGGTGGGCGGTTTTTTTGCAGCCCATAATTTTCATGATGACTTGATGCCCTATTTAGAAGTTTATATCGTGAATCCAAATATTCTCACTGTGGCATCCTATTTAGGCGTATTCTGTATTACATTAGTTATGATTAATACATTGGCGATGGTGATGCAAAAATTCTTCGAATTTATTTTATTGGGATGGCTTAATCGACTATTGGGTACACTATTAGGGCTTATCAAAGGAGTCTTTGTGGTGAGCATTGTCATCTTTATTTTAGAAATCGCACCGACTGAAATTCGTGAAAAACTTCAGCAAGATTCCGAACTGTATAAGATTTGTAATGTGGTGAAAAATCAAGTTATTACATTCTCTAAACTAACCCATGAAATCGACACATTTCAAGAAGACATCCACGAGTCACTGAAAGAAGAAAATATTAAAAAAGTATTGGGTCAAGAGTAAGGTTGAAAGAACCACCCATGAAAATAGCTGAAGCCATTTATACCGATTTGGGATTTACCACCATCCGGAAATGGTTGGCAGAAAAATCTCAATCTGAGAAAAACCATTATAATTTTCTTCACCTCTCTCCCACATCAAACCAAACTGAACTGACCCAATCTCATCAATTTACTGAAGAACTATTAGCAGGTTTACATCGTGAAGAAGTTTTGCCTATTCGCCATATTTCCAATACTGAATCATGGATGGATCAGTTAGGTATTACGGGCAGTCAATTGGATGGTGATAACTTCAAAGCAATTTTAAATTTACTCATACAATCACGAGAATTAAAAGTGGCCATGTCCACAGAATATTATCCACAGTGGTCCATTCAGATTGATAGTCTCATCAACTTTCCACAAGGTGAAAAGCAAATTTATTCAGTCTATGATGATGCCTTTGAAATTCGCCATGATGCCAGCGCTGAACTCAAACAAATTTATAGTGAAATTGACAAAACGCGGGGGCAAGTGCAATCCCGATTAAATTCTTTATTTACCCAAGCCCAATCTTCAGGATGGTTGCAAGACGACCATATTGCATGGCGAAATGGCCGATCAGTCCTCCCTATGAAAGCCAGTCAAAAACGTAAAATTAAGGGGATTGTACAAAGTCAATCAGCCACAGGGCAAACCATTTTCATTGAACCTTTAGAAATCATTGAACTAAACAATGAGTTGACCAATCTTGAGTTTAAACGCGTGGAGGAAATCAATCGCATATTGAGAGCGCTTACCAAATTTTTTGCACCGCATAAAGATGCCTTATTTACCACCATCCATTTATTGGTGAAGATTGATTTTCATTATACCCTTGCTCAGTTTGCCCATCATACCGAAAGTTTGGCACCCCTCTTTTCTGAACAAAATAATTTAGTTTTAGAAGAAGCGCGGAATCCCATTTTAGAATTGGCGGATAAAGATGTGGTACCTCTCAATATGAATTTGTCAGATAATGATACTATTCTTCTTCTTTCTGGGCCCAATGCGGGAGGCAAAACCGTAGCCCTTAAAACGGTAGGGCTATTCTCAATTATGGCACAATGTGGACTTTTTATTCCAGCAAAGAAATGTATTCTACCCATTTATAATCAATTATTATGTGATATTGGTGACCAACAATCTATGGAAGATGACCTATCTACCTTTTCGGCACATATTCAAAATTTAACGGCAATTACCCAAACGGCTGATGAGAAGACACTCATTTTGTTAGATGAATTAGGTACAGGTACTGACCCTGATGCTGGGGCAGCAATATCCCGTGCCATTATGGAAAATATTTTAGAAAATGGAAGCCGTATGTTAGCCACCACTCATTTAGGCGCACTCAAATCATGGGCCCATGAAACGGATGGTGTGATGAATGGTGGAATGGTCTTTGACCCAAAGGGATTAGTCCCCACTTATGAACTTCAATTGGGGTACCCTGGTGCCAGTTATGCCATTGAAATTGCAACTCGAATGGGATTAGATGACCACATCATAAATCGAGCAAAATCTCTCATTGGGGATAATTCAGTAAAACTTGAAGATATTTTACGAATCTTAGAAGAAGAACAACAATCTGCAAAAGATATTAAAGAAGATTTAGAACGTCGAGTGAAAGCTCTGAATGACAAAGAGCGAGCCGTAAAATATTTAGAACAAGAAGTAAAAAAGAAACATAAGTCTGCAAAGTCCACTGCTGCTGAAGAAGCAGAAGCATTAATTCATGAGACGCGTCGTGAAATGGAAAATTTAGTGGCACAGATTCGTTCATCTGATGCAGATTCTGTCAGCATCCAACAGGCGAAACAGGGACTTGATAAATCGATTAAAGGATTAAAAAAACATAAAATCCAACCCACGCCTGAAAAAGTTTTTACACCCATTTCAGTTGATGATGCCATTGAAGGTACATTGGTGTACATCCCTCATTTAGATATGAAGGGAACGATTATACATCCGCCAAATAATAAACAGAAAATTACGGTAGAAGCCAACGGACTAAAACTCACCTTAAAATGTGACCAAGTGGCAGCAGAGAAAGCTACCCACGCAAAAGCCAAACCAAGGCACATAGCAACCAATAGAGTGGAACGCCCCAAAAGTATGCAATTAGATTTACGGGGAATGCGCGTGGACCCTGCTCTCATAGAATTAGAACAATTTTTAGACCGTGCCCTCATTTCTGGAATGAACCAAGTGAACATTTTACACGGCAAAGGGACAGGTGCCCTGATGAAGGCTGTTAGTGAATTTCTTAAAGGGCAATCATTTGTGAAAAAATTTAACTTTGCTCACGGTGACCATGGCGGTGCAGGCATAACTGAGGTAGAATTTAAATAATGAAATTATTACGGAGCATCCCCGTTCAGTCACGCGTATTGTTGGCAGAATATATTGCCATGCTATCCCTTTTTGCCTTTTGGCGGGCGGCATTCCTTCTTTTTTTTCGCCATGATTTAAACCCATCTGAATGGGCATTATATTTACAATCATTCATTATTGGAATTCGCCTTGACTTAGTGGCCGCATCATATTTGATGATTCCTATTCTACTCACCATTTACCTCCCCTATATTGGGTGGTCATCATCAATTTACCGAAAAATTCATACCGCATACTTTATATTTATTCTCACATTCATTTCTGTCTTTTGCAGCATCGATTTAGAATGGTTCAACGAATTCGGTAATCACATAAATACCATGCTCATTATGTATGGCGCAGGCGGTACGGAAGGGTGGGAATTAATTTGGGAAGAATATAATGTATTTCTCTACGCCCTTTCATGGATGCTTACTGTTTATGCGTCGTTCAAATTATTTACCTCTCTCACCCAAAAACTGGGGGGGCCACATCCATTATTATTATCGGGAAGTATTGGATTTCTACTCAGCCTTATTGTTTCGGTATTATTTATGCGAGGGGGAACCCAAGAAAAACCAGTAGATTGGGGATATGCTCACTTTTCAAAAGATAATATGGCCAATCAAATTGCTCAAAACTGTATCTTCTTTTTTGGTCGTTCGTATATCGAAATGCAAGAAGAAGAAAACTTTACCACTCATTTTGGGGATAAAAATAATCTATCAGAATTTGAAGCTACCGTTGCCCAACTTAAAACCGAAAATAATAATTCTAATTATAATATTAATCTGAACACCCATAAAAAGCCCAATATCATTCTCATCATCTTAGAATCATTTGTGTCTGAGAACTGTAATTATTTGAATCCACATTTGAAAGAAAAAATCACGCCATTTTTAGATAAGCTCTCCACTGAGAGTATTTCATTCAGCCGATGTTTTGCCAATGGCACCCGTTCAGCATACGGAATTGGCTCTATTCTTTGTGCATGGCCCGTACTCCCCGGAAAGCCTATCATTACCCAAGTAGAAACGGGATTCAAAAATAGCCCCGCCACTGAATCCCTTAGAATATTCAAATCCTTAGGCTATGATCTCACCTTCTTATATGGGGGAGATGCTAATTTTGACAATATGAAAGGCTTTGCCATGGCCAATGGATTTGATCATGTTTTAGATTGGAATGACGGATTTTTGGCCAATAAAGACGACGGCACTATGTGGGGGAAATTTGACCATATCATGTTTGATAAACTATTAGATATTGCAGACCAAAAGAATGATACTCCCTTTATGATTAACTTTTTTACCACCACAAATCATGACCCCTTTAAAGTACCTGAGTCGTATGAATCACGAATACCAGATTTCGAAACGGGGAAAGAAAAATATATTCGTGCAAAACGCACCATGGCATACAATGATATGGTACTCTCCGAATTTTTTGAAGATGCCAAAACCCATGATTGGTATGACAATACCATCTTCATCATCACGGCTGACCACGGCTTAAACATCCACCGAAACATACCCAATCACCCTTTAAATGGACATATCCCCTTTATCATTTACTCACCTATGATTGATTCGCCAATAGAATCTAATAAAATTGTGAGCCAAATCGACATCCTCCCCACTTTACTTGATATAATGGATGAGGACCAATACTTACCCTCATTATTTGGTAATTCTGCATTGGCCAGTGGTGGCGGATTCGCATGTCGCGTGGCACATCATAACCTACAATGGATTACCCCCAACCATACCTACTATGAGTTCATGGGTAGTAACAAACAGCAGCTTTTTACATATCCATCAATTTGGAATGAACCTTATACTGAATTACCCTTACGAGACCCACGCTTCAATATATTGCAAACCCAGAGCCAACATTATATACAGTATGCCTATTATCAGTTTAAACGGATGTATTGATTTGAGGTTGATATATTAGAAGGTAGACGATTAGAAATTAGACGATTAGGTGTTAGATAAGAACAAAAATGCCATAAGTGGATTATTATAGATATTAGAAGTTAGAGGTTAGACCGTTAGATAAGAACCAGTTGAAATTTAAATTATAAAAATCTCCGTGCCTCAGTGTCTCTGTGGTAAAACCTAACTGTTAATTTTTACAATAGCCTATATATATCATTCACCATAATGGTAACGAAAATGAATAGTAGAAATAGAATGCCCACTTGTTGGATTCCCATTTTAACTTTCAGTGATAGTTCTCTGCCCAAGAGTCCTTCAACTAAGGCAATAATAACATGCCCCCCATCTAACCCAGGGATGGGCAAAATATTCATCAACCCTAAATTTACCGATAAGAATGCCATGAGTCCCAACATGGCGACTAATCCAACGCCTGCCGTTTCGCCTGCAATTTTGGCAATCATAACGGGGCCTCCCATCTCATCCAAAGACACTTGACCCGTAACCATACCACCTAAAGTGGAGAACATCATGGTTACCCACATGCCGGTACGTTCAAATCCTGCAACTACAGATTCACCTAAACTGGCATCTCGCATATTTATTTTTGGACCAATACCAATGAGTCCCACAGAAACAGGTGACCCATCTTTAAATTGCTCACCCATGGTGGTAGTAATAGAATCAGACATAGTGACGCCATCTCTCAACCATTCAATTTTTAACATTGTATTTGGATGTTCATGGATGAGGCTGGTCATATCTGTCCATGCGGCTACGACTTTATCATCAATGGTTAAAATTAAATCCTCTGCCAATAATCCTGCATCATGAGCGGGGTATTCAGGAACTACAGACCCAATTATCGGTGTGGGTTCAACCTGGCCAATTCCTTGTGTGAAGGTGAGCACAAAATTTAAAAAGATGGCTAAAATAAAATTCATAATGACCCCAGCAGACATGATCCATACCTTTGCCCATGTGGGTTGAGACCGAAATTCATCAGGGGCACCTGAAGTGGTGGTATCCATACTTTCATCAATAATACCAGCCATTTTTACATAACCACCCAACGGAAACCAACCAATGCCATACTCCGTGCCATTGATGACTTTTTTCCACCCATAGCCAAAAAGGTTGAATCCAACATAAAACTTTTCTACGCGAACTCCTACTGAACGAGCCGCCATAAAGTGACCCAATTCATGGATGAATACTAAAATACCAATGATAAAAATGAAGGCGAATAATGAAGTCATGATTTAATTTTTCCGGTTATGAATTGTTGGGTCCATTGGGTTAATTCTTGAATATCTGCTAAATTAGGATGGGCAATGGTGGGATGCGCATCCAACGCCGACTCAATCAAATGGGGAATATCTACAAATTTTATGTGGTCATCTAAAAATGCATAGACCACTGTATCATTAGCCACATTCAACACCACGGGGTGAGAACCACCTACCCGTAAGGCATCATAAGCCAATTGAATGCATCTAAATTTTTCTACATCTGGCTCCTCAAAAGTAAGTGTGCCAATCTTGGCTAAGTCCATAGTCTCCCAATGTACATTTACATGATTGGGGTATGTAATGGCATATTGAATGGGAATTTTCATATCGGGTAATCCAAGCTGTGCTTTCACCGAACCATCATTAAACTCCACCATGGAGTGAATAATAGATTGTGGATGGACTACAATATCAATTTCATCAGCGCCCATATTAAACAACCAGCGAGCCTCTATCACCTCCAAGCCTTTGTTCATCATGGTTGCCGAATCAATGGTAATTTTACTCCCCATGCTCCAGTTAGGATGTTTAAGGGCCTGTGCCCTGGTAATGGTGGCGAATTTTGATTTATCCATGGTTCTAAATGGACCACCAGAGCCGGTGAGAATTAGGCGTTTAACCTGATCCATTTGCTCGCCAGCCAAACATTGCCATATTGCTGAATGTTCACTATCCACAGGATATAGATTCACATCATTTTCTAATAGTAAGGTATTGATATGATCACCTGCCATGACCAAACTTTCTTTATTGGATAATGCCACATCTACGCCAGATTTTATGGCATTCACTGTGGGCTCCATTCCTGGGGCGCCTACCAACCCATTTACCATTAAATCTACGTCATCACGGCTGGCTAATTCTAAAAGTCCTGCTCGTCCCGAAAGAATTTCTATGCCACTGAGTGCGGTTTTAAGTTCATCAACGTTGGTTTCGTCGCCTATACATACTGCTGAAGGATTCAATAATATTGATTGTTCAATAAGGAGGTTAACATTACGGTGTGCCGATAAATATCTAACCTGAAATCCATCGGGCATGCGTTGAATTACATCAATTGTTTGTGTGCCAATGGAGCCAGTAGAGCCCAGTATGCTGATGGTTTTCATAATCCTAATGCAACTCCAATATAGGGGGTGTATGAATTATACTCATCATGAAGGATGCCTCCATTTATGATAATATTATTATTTACCGTTTTGGACATATTCATAGAAAATCGATTTGTGGCCCATGTATTATAGAAAAACCGGGTGAAGTCCACCCCAATATTTATGTTTTTATAGGAGGCTCGCGTTTTGAGTCCTGCATGAAACCATCTATATATTTTATCTTCAAAATATCGAAGTCGATGCACGCCCACCTCAATTACATTCGTGGTGAATTTCTTAATTTTCCAATGAGGGTTTGAATATCCCAATGAAATATGATGATAAAGAGAGCGGTCGTTTTCAATTATTAAATTTGAGAATAATCCCGTTAGATACAAATTATTTGATGGCCACCATTGGGCGCCATAACTAAAGTTATCAGTGATTGATAATTGTGAATATTGAAGGTGAAAATAAATATCTGACTTTTCAATTGGATGAAATACAGATTGAGTGGTGGAAAGTTTTATCTCAGAAGAAAAGAGTAAAGACAATGCAAGTAGGAATGCTAAGAATCTCATACAATTAGATGAGCCCTCGATTGCTATTTTCAATAAAATTGAGAATAGTTTTCACTTCTTCTGTTTGATCAACATCAGATTTTATTGACTCGATTGCTTGACTGGTATTCAAATCAGAATAAAAAATCTTTTTATAGGCACGTTTAATATTCATTCGTGATTCAGCAGAAAATCCACGACGTCTTAGACCCACATTATTTACACCTGCAAATTTGAGGGGTTCTCCCGTTGCCAATATATAAGGGGGCACATCTTGAACCACTCGGTAACCACCGCCAACAAAAGCATGGTCACCCACATTACAGAATTGATGAACTGGAGTCATTCCCCCAATAGTTACATGATAGCCAATACTGGCATGTCCTGCTAATTGAACACCGTTTGCTAAAATTGACTTATCTCCCACAATACAGTCATGGGCAATATGTACGTAGGCCATGAGAAGGCAATCATTCCCGATGGAAGATTTGCCTAATTCTGAGGTACCTCGATTTAAGGTACAAAACTCACGAACAGTGGTTCTATCACCAATTTCTAATAATGTGCTTTCACCTTCAAATTTTAAGTCTTGAGGAATTTCAGAAACCACTGCAGATTGAAATATTCTACAATCTTTACCAATTCGAGCACCCGATTTAATGACCGCTGAAGATTTAATTTCTGTACCATCGCCAATGACTACATTGTCTTCAATAATCACAAATGGATCAATAGTTACATTCTCTCCAATTTGTGCTTTAGAGTCTACAATTGCTGATGGGTGAATATTGGTTGCGATAACTAATCTCTCCTATCGACTATTGAGGATAAAAACTCTGCTGAACATACCACTTTACCATCAACCAAGGCACGGGCTGCAATTTTACATGTACCCAATCTAAATTTTACCAATTCGGCTTCAAAAATTAATTGATCACCTGGAATCACCACCTTCTTAAATCTGGAGTTATTAATTCCTGTAAAATACATGAGTTTGGTTTCAGGGTTTGGAATTGTATTCAACACAAGGAATCCACCCGCTTGTGCCATGGCTTCCAGTAAAAGTACCCCTGGCATAACGGGTTGCCCTGGAAAATGACCCTGGAAAAAGGGTTCATTGAATGTAACATTTTTTAATGCTTTTACCGTTTTACCCGGGTCTAATTCTAAAATTTTATCTACTAATAAAAATGGATATCTATGGGGTAGTATTTGTAAAATTGAGTGGATATCGTATTGTGCCATATTATTTTCACGTTGTTTTTTTTTAAATGCTAATTTTTTTGCAAATGTACTCTTAATTTTTTTCACCAATTCAACATTGGCAGCATGACCACTTCTGGCCGCAATAATATGCCCCCGAATGGGAATGCCTAACAGTGCCAAATCTCCAATTAAATCTAATGCTTTATGTCGAACTGGCTCATTGGGAAATCGGAGTTTTACTCCATTCAAAATACCATTATCTCCACAAAAAACATCTGAATCGATATTTAACAATTCTTTTAGATCTGCAATTTCTGAATCATCCACTTCTTTATCTAAAAACACCAATGCGTTATCAACGCCACCACCCTTTATCAACCCTTTCTTTTTCATACCTTCAATTTCTGAGAAAAAACAGAATGTTCTGGATGGTGCGAATTCTTCAATAAAATCTTCTTCCAGAGAGTACAATGCCGTGTACTGTGTACCTAAAGAATTAAATTGATAATCTGTCATAAAGGTTATTCTAAACTTATCTGAAGGCAAGACGTGAATATCTACACCACGTTCAGGTTCACTATATGTGATGGTTTGGTCAATAATTAATTCATCACGGTGAACTTTTTGTTCTACTATTTCTGCCTCAATCAATTTTTCTACAAAAGGTGTGGCACTGCCATCCATTACAGGTGGTTCTTTTTCTGTCAATTCAATGAGAATATTATCAATTTTTAAACCAACTACTGCAGCAAGAATATGCTCAACAGTATTGATTCTGAATCCACTTTGACCAATGGTTGTGCCCCGAGAAATATCGATTACATGATCAATGTCTGCAATAATTTCTGGGCAGTCATCCAAATCTAAACGCTTAAATCTAATTCCAGAATTAGGTTCAGCAGACTTAAATGTGGCGGTACATTTCACACCGGTGTGTAAGCCAATACCACTAATACTTACTTCATTATTAATGGTACATTGATTTTTAGAATTTTTATATATCTCTGACAAAATCAGTCCTTTTTAATTTTATCTAATTCTTGTTCAAGGGCTCTCACTCTTTTAAGGAGTTCAGGCAATTGATTAATAACGGCTTCTTGCTTTTTCCGTTTTAGATGTTCTCTTGCGGGATTTCCCGATACAAAAGATCCTGCTTTTAACGTTTTTGTTACCAATGTATTTGTAGCGATAACACAATTATCACCTACTTGAATATGTCCAACTACTCCACTTTGACCTGCCATCGTAACATAATTTCCCAAGATCGTACTTCCAGCAACCCCAGATTGGCCCGCAATTATACAACCCTTACCAATCACAACATTATGTGAAACTTGAATCATATTGTCTAATTTAGAATGTTCACCAATTCGCGTGCAATTAATGGTTCCGCGATCAATACAACAATTTGTTCCAATGGCAACATGATCTTCTATCTCAACGGTTCCGGTGTGTGGAGTTCGATGGTGAATGCCATTATGTGTAACCATTCCAAAACCGTCTGCACCTATTGCTGTGCCTGAATCAATATGAACATGGCTCCCGATATTCACATCATGATAGACTGCAACATTGGTCATAATGCATGAATTATCGCCTATAGTGGAATTTCGCCCAATTGTAGTATTTGAACCAATATAAACATTGTTACCAATTACGGCTTCGTCTTCGATAACTACATTCGCCGAAATTGAAACATTTTCTCCCATAGTGACACTATTTGAGATAACGGCAGAATCATGTATGCCAACCTCAGGAATGTGCTTTGGCCGAAACAGTTCGGTCACTTTATTAAATGCCAATGGTGGATTATCTACCCGAATAACGGTCTTTGAATTTTCAGGTAAATCAATATTTAATCCAACAATGACTGCCTCAGCTTCAGATTCAGTAAATAAATTTGTATATTTAGGATGTGCGATAAACGAAATACAATTTTCCACACCACCTTTTAATTCACAAATATCTTTAATGAGTAGATCAGAGTTTCCCTCTACTTGCCCACTAATTAACTCAGCTATTTTTGAAATTGAAATCAAATTATTACTTTGTAGTTGTGGCTGACTTTCTTAATTCTTCAATTACATCTTCAGTCAAATTATTTGAATCTAACGCATAAACAATTGCGCCACCAACTGCATCCATGATATAATCATATTGCTGTCTTTTACCTACTGCTTGAATCGCTTCATCAACTTTTGCTAAAACAGGCTTGAGTAACTGATTTTGTTTCCTGTAAATCTCACCTTCAGGACCAAATTTATCCATTTGAAACTTTTGGATTTTTTGTTCTGATCTCATCAATTCTTGCTCTTTTTCTTGTCGGCGAGAATCACTCATCAATAACCGTTGACGATCATATTCTTGCTTTAAACTGTCGAGCTGTTGAATCAAATTTTCCATTTCTGCTTGAAGTTTACGCTGTTCTTTTTCTAAGCTCACTTGAACTTGGCGTACTTCTTCAAATTTTGTCATGATTTCATTTGAATCTATATAGCCAATTTTTACATCGGCAAATACAAATGATGACAATATTAAACTTCCAATAATTATGTTTATCCAACTTTTCTTCACTTGCTTCCCTTTCATTAGAATGGCATTCCAAATATTAGATGATGCTCCCACCCTCGGGGGCCATCATTTTCAAAATTACCTACATTATCAAAACCGTAACCCATATCATATCCCAGCATTCCCAACATTGGCATAAATAATCGAACGCCTACTCCAGCTGATCGCTTAAGATTGAATGGATCTACACTATCAAAATCTTCCCATACATTTCCAGCTTCGGCAAAAGCCAATGCATAAATAGTTGGACTTTCAGACAACGACAGTCTGAACTCCAAAGAATACTTAAGCATTATATTGCCTGCATTATAATAGCCATCTGGACCCACTGAATTCTCTTCATATCCCCGAAGCATCTCACCGTAAGGCATTCCACTTCCGCCCATTACAAAACGGGCACTGGGTGGCACTACAGATCGCTCACCTGAATTTACTGGAATAGTTTTTAATGCACCCATTTTGATGCTTTGATGCATTACAAATTTACGCACAAGTGGACTAAACCACTTGAAATCAAAAACATGTTTATGATAATCTTCATCACCGCCTAAAAATGAACCTGAAAATAAGGATGTCCACGTAAACCTTGAACCCCTTGTGGGGAATTCTGGGTGATCACGATTGTCTCGCGTAATTATTTGTGTGAATGAAACACCAGAGGTTTTAAATAGGGATTTCAATCCATCCTCTTCGATTAAATCATCAACGGTTGAACCAAAATAGCTGGTTAAATCACTTCTTGAATCTGCATAGTATGTATTGTTTGAGGACTTAATCATCCATGAACCTCTAAAAAATGGATCCGGCCATTTAAATCTTCGACCCCATCTTGCAGAACCACCCATTTGTTTGTTGTCAAAAGGTAGATAATTTCCATTCCCTTGGCCTTTTTCAGTATAGAAAAATGAAACCCCTACTAAATTGGGCGTATCAAATAACCACGGTTCGGTATAGCTTACTGAAAAGGATTGATAGCTAGATTGAGTCGCATTAGAAGTAGAAGAATATGGTGTGGAATATGAGCTACTCGAACTTGTAGAACTGGAGTTTTGTCCGGTTAAACCACGATTATAGCTAATTGACAGCGTTTGCCCACGACCCCTAAAATTAGGGAATTCAAATCCGCCACCACCTGTAAAGCCATATAATTCATTATATCCCATGGATAGATTCGCCTGCCCCGTACTCTTTTCCAACACATCTAAGGTGATGTCAATTTCATCTTCATCAACGGGCACAACATTGGGGAGAACATTGTCAAAAAAGTTTAACATGAATACATCACGATAACTATCTAATAGTTTTTTACGACTAAAAATATCTCCCGGGAAAACCATTAATTCACGACGAACAACATTCTCATGAGTTTTCTCATTCCCACCAATAATGATTTTTCGTACCTTCACAATTTCATTCTCTACAATTTCAAAATGGACATCTAAAGAATCTTCACCAATTGGTTTGATTTGAGGATCAATCTGAAAATAGAAATAGCCTTTATCCATATAAAGTGGGCTTACTTTTTCAGAAACTGCCATTTGAAATTTCATATCATTATAGGAGTCACCTGTTTCAAAGCCTAATTGTTTCTGCAACTCTTCACTGGAATGAATGCGATTCCCATTCCACGTAAAATTTCTAAATGAATATTGGGGGCCTTCATAAATATCCAATACTAATTTATAACCATTATCTGATTCGGCAATGGTTTCATCCACAAAATAAAAATCACGGTATCCATTATTACGGTAAAAAGAAGTAATCATTTTTTTATCTTCATCAAACTTGGTTTGATCCCACTTCCCTCTCCAAGGTATAAACCAATGCCACGATTTTGTTTCTTTTAATTTCCATTTTAATTTAAAATCAGAAAATGCTTTATTGCCATTAATTTCAATTTTTGTGATTTTTAGTTTTTTACCTTCAGAAATTACAAATTTTACTTTCTGAGAATTTATATCTTCACCACTGGTGAGCACAGTATCAATCTCAATATTATGATAATGTTTAGAAATATAAAATTCACGAAGGGATTGCATGGCATCGAAAAGACTTTTATCCGTCAAAACTTGCCCAGGTGTCAGCTCAATCTCTTCGTCCAGAGTTCGCTTTGATTTTTTACTTCCTGAAAAAGCATAACTATCTAAAGTAGGGTACTCACTCACTTTAACCAGAAGATAGACGCCATCTTCTGTTTCCTCAGTTACAAATATTTGAATATCACCGAACCTGTTAATTTTCCATAATCGTTTGATACTCTTTTGAATTTCATCACCTTTTATCGTCATGCCTTCATACAATCTGGCATTTCGCATGATGTCTTCTTGAGTAAGACGACGATTCCCTTCAACGTCTACCCCAAGTACCACTAATTCTCGAGACTGAGCAAACATGATGGATATGAAAAACAGTATAGCAAAAATATTTTTAATCATTGGATTTGCTCACTTATTTTTCCAAATCGACGTTCTCTTTGTTGATAATCGTTGATGGCAGTTAGTAACTCATTTCTTCCAAATGCGGGCCAATAAGTATTCGTAATATGGAATTCAGTATAAGCAATTTGCCATAGTAAAAAATTACTCACTCGCATTTCACCACCCGTTCGAATCAATAAATCTGGGTCTGGAATATCTGATGTATATAAGTGGGATTCAAGCAATTCTTCAGTAATATCATGGGGAGAATTAATTTGAGAATATAAATTTTTGAAAGCATTCAGAATTTCTTGCCTTCCCCCATAGCTCAATGCAAGGATCAAGTTTAATCCATCATTATCTTGGGTGAGTTCAATGGCTTCATTTAACTCGTTCTGAACAAATTCATCCATTTTAGCTACATCACCGATGACCGTAAATCGGACATTATTTTTATTTAAGTCCTTAACTTCTTTTTTCAGTGATGAGACTAATAGCTTCATCAACGCTGAAACTTCCATTTGTGGGCGATTCCAATTTTCTTCTGAAAAAGTATAAAGTGTCAAATACTTAACACCTAACTCTCCACAAATTTCAGTAATATTCCGAACTGCCTTAACGCCTTGTTTATGGCCAGCAATCCGTGGGAGTGTTTTAGCACGTGCCCACCGGCCATTACCATCCATAATGATGGCAATATGCTCAGGAATTTGATTTTGATCTATCTGGATTTCAGCCATTTCGCACTTTGTTAAATTCAAGAAACAAACATCTTAGAAAAAGAACAGTTCCAAAATTTATTCACTTACTAATTCAGCAATTTTTTCTGACATAGATGCATACATTTTAGTAATTGGTGAATCTGTATATTTAAATACATAGGGCTCACCTGAATCGGTGGATGCTGCAATTTCTGGGGTCATATAAATTTGAGCTAACAAGGGTACATCTAATCTATCGCTCTCAGAGGCACCACCCGACCCAGGAAAAATTTCTGACTCTTTATTACAATGTGGACAAAGATAATGGGACATATTTTCAACCACACCCAACACAGGGGTATTCACTTTTTTAAACATGTCAGCACCCTTTTTCACATCTATCAATGCTAAATCTTGAGGTGTTGTAACAATAATCGCACCTGTTAATGCTAAGCGTTGAACTAATGTGAGTTGAATGTCTCCGGTTCCGGGAGGTAAGTCAAGAATAAGGTAATCTAACTCTCCCCAAATCACATCATCAAAAAATTGTGTAGTCAGTTTTGCCACCATAGGTCCACGCCAAATTGTAGCTGCATTATCTGAATTTATAAAACCAAACGACATGAACTTCATTCCGAACTTTTCAACTGGAATCAATTTCTGTTCTGCGGTAATTTTAGGCTGCTCATTTGAACCAATTACCATGGGCAAACTGGGACCATAAATATCTAAATCTAAAACACCTACTTTGTAATTTTTACTCAACTCCGCCGCCAAATTGATAGCTACGGTTGATTTACCTACACCACCTTTTCCGCTTCCTACTGCAATAACATGTTTCACTCCAGGAATTGGCTGTTGACCTACCGGCGCTCCATTGCTGGGTGCCTGTTTTACAGGTTGAACATCAAAGCTAACTTTAATATCGGCTATGCCCGTTTCAGAAGAAAGGACTTGTTCAATTTCATTTTTGATTGAACTTATATGTTCTTGATTTTGGGTAGCAATTGCCAAATTAACGGCAATTTGATTTTCAGAAACCTGAATACCTTTAACAATTCCAAATGAAACTATATCTCGAGAAAATCCGGGATAATTTATACTTTTAAGTAACTCGTTTACTTTTTCCTGCGTCATTATATTTCCTGATTAATAACGAACAAACGGCTGTCCGGAATACCGAACAGCCGTCATGTTCAATGATTTAACTACCAGATGTTAGCCGTTATATTCTCTGTCGAAATAATCGTAATTCTTCTGAATATAATCTTTCCATTCTTCTGGCACTGCGTCTTCTTCAAAAATTGCTTCTACAGGGCACTCAGGTTCACATGCACCACAATCAATACATTCTTCTGGATC
>JACKQG010001880.1_pt1 | contig 28342 bp, 23 predicted proteins | sample 8237621 | NCBI WGS metagenome assembly JACKQG01 (sample SAMN15677084, study PRJNA649215) | marine metagenome | biome: marine; feature: Black Sea; material: saline water; isolation source: suspended particulate matter (SPM) from the Black Sea western gyre | collected 2013-06-09/2013-06-10 | depth... | reverse complement strand
TCGTGAAAAGATAGATTATGACGGCAAATGGGCTGTTCGCCAGAAAAAAAGAAATTACGATTTAGAAACTCTAAATCTCCAAACTGCCAGGCAAAAACTTTTTGCGCTGGGTTTAATGGAGGAAGAGATTGACGCCTTACCTCTTCAAGATGAACAGAGTTTCAGCCAGTACGAATTAAGATCTCCTTTAGGGGGAATCATCATTCAAAAACATCTGACTACTGGGGAAGCAGTAAAAAGTGACGACGATATTTTTCTTCTCGCAGATTTATCCGAGGTTTGGGTAAACATTGCTATTCCGGGCAAGGATCTCAATTCCGTCAAAATAGGACAAAGCGTTAGAGTCCACCAAAAAGATCTTGATCTAAAGGCCAGAGGAAAATTAACCTATTTGGATTCCATCATTGATGAAACCAGTCGTACGGTTACAGGGCGAGTGGTCATTTCGAATCAAAAACTAAAATGGCGGCCTGGTGCTTTTGTCACCGTCGAGTTGGCTTATGATGAACGAACTGTTCCCATTGCAGTTCCGGTAAGAGCTATACAATCCATCCGCGACTGGTCGGTGGTTTTTGTGAAATACGGAAACCTCTTTGAAGCCCGCCCCCTGGTATTAGGCGAAAGTGACAGCAACTGGACAGAAGTTTTGCAAGGCTTGAAAAAAGGCGAACTTTTTGTGGACCAAAACAGTTTCACGATAAAAGCGGAAATCGAAAAATCTTCCGCCACCCACGACCATTAAGAAAAGGACTTTCTCATGCTCGAAGGAATTTTAAAATTTTCCATTAAGCAAAGGGTATTTGTAATGCTAGGGGTTCTTGCCATGGCTGTGTTGGGTGCTCATAATTTCCAAATCTTACCTATTGACGCGGTTCCAGACATCACCAATGTTCAGGTACAAATAAATACCGAAGCACCAAGCTATACCCCCCTTGAGGTGGAAAAACGAATTACATTTCCCATCGAAACTGCAATTTCCGGAATCCCTGAATTATCTTACACTCGATCCATTTCTCGATACGGATTGTCACAGGTAACTGTGGTTTTTGAAGATGGAACCGATATTTATTTTGCCCGACAGCTGATAAATATTCGCCTCCAAGAAGTCAAAAACCAACTTCCTTCTGGTTTAGAACCCATCATGGGGCCGGTTGCCACTGGCTTGGGAGAAATTTTCATGTGGACAGTGGATCAAGATGAAAATTATAAAATGACCCATCCACATTCCCCCACTGATTTGAAAACAGCTCAGGATTGGATCATTCGTCCCCAGTTACGCAATGTTAAAGGGGTGGCAGATGTAAATAGTTTGGGAGGATTCACAAAACAATATCAGGTAGCACCCATTCCAGAAAAGTTAATGGCGTATGGAATTACTTTCAGAGGCCTTATGGAAGCCCTGATGAAAAATAATGCCAATATGGGAGCCGGCTATATAGAACGCAATGGTTTGCAATATCTTATTCGAACACCCGGACAGGTAGAAGGACTGGATGATATTGAAAATATAGTTGCAGGATCTCATTTGGGAGTCCCTATTTACATCAAAGATATTGCGGAAGTTAGTTTGGGAAAAGATTTGCGAACAGGGGCAGCAACTCAAAATGGGAAAGAAGTGGTTTTAGGTACCGTTTTCATGCTCAAAGGAGAAAACAGCCGCACTGTTTCTCTAAGGGTTGCAAAAAAGTTAAAAGAAATAAACCGCACTCTTCCAAAGGGTATCGTTGCAAAAACCGTTTACGATAGAACCAATCTGGTTAATGCCACCTTGGATACGGTTAAGAAAAATCTTCTTGAAGGAGCCCTGCTTGTCATTGTTGTTCTCTTTCTACTTCTTGGAAATTTTCGTGCCGCACTCATAACCGCATTGGTCATCCCTCTTTCCATGTTATTTGCCGTCACTGGAATGGTCGGCAACCGTGTCAGTGGTAACCTTCTCAGTCTCGGAGCAATCGATTTTGGAATCATTGTCGACGGTGCGGTGATTATTGTCGAAAACTGTATGCGGAGGTTGGCAGAGGAACAAAAAAAATCCGGAGAAAATCTTTCCCAATCACAGCGTTTTGAAATTGTTCGACAGGCAACGAAAGAGGTTTCCCGTCCAAGTATATTTGGGGTGCTTATAATAATGATCGTTTACCTGCCGATTTTGACTCTTACCGGAATTGAGGGGAAAATGTTTCAACCGATGGCATTTACCATTCTGGCAGCTTTAACAGGTGCCTTGATTCTATCTATCACTTTTATTCCCGCCATGGTTGCTCAGTTTTCTTCTGGAAATATTTCAGAAAAAGAAAACATAATTTTGAAATGGGTTAAAAACCTATACGGGCCTTTATTAAATATTTCATTGAACAATCGACTTGCTGTTATTGCTTTTGCAACTACTCTTGTTATTTTAAGCCTTTTACTGACAACTCGCATTGGAAGCGAATTCATACCCACCCTGGATGAGGGGGATATCGCACTTCATGCTTTGCGCGTTCCGGGAACCAGCCTCACTCAGGCCGTATCCATGCAAGACATACTTGAGAAAAAAATTAAAGAAGCTCCCGAGGTTAAATATGTATTCTCAAAAATCGGCACAGCAGACATTGCCACCGACCCGATGCCACCCAGTGTCGCCGATGTATTTATAATGATGAAACCACGTTCCGAGTGGCCCGACCCCAATCGCGCTAAATCAGATTTTATCCAAGAGCTAGAGAAGAAACTTGAACAAGTTCCTGGCAATAACTACGAAATAATTCAACCTATCGAGATGCGGTTTAACGAATTGATTGCCGGGGTTCGCAGTGACATGGCAGTAAAATTATTTGGTGATGATTTGGAAATTCTTCTCGCAAGGGGCAAAGAAGTCGCAGAAGTTCTTTCAACAATTCCCGGAGCTTCTGATGTTGCGGTCGAGCAGGTAACAGGGTTACCTGTTTTGAATCTAGAATTAGATAGAAATCTCATGGCGCGATTGGAAATCAATGTCGCCGATGTTCAGGAGGTCGTGGCCATTGCCATTGGTGGTAAAAGTGCAGGAAAGGTTTATGAACAAGACAGAAGTTTTGAAATCCTGGTAAGATTATCCGATGACATAAGAAATGACATTGAACGCCTAAAAAGAATCCCCATTGCTCTACCCAAAATCCTGTCTAAACAGGATATTCTTGCTCCCGCCAAACTAAGCCAACATAAAACAGGCCGGGACTATCTACCGCTTTCTGCGTTAGCAAAATTTTCTATCATTAAAGGCCCCAACCAAATTAGCAGAGAAAATGGAAAACGCCGCATTGTGGTATCCGCAAATATTAGAAATCGCGATCTCGGTTCATTTATAAATGAGGCACAAGCAGCCATTGAGGATAAGGTATTTTTACAATCCGGCTATTGGATCGAATGGGGCGGACAATTTGAACACTTAATTTCGGCAACCCAACGATTACAAATCGTAGTCCCTCTCGCACTCTTATTGATTTTCCTCATCCTGTTTGCCGCATTGGATAGTATTAAAAACTCGCTGCTTGTTTTTTCTGGAATTCCCCTTGCCTTAACTGGAGGATTATTTTCTTTGTGGGCTCGAGGAATTCCATTGTCAATTTCTGCTGCCATCGGTTTTATCGCCCTTTCAGGAATTGCCGTATTGAACGGACTGGTGATGATCTCTTTTATTGGGGAATTAAGGGAAAAAGGAATGGGGTTGGAAACTGCGATTCGGCAAGGGTCTCTCACCCGATTGCGGCCGGTGCTTATGACTGCGCTGGTTGCCTCATTAGGTTTCATTCCCATGGCATTGGCAACAGGAACAGGAGCTGAAGTGCAACGTCCGTTAGCAACCGTGGTTATCGGGGGAATAATTTCATCCACGATTCTTACTTTATTTGTTTTGCCTGTTCTTTATCGAACGTTCCACACAACCATGGAAAGGGATACAGAAAGTTTCTAGATTAAAAACATCGACTTTTCTTAAGATACCGTCTTTAGTTTTGGATTGAAAGCTTCTCGCAACCCTTCCCCACATAAATTAAATGCCAGAACAACCAGAAGAATTGTGATTCCTGGAATGAAGGTCAGCCAAGGCGCATCAAATAGAAAGTTTTTTCCGTCCGATAAAATATTTCCCCAAGTCGCATCGGGAGGCTGAACACCAAACCCCAGAAAACTCAAAGCCGATTCGGTAAGAATTGCCGATGCCACACCCAGGGTTGCAGAAACCAAAACCGGCGCAATCGCATTGGGGACCATATGGATAAAAATAATACGCCATTCGGGAATAGCTTGGCTTCGTGCCGCAGAGACAAAGTCGAGATCGCGAAGAGACAGGAATTCAGCTCGCACAAAACGGGCAGTGCCCATCCAACTGGTTAAACCAATCACGATCATGATGTTATAAATACTCGGCGGCAATAACGCCACGACCGTTAGGATCAAAAAAAACGTTGGAAAACAAAGCATGATGTCAACAAAACGCATAATGATCGTATCAACGGAAATGAATCCCAGTTTTACCCGGCCATAATAGCCTGCAATACCTCCAAAAAATATTCCTACTGTCAACATAATCCCAACAGCTACGAATCCTACACTCAGCGATACGGAGGTCCCTTCTAACATACGGGCGAAAACATCGCGTCCCAACTCATCGGTGCCAAACAAATAAATCCCAAAGGTGGGCGCATCTTCCTTTGGAGTGATTGAGCTTGTGAACGGAGTTAAAGGAGGTAAAAACTTGTCAGATAAGCGAACTATTTTAGGATCAAAGACAACAATGTACTGGGTAAAAACTTTCCCCAAAAACGCCAATGCCAATAAAGACATAAGAAACCAAAAGCTTCCATAAGCCAATGTGTTTCGCTTAAGAATATCCCAACGCTCCTGAAAAAGCCCTTTAGAAGGCGGCAGCGCATCTGTTTCCAAAATTATTTTGGATTCGTTCATGTGTCATTTTCCTTAAAATTTTATCCGCGGGTCCACAACGGCATAAAGAATGTCGGAAATCAATGTACCTATCAAAACAAGAACTGCTGTCATGAAATTCAAGGTCAAAATGATAGGAAAGTCTCTGGCTAAAATTGCTTCATATCCCAGCCTTCCCATTCCGGGCCAGGAAAAAATCTGTTCAAAAATTACAGAACCTCCTATAAGACCCGGAATAGTCAAACCAAACATCGTGATAAATGGCAATAAGGCGTTGCGCAATCCATGTCGGTAAATGACTTGATCTTCAGGCAACCCTTTTGCCCGCGCAGTGCGCATATAGTCCTGATGGATTACTTCCAACATTTGTGACCGGACGTAACGAGATAGAACCGCCGTACCCCCGACGGCCGACATCAAAGCTGGAATAGTCAAATGCCATACACGGTCCATAGACTGAAATAAAAACGAGGCTCCTTCCAACCCAAATGTCCTCATTCCTAATACAGGCACGTTAAAAGTATTCACCATAAAAATGATAACTAAATAGGACAGAAAAAATCCGGGTATAGAAATCAAAGCATAAGAAATGAAAGCACTGGTTCTATCAAAGCTTGAATCACGATGAACTGCTGCCCGGATTCCTACCGGAAACGCCAAACACCAGGTTATAAAGGTTGCTATGATAAATAAAGGCAGCGAATTGAGAAATCTTTCCCAGATTTTTCCCATGACCGGTTGATTGTCTTTAAACGATTTAAGTTCACCGGTAAACAGGTCTTTCACCCAATAGACATACTGAATATGAAGAGGTTCATCCAGATGGAAGGCAGCACGAATACGTTGAATATCTTCCGGTTTCATGCGCGGGTTAGACGGATCTACCAGCGCAGGTTCGCCCGGCGCAAGTGGAATAATCGCATGTGAAATTATGGATATAAATACCAGCAGGATGATTCGCTGCCATATATTACGTAAAATAAAATTGACCACTATTGCCTCTTCCACTTACAAAAAGTTATACTTTCAAACATGGATATTCTACAGCTCAGCCACTATCTCGACAACCTTCTGGAAATAAATTCCATTCTCGATGCACCTCAAGCATTGAATGGCTTGCAAATTCAAAATCGTGGTGAAATAAAAAAAATCGGGCTGGCCGTTGACTTATGCCAGGCTACGATCGAACTTGCCATAGAAAAACAATGCCAGATGCTGTTTGTGCATCATGGCGCGTTTTGGTCTGGACTGCAACCGATTCGCGGTAAACATTTTGATAAGATATCCACCATGATACAAGCTAACCTCGGACTCTACTCCGCACATATTCCTTTAGATCTGCACCCTGTCTATGGCAATAACCGGGCATTGGCCGATTTAATCGGACTCGAAAATCTGGAAACGTTCGGGGAATACGATGGCGTTAAAATTGGGTTCAAAGGTTCGATCTCCCCAACGTCAGCAGAAAACCTGGGGAAAATGCTAGAAGAAAAACTCGGCTCACAAGTAAAGGTAATCGGGCAAGGAGAAATTAAATCCATCGGACTGGTCACAGGGGGAGCGGCGGACATTATCAAACAAGCCATCCAGGAAGGGCTCGATTGCTATATAACAGGCGAAGGTGCCAATCATCATTTCCATGAAGCCATCGAAGGAAACTGCATTCTAATTTTTGCCGGGCACTATGCTACGGAAACGGGAGGGGTAAAATCGGTGGGCAAACATCTTAAAGAGAAATTTGGTATCGACAGCGAGTTTTTAAATTACCCTACCGGTCTATAACCCACTAGCGTGGGTGGCAATATTACCGAATATATCAAAGGCCTGAGGGCTTCCTTTTGTCTTCTCCCTCTTTGCCCTTTCCCTGCGGCGGGTACGCCCACTAGCGTGGGTGGCAATATTAGGGAATATGTCAAAGGCCTGAGAACTTCCTTTTGCCTTCTCCGAGCACGCCACCCTACATTGCTTTAAAAATCGCATCCAATCCGCTTCTATAATTGGGATACTTGAGCTTAACACCCAACTCTTTTTTAATTTTACTATTACTGACCCGTTTGCAGGTTTTATAAAAGCCGCGCGCTATTTCGGACAATTCAGCAGACTCGAAAGGAATTAAGGGAGGCGGAGGAATATTTAAAAGTTTAAATGCATATTCCACTGCTTCCGAGGGCGATGCAGGTTCATCATCACAAACATTATATATTTCTCCCAATTCGGGCTTTTGGATCGAGGCTTCAAGAGTTTGCGCTAAATCTTCAACATGAATACGAGAAAATACCAGGCCCGGTTTTTCAATGCGTCGGGCTCTACCCTGCTGGGCAGAAATGAGAAGGTTTCTACCGGGACCATAAATCCCCACACAACGAAACACCATAACGGGACAACCCTTTTGTCTTGCCATGTTTAACCAGGCTTGTTCCGCTTCCACACGTTGCACATTGATTTTCGTTGCCGGTAATAAGGGCGAAGATTCATTCACCCATTCTCCATGGGTGTCGCCATAGACTCCTGTCGAAGAAATATATCCTATCCATTTCAGGTTTTTATTGTTTTCAATTTGAGAACCAAAACTTTTCAAAACCACATCCCCTGAAGGTTGCGGCGGAATTGAGACCAATAAATGTGTCGCATTTGAAAGAGCTATTTCAATTTCTTCTGAAGCGATGGTTCCATCGAAGGGAAGAGTCGGTAATTTTACCGAAGAAATATTTTTATCTGTGGCGCGACAGGTTCCTGTGACACTCCAATTTTTAAGGAGTAATCGTTCTGCCAATGCTTGTGCGGAGAAACCCAAGCCAAAACAAAACAGGTTATTTTTTTCAGGACTGTCTGACATGGTTTTTCCTGAGGGATTTTAGCAGTCGAAGAAAGAGAATGGATCAGGATACTTGTTTTGCAGGAAGTGTCACTTGAAATATAGATCCAACATTATTCGAACTGGTTGCTGTTATTTCCCCGTGATGACGATCAACAATTTTCTTACAAATAGCCAGGCCAATTCCGCTTCCCTGGTATTGGCTTCGGCCATGCAAGCGGAAAAAGGGCTGAAAAATACTGTTGCAATGCCGAGAGTCAAAACCAATACCATTATCTTTTACAATAATATCCCAGAAATCTTTTTTAGCGGATTTGGCAATCAATTCAACTTTGGGTGACGCCCCTTCTCTGGCAAATTTTATGGCATTACTGATCAGGTTCTGGAACAGTTGCCGCATTTGAGTTGGGTCTGCCTCTACAGTGGGTAGAGAGTCCGATTGAATTACTCCATTTGATTCTCGAATGGAAATTTCAAGATCATCCAAAACATCTTTCAAAATTTTATTGAGGTCAATTGAACGAAAAGGCTCGCCTTTAGCGGAAACAAGAGAATACTGCAACAGTTCCTGGATCATATTTTGCATTCTAGTGGCGGACTCCTGCATTTTTAACGCATAGATGCTTATATCCGGATCCAGATTTTCAGCCTTACTTTTGAGTCGGTCCCCAAACCCAATTATTTTCCGTAGCGGCTCATTCAAGTCATGGGAGGCAATAAAGGCAAAATTGCGCAACTCTTCATTGCTCCGTTTCAGTTCGGCAAGATACTTTTTCAGTTTATCTTCAGCTATTTTTCTCTTAATTACCTTTTCAATGGTGGAGGGAAGCAAACTTAGAAATTTTTGGTGAGTATCTTTAACCAGAAAATCATAAGCACCTTCCTTCATAGCTTGAACAATTATAGGCTCGGTGCTATTCCCCGAAATAAATATAACAGGGGTATTACAAATTTTTGGTATCAGTTCAAGGCCTGTTCCATCCCCAAGGTTTTGATCCAACAATATGATGTCGTAGGAGTTTTTACCCAAGAAGGCCAAGGCTTCCTGATAGGAGCCTGCGATGTCCAAATCATGATCCCATTCCTGGCTTTTAAAAAGCCTTTGAATAGCAACCTGATCTGTTGGATTATTTTCTGCAAGGAGAAATTTTAAAGGCCTCAAAACCCCCTCCCCAATCAGTTAAGTGTTGGCAGAAAATTCAGTGTCCAGTATTGATCAAGGATTCTAATAATCTCAGAATATTCTTCTGGGTCCATAGGTTTTTCGATATATCCGGCAATACTGTTTTTATAGCTATCGTTCATATCTACCCTGGAAGTAGAACTTGTTAGAACGATAACGGGTATGGCACGAAACCTTTCATCCGCTTTAATGACTTGGAGAAATTCAAAGCCATTCATAATAGGCATATTCAAATCCAAAAGAATTATATTTGGGATTCGAACTCCAGATCCAGTTTGATCAGAAGTTTCACCATTTAAATAGGCCAGGGCTTCTTCACCATTGCCGGCAGTTATTATGGGCTTACTCACCCCATTTTTCTCAAATGCCCGCTTTAAACATATGATATCGGTTTCGTTATCCTCGACAATCATCAACGGACTTCCATTACGCATCATGCGCCCCCCTTATATGGTTATTTTTGGAACTGTGAACTTAAAGCAAGAATATTTGCCGACTTCCGATTCTACCCACACCCTACCCCCATTTTGCTCCACAATTTTTTTTACTAAAGTCAATCCAATGCCTGTGGACTCTGGATTGTTATTTCTATCCAGGCTTTGGAACATTGCAAATATACGTTCAAAATGCCTGTTTTCAATTCCCTTCCCGTTGTCCCAAACTTTGAAACACCAGAAATCACTTTCGTCTGAGCAGGATACCACAATTTCCCCTTCGGGTTTCCCCAAATGTCGAATTGCATTACCTATTAAATTTTGAAAAATTTGCTCTAGTTGAATATTATGGTATGCCAATTTTGGCATAGGCTCTTCAACTTTGATTTTTATCCCCGGTTCCCTTGTTAAATATTTGATCACAGTCTCTGCGACTGCGCCCGAATGTAATACAATTGGTTTTGATTCCGTTCTCCCCAATTCAGCAAACTCTAAAATTCCATTGATCAAATTATGCATCCTTTGGGTATTTTGGATTAATAAACCCACCATCTTTTCACCTTCGTCTCCGAGTTTTCCACCAAAGTCTTCCACCAACCATTTGGCATTATAAGTAATACCTCGCAATGGCTCCTTTAAATCGTGTGACACAATATGAGCAAATCCTCTCAACTCATCGTTCATTCTTTGAAGGTCGTTAAGCAAGATATCTTTCTCTTCAGCTAAATGTTTTTGCAGGCTAATGTCTTTGAAAGTAACTACCACTCCTACAATTTCCTGTCTTTCAAAAACTGCGGAACTGATATATTCGACCGGGAAAAATGAACCATCCTTTTTCCAAAACACATCCTCTGAAATTCGATAAGACGCGCCATTTACCAAAGTCTTATTGATAGGACAATGCTCCAACTTGTAACAACTACCATCAGAGTGCGAATGATGAATCAGGTTATGCTGAATTTCACCAATTTGTTCTTTTGCGGTAAACCCCACCATCGCAGCACCTGAAGGATTGCAGAAAGTAGTACGCCCTTCCCTATCCAACCCAAAAATTCCCACGCCTGCTGTTTCCAAAAGAGTCGAATTTTGAGCATAAAGCTGTTCCAATTTTTCTTTGGCTTTTATATTATTCTCAACTTCCTGTTTCAGGTATTCATTAGTTGATTTTAATTGATACGTTCGAGTATCAACTTTAGCTTCCAACTTTTCATTGATTTGTTGTAAAGCAATTTCATTTTTTTTGAATAAGTAACCAATGAAGGCGGTTACCCATATGGCGAAAAGCGCCAAGAACCGGTTGGTCAGCACTTTCCAATCCTCTCCACCCACTGGGGAAAGCCAAAAACCGATAAGTGTCAAAAGGGACCCTACAACAGCAGCAATCCAAATTAGACGTTTCTTTTTAGACCAAAGAGCAACCAGCACTAAACAGATATAGGGAACTCCTCCAGCAACACCCAGTTCCATATATAGATCAAGTGCAAAAAATCCCGCTGCTAAAACTCCCTGAGCCAACAGAAGCTTTATATTTTCAGATAACCAATGCTTTTCACTTTCTGAATCTGGAACCATGATATCCCTAAGAGTTTTTTTTCAGCCGCCAGTAAATGCAGAAGAAGAAACACCTATATAAACTTAATAATGTTCGCTTTTGGAGGCCTAATAAAAGCACCGATTTTTCAATGATTGACAATAATAACGTTATTCGCCCAAAAAGTCACTGCCAGGCTTATATATTTACATAGAATATAAACTACCTAAGCAGCAAAAAAACAAATGTTTTCAGGATTTAGAAAAAATAACGAGAAAAACACTTGGTTTTTAAAGCCTTATTCACTATCCTTATTTAATAAAAAAATATTTAAAAAAGCAAGCAAACGACTGAAATTCCGTCACGACAAAAACATGCAAATGCCTGTAAATTCATTACATAGTAATGCAATTTCCATTATTAAGGGTGACAGCAAAATTTCTGCCTCTGTTACCAGTAATACGATTGAGGGTTTGGTTGTAATTGATGAAAGTGGCATTATCCATACTTTCAATTCAGCTGCTGAATTTTTGTTCGGTTATGAGGCCAATGAGATATTGGGTAAACATGTCTCCCTATTGATTCCTGAACCTCATAAAAGTAAATGCGACAATTATATCCAGCAATATTTGTTCAACGGGCATTCCGACTCTATTGGAGTTCTGAGAGAACTGACAGCTTTGCGTAAGGATGGCTCCTTAATTCCCCTAGAGCTTGCAACCCACCCGGTTAACCTGAGTGCTCAACGTTTTATTATTGGAACAATACGCAATATCAGCGAAAGAAAAGAAGCAGATGCCCGCCGCGATTTAATGCATAACTTGACATCGCTTTTTGCAAAATCCGATGACCTTGAAAAAATATGCCCTGAAGTATTGCAGACGATCTGCGAATTTATGAAATGGGATATTATCTTTTGCTGGATTCTAGATCGGGACAAGCAGGTTCTACGTTGTTACAAATCCTGGCATTCCCTGGAAAATTTTGAGCGTATGAAGGAATTTATTGAAAGATCTTATGCAATGACGTTTGAAAAAGGCAAGGGTCTTCCGGGTCGCGTGTGGGAAAGTGGAGAGCCTCTCTGGATACAAAATGTAACTCAAGACGATAATTTCCCCAGATCTCCCTTTGCCTTAAAAGCAGGCCTATGTTCCGGTTTGGGTTTTCCAATTATAAACTCAAATGAGCCAGTTGGGTTGATTGAAGTTTTTTCAAAAAACACAATACAACCTGGTGATGACATTACTCAACTACTCAGCACTCTTGGCAACCAGATAGGTCATTTTTTAAAGCGAAATGAATTAAAGCAGCGTCTGCTAAAAGACCAGCAAAACTTTTTCAATATGCTCGACAATCTTCCCGTTTGCTTTCATCTGCAAGCTCCTGACTACTCAGTCCCCTTCGCCAATAAAATATTTCGAGAAAGGTTTGGAAACCCCGAAGAAGGAAAGAATTGTTTTCAACTGATGCATAACAGGTCAAGCCCCTGCAAAATATGTAAAACTTTTGATGTCTTTGAAACCAATAAAACTACAGATTCCATATGGACAGCTCTCGATGGGAGAACTTACCTAACCGTGAAAACACCCTTTCAGGATATCGATGGCTCCAAGCTTGTCATGGAAATGGCCGTGGATATTACTGAGCAAAAAGAAGCGGAAAAGACAAATGAGCTTTTCCATCAAAGACTGCACAAAATGGTGGAAGGCTGTTCTACTGCTTACAATGATGAATCTTTCTTTAATCTAATGGTAATGAATCTTGCGTCCGCCTTACAGGTGAATAGTGCATTCATTGGAGAATTTGTAGAAACAAATGTAGTTCAAACACATTCAATATGGGTTGAAAATGGATTCATCGAGAATACGAGTTACCCTTTACAGGGTACTCCCTGCGAGCAAACTCTCAAACAAGGATATTATTGTTGTCCCAAAAATGTACAAGAAAAGTTTCCGAAAGATCCCATTCTTGGCGATTTAAAAGCCAGTAGCTATATGGGCGTTGCTTTTTTCGATGCTTCGGAAAAACCCCTGGGCCTTCTTTCTGTTTTGCATTCTGGTCCCATTGAAGATCAGGAAATGGCACAGATGATTCTAGAAATTTTCGCAAAATACGCAGGATCTGCATTGGAACGTAAAAAAATCACTGACAAACTACAAAAGTCCTATAAAAATCTGGAGACCACCAACGAAGAACTTCGAGATTTTGTTCATATTGCTTCCCACGATTTACAGGAACCCTTACGAAAAATCATATCCTTTGGAGACCTCATAAAATCAAATCACCCTACCATCGACGACCAAAACATCTTCTACCTGGATCGAATGGAACACTCTTCCCGGCGTCTGCAAAGCTTGGTAAATGATCTTGTTGATTTCTCAACCTTGGATTCTGCTCTAGCAAGAAAAATAGAACTCCTGGATTTAAGCGAGGTGGTTTCAGAAGTTCTGATGGATTTTGACGTTTTAATTGAACAATCGAACGCGCAATTGAAAACAATAAATTTACCCGTCCTGGAAGGAAATAGGTTCCAGATGTCTCATTTATTTCAAAATCTTATCGGCAATGCTTTGAAATATCGTCAGGAAGGTAATCGCCCCTCTATCACCATCAAAAGCGAAGAAGTTGATTTAAAAAGCGGATTTCATACGATTAGCATAACGGATAATGGAATAGGGTTCGATGAAAAATATCTGGATCGCATTTTCAAACCCTTCCAACGCCTGCATCGCGCAGATGAATTTGAAGGTACTGGAATGGGCCTGGCCATTTGCAAAAAAATTATCGAACAACACAATGGAACGATTACTGCAAAAAGCCAATTACAAAAGGGAACGACCTTCAGACTACAGTTTCCTTTTAAGCAGGAAAGAGTTTAATGACCGAACCGCGAAACAAACATCTCCTCCTAATCGTAGAGGACGATGAAGATGATTATTTTTTGATTACCCAAATATTGAAAAAAACAGAAATCGCCTGTGAGGTTCGCTGGGCCAAAGACGGCGAGGAAGCTATGAATTATCTGCTGCGTCAAAAGGAGTGGCAGGAGTCTTCTAATTCTCCCAGGCCTTCGCTGATTCTTTTAGACATTAATATGCCAAAAAAAAACGGCTTGGAAGTTTTACAGGACCTGCAAAAACATCCAACACTTAAAAACCTGTTCACTATCGTTTTTACCTCTTCAAAAAATGAAGATAATATTATTTTAGCCTATAACCATGGAGCAAACTCCTATATTCAGAAGCCCTCAGAAATAGAGCAACTGACAAAAAAAGTTCAAACCATTTTGGACTATTGGCTTCAGTGGGTGGAACCCCCCTTTAATCTGGCTGAGGGTAAATGATTCAGGAAAGTTTTTAACGTTCAACAGTAATTATTTTCCAATGCAAAATTGGCCAAAAATTTTATCAAGCAAATCCTCGACAAAGGTTTTCCCAAGGACCGACCCAAAATGCTCTATGGCAAGGGTGATATCCACCGCAAGGAGTTCTTCTGAGTAACCCGCATCTAAATTTTTGTTGGCAGAATCCAAGGCTGTAGCCGCCTGCTGCAAATGGTCGCGGTGACGCTCGCGAGTGATGGCGATGGAGTCTCCCGCTCGTTCGCCTTTTATCGCAAAATTATAAATAGCTTCTTTTAATTCATTGAGCCCTGCTCCGGTTTTTGCCGAAAGTAATATCGGAGACTCTCCTTCCAAAAACTTTTCAATTTTTTCCTCCTGCCACTGCGGATCAAGATCAGATTTATTAAACAGGATGCATCTAGGCTTACTTCCCACTTCCTTCATCAACAATTCGTCATTACCGTCCAGAGGCTGGGAGGGATCAAATACTACCAAGGCAAGATCGGATTGCGCCAAAGCGTTTCGCGTTCTTTGAATTCCTTCTTCTTCGATAATCTCGGGATTGTCGCGCAAGCCTGCCGAATCAATGATGACAATATGTATATCTTGGATACGAATGCGTTCTTCAAGGGTATCGCGAGTTGTCCCTGGAATATCTGTGACAATAGCCCGATCTTCCTGCAGGAGTGCGTTGAGCAAGCTGGACTTTCCTGCATTGGGTTTACCCACCAGGGTAACGCGCATACCTTCGCGAATTATTTTTCCATGACGAAAAGACTGGACCAGTGTGAGTATTTCTTTTCTCACCTCTTTAATCTGAAGACCGGTCATTTCACGAGATTGAAAAGTAAGTCCCTCTTCAGAAAAGTCGATCGCCGCTTCCAACTGAGCCTGAACTCCTAACAGTTGGTCGAACAATTTGTTGATACGCCTGGAAAGTCCCCCTTTAAGATGTGACACAGCAGAATGCAATGCTCTTTCCGATGCAGCGTCTATGAGGTCGGCCACAGCTTCGGCCTGAGTCAGGTCTAAACGGCCCAGGACGAAAGCGCGACGCGTGAATTCTCCCGGTTCTGCGAGTCTTGCTCCCTGTTTCAAAATTAGTTGCAACAAAGTAGTTGATACAAGAGCACCCCCATGACCACTGATTTCTACAACATCTTCTCCGGTATAACTATTGGGCTTTTTAAACCAGGTTAAAAGAACTTCGTCAATCATTCGGCCCGACTCAGGATCACGTATTTCCCCCAACAAAACTTTTTGAACCGGTGGAACTTTGTTTACGATATCAGATTTTGAATGGAACAAATCCTTCGCAATAGAAAGAGCTTTTTCTCCGCTGATGCGGATGACGCTTATACCCCCTTCTCCAGGTGGGGTTGCCAACGCTGCTATGGTGTCGTCCATTTCATCTCAAAAGTTAAGGCCCCTCTTGATGAGGCACATATAGATTAATGCAAAGATACCACAGCTAGCCAGTTGCTGGCTGTGGTTTTAAGCAACCCTGGTAGCACATGAAAATTAATACGAAGCATTCCGAAAGTGGCAATCAAAAACTCTTCTAAAAGTTTTAGCTTGTTTGCATTGCTGAAAAAAGAATTGATCCATCTCCCCCAACTGTTGGCTGGTAGGTGCTAACCGCTTAATCGGCTAGTGAACGGAAGCGGGGGCATTGCGCATTTCTTCTGGCAAGAGGTAGTGGCGAGTATCGTAATCCATATTGGTGAGCACAAATTGCTTTGCAATCCCTTTGTCATTATTGATCACCAGAGGGGCGATCAGGTTTGCAGTCATTTCAGAATAGTTTTCGGGTATGGTCACGATTGCACGTGTCAAAAAGGGTTCCTCACCTTCTAACTTCACACGCTTTTTATCTTCTTCAGAAAGTTTTAGTTTGTAGTCCGGTAAATATAAATACGGGTCGGTGATAACAAAAGCCAAATGCGCAGACTTTAGCGATTGCATCCACTCCATAGGACTTTCCACATTGGGGTTGAAGGGAAGCAATGTGAATTCCGTTTCCTTTTCAAACCCATACAAACCTTCCGGAAATTGGATGATTTCGTTTTCTGGAATATCGAGTGTGCCGAAGCGGCTGGTATCAACCTTCATTTTTTTAACTTGTCCTTCATCAATTGAGAAACTTTTCCAAGATCAAATTGTTGGGAAGAAGCAGCAGATTTATTTTCCTCTTTGATTCTGAGAAAAACCTCTTCCCGGTAAATTTTGGTTTCACGGGGGGCTTCAATGCCCAGGCGAATGTTCTTGCCCTTTACATCTATAACGGTTATTTTGACATCTTCATTAATTTTGATGCTTTCGCCAATTTTTCGGGTGAGAACAAGCATGGGGCGGAATCCGTTCCAAATTGCGTGTATACAAATAAAGGAATGCTGACAAAAATCTGCTACGAAATGCATTATAGCAAAAAAGTTCTGAAAAAATAATAATTTATAGGCCAATCCCAATTGACAGAGTTAGGGGGTTTGTGCTAATTTTCGCTCTTTTGATTGAAACTAAATCGTGTTGGGACGGTAGCTCAGTCGGTAGAGCAGAGGACTGAAAATCCTCGTGTCGGCGGTTCGATTCCGTCCCGTCCCACCACTTTTTGCCTTGTGAAAACACCAAAAAATTTCCGATTTAAATCGGAAAGGGTAACTTCCACTCAATCAATCATCAATCCCGCATAATTCCCAAGTCATGGGAGGATAAAAAAAGCCGTTATAAATCAAGAGTAAACTGGAACATACTTGTGACAGCAATCTCTATCTATTTCCTTTACAATCAGGCTGAAAATCAGGGAAATCTGTTCTGTTTTTGCTCATGTGTTATAATATTCGGATTTCCAAAACAAATTAAATTTCCATTAGAGGCTAAAATTGGCGGAAAACGAAGATAAAAAATCCAGCCCTCGTTCGGAAGAAGATTTCCAAAAACGAATAGCTGAGTTGGAAAAAGCCAACAAAGATCTGGAAGACGCAAATCGGGCCAAGTCTGCGTTTTTGGCGAATATGAGCCATGAACTCCGTACTCCTCTCAATGCCATTCTGGGGTACAGTGAGCTTCTTGAAGAAGTAGCCAGCGAGTTGGAGGTTGAAAAAGAAATCAGTCCCGACCTCAACAAAATTCACTCATCGGGAAAACACTTGTTGGCAATCATCAACGACATCCTTGACCTCTCCAAAATTGAGGCAGGGAAGATGGAGTTTTTCAGCCAAAATTGCAATTTAAAAACTCTAGCCGATGAAGTCAGCCAAACCGTACAACCTGTTATCGATAAAAACTCCAATAAGCTCATAGTTAATCTGGACGAAAACCTCGGCTCGATTTCCATAGACGTTACCCGGCTTCGGCAAGTTTTATTTAACTTGCTGAGCAATGCCTGCAAGTTTACTGAAAACGGAGATATCACCTTTACTATAATGCGTAAAACAGTCAATCAGGCAGACTGGATCAATTTCACCATTTCCGATTCAGGAATTGGGATGAATCCTTCTCAAGTTGAAAAACTGTTTCAAAGCTTTTCTCAGGTCCACTCCTCAAATATTCAGAATTATGGTGGAACCGGTCTCGGCCTGGCTATCACCAAACGCATTTGCGAGATGATGGGGGGGGATATTTTTGTGGAGAGCACAGAGGGAGAGGGGTCGACTTTTTCTGCCCATCTGCCTGCCCTGATGCCTGTGAAGGCAAGTGCTACTGAAATTCTCCAGACCATTCCAAAATCCCAGAACGAAACCGATCCATCCAGTTCCCAACCTAAAGAAAACATCATTCTCGTGATTGACGATGATCCCATGATCCATAGTCAAATGAAGCGGGCTTTTGAAAAAGAAAATTATCGAATAGTTTGTGCTTCTGATGGAGAAGAAGGACTGACTTTGGCCCGAAAACTTCACCCCACATTGATCACACTTGATGTCTTAATGCCAGGAATGGACGGGTGGACCGTTCTAACAAAATTAAAAGCCGATCCCGAGGTGGCAAATATTCCCGTCTTCGTCATCTCTATGGTCGATGAAGAAAATAAAGGTTTCACTCTGGGAGCGTCGGAATATCTCACCAAACCCATTGACCGTACCCGGCTCCACATCCTTATGAAAAAATACCGTTGGGACTCCGGTTCTGCTCTGGTAGTAGAAGATGACATAGGCACCCGCAAACTATTGTGCTCCATGTTGGAAGAATATGGGCTTCACATTCAGGAAGCTGAAAACGGAAAAGTTGCTCTTGAAAAAGTCCAAGAGAATGCACCGGGAGTTATCTTCCTTGACTTAATGATGCCAGAAATGGATGGGTTCGAATTCATTGAAGAGTTGAAGAAAAATCCGGAACACCGCCCCATTCCAATCGTGGTGGTCACCTCCAAAGACCTTACCTCAGCGGATCGACTGCGGCTAAACGGAGGAATAGAAAAGCTGATTGAGAAAAAATCCTTCGTCCATGATGATCTGCTCACAGAAATTCGCAACACCTTGGATGCGCATTCCTCCTGATTTTTTTCTCATCCTACCCAATTTGAATACAACCATTTCGCTATAATTGAATCTAACTCTTGATAAGAGTTTTAAACTATTTCCAATCACCCTCAGAAAAAAGCCATATATGGATAAATTTGAAGAAGTGGAAGCCCTTGTTCAGGAAATTACGGAGGAAGCCACAAATTTTAAAAATGCTGCAGACCCTAATGAAGAAGTCGAAGCCTTAAAAGATTTACTCGATGTTCTGATGCGAGGCAGCAAACAAGTTGTAGAAAAAATCGACCAATATAATGACCGGCGATACCGATGATTATATCAGTCGGCTCTCTAATACATTTCCAGTCGTCTTAAACTTGGCAGTGTTTTGTTTTTTGCAAGATCATCCACCTTTTCCGGGTTGATCTCATTTCGGACCAGAACAAGAAATTCAAGATTTTTTAAAGATTTGGAATTTAGCAAAGCTTCCATTCCTTTTTCTGTGATCTGATTATTGTAAAGATCCAGAGTTTTCAAGTTTGTAAGATGCGGTGAGTTTGCAATTGCCAGAGCCCCTTCGTCACCAATCTTATTGGCACTCAAATCCATGAAGGTTAAGTTTTTGGCATTCTCGGAGCCAACCAGAGCGATGATGCCCTTATCGCCAACTTGATTTCGAGTCAACTTGAGTTCTGTCAGGTTTTTCATGTTTGGAGATTCGGCAATCATTATTGCACCTTTCTCCGACACGTCATTTCCCCATAAAGAAAGATTTTCAACATGTTGAAACGTGTCTGACCCACATAAAATTCGTACGCCTTCATCACCCAGTTTATTCGTTTGCAATGCCAAAGAAACAACATTTCTAACCTCAGGAGTGCTGGCGAGAATTTCCATTCCCTTAACCCCAATTTGAGACCCATTGAGATTAATCTTTTTGCCATCCTTGTCCAATCGTTCCTTTATATGTGCAGGAATATCTTTAGGGGGACCTTTACGACGGCCATAACCATGCCCACCATGCTTTCCTTTCCCCCCATGTTTTCCACCATAACTACCATGTTTACCACCCTTGGCGGCACCATCACTATGTTGACCGGGATGACCTCCTTCATGATCTCCTGAGGCAAAAACCGGAAGCGACCAGATCAGCCATCCTAAAATAAAAATAACCTGAACTATTTTTTTTCGAATCTGCACAATAAATCCTCCAGAATTAATTTGTAGCGACGCAACGAAACCCAATATAGGTTTTCATTTGGTCTGGCAATGCCTTACCGCGAATAGACCCTCGCGCCAGATCCAAATTTGAATTCCATGATCCGCCTTTTATAACTTTAAACTGTTCTCCATATAAATCATTATCATATTGATTGCCAGGATGCGGCTTATACCAGTTTTCCGTCCATTCCCAAACATTACCCGCCATATCCATTACACCATAGGGGCTCACATTTTCGGGTATTGTCCCTACTTGATTGCTGTATTTATAAATATCGCCTTTGCCTCTAATATTGGTATTAAGAGGATCGGGTTCGTTACCCCAGGGATAGTATCTGGCATCCGTCCCTCTGGCTGCTTTTTCCCACTCCGCTTCTGTAGGCAAACGTTTTTCTTTCCAATGGCAATAGTCTTGAGCATCTTGCCAGGTGAGACCTACCACCGGTTGGAGAGGGTGATTGAAACCCGAGTTATCGTGTTCTCGTGGCGCGGGCTTTCCCGTTGCCTGTCGGTATGATTCATAATCCCTCACCGTGACCGGGAATTTATCAATCTTAAACGCAGGCAAAGTCACCTCATGAATGGGAGTTTCGTCTCTGTACCAATCTAAAGATTCAGAATGGAATTGTTTGGCCGCCCACATAATATCCTTATCAGAACTCCCCATAAAAAAAGGCCCCGCAGGAATCAGAATCATGTCCTGATCGGAGGCAGTCGCATTGCCCTTATCCCAAGTGCTGAAAAAGAAAAAAACAGCAATTATTAAAATGGGTCTGAATGAAAAACGGTCCCAGTTACAACCCATCATTTTCTCCTTGTATTAAGCTATCAATCTAACAAAAACTGCAGTACTTTTCATCACACAAAAAACGGAGATTAACTCCTTCAAAATGGAAACGAAGCGGATTTATATAAGGCAGGAAGGGTAACGCCTCCCCAAAAAACGGACGAGACGCCTCGGTCAGGATGATGGAATCATTCCAGTTTTTCTGGCATATTCAAAAATATTTCCAGCTTCAATAATCTCTATCACTTCACCCAGAGATTTCAGGTCATAGGTCTTTTCCTGAGTTTTATTAGTAAGCGTATTGGCATTGAGATCTATCTTTAAATCATCACCTGTTTTTATTTCATCCACCAGCCGTGAAATGCATTCGAAGGGAATAAAAAAACCACCGTCGACGGAGTTGCGATAAAAAATCCTGGCATACGATTGGGCAATCACTGCTTTCACCCCGGCAATTTCCATACAAGCAGGAGCATGTTCACGCGATGAACCACAACCAAAGTTTGTACCGCCAACAATAATCGAATATTTCGATTCAAAACTATCCTCTTCCGTAAAGGCTACGTTGCCATTTGGCAATCCTGCCTGATCTCCTGGCACGCCGGAAAGCGCGAATTTTCCATAGTTCTTTTTCTCTTCCGGATCGCTCAAACTATAAACCAAATGTTCCGCTGGAATGATCTGGTCCGTGTCAACATCGTTGCCCAGCACATAGGCAAGACCTTCAATTATTTTTTTCATTAGTTATTTACATAGTCAGCAGGGTTCGTAATATGCCCGGTCAAAGCCGATGCAGCCGCAGTATAAGGAGATGCCAGATAAACATGCGATTGTTTCGAGCCCATTCGTCCGGGGAAGTTGCGATTGGTCGTCGAGATCACGACTTGATTATCACCGGCCCGACCAAACGTATCTTTAGGCCCACCCAGGCAGGCAGCACACGAGGGCTCTCCTAAATGTGCTCCCGCATTTTTGAAAATATCCATCAATGATTCGCTACCAATTTTTTGTTTATGAAGATCCTCTTCCACCTCCCGTGTAGCGGGAACAATAAACGTATCAATTTTTACTTTTTTACCTTTAAGAAGTTTGGCCGCCGCCATAAAATCCGTCAACTTTCCACCCGTACAAGATCCGATATAAGCCCGGTCGAGCTTCACATCTTCACACTCAGAAGCCTTGGCTTTGTTATCAGGAGAATGAGGTTTGGCAACAATGGATTCCATTTCGCTGGCATTGTAAGTCTTCTTAAAAACATATTTCGCATCCTCATCCGAATGATAAATCTTGTAAGACCTGTCGGTGCGTTCACGAACATAATCCGTGGTCACCTCATCCGCTTCAATGATGCCATTTTTACCTCCCGCCTCAATCGCCATATTGCATAACGTCATACGCTCTTCCATTGACAGACTCATCACCGCATCGCCGCGCCATTCCATTGCTCTATAGGTCGCGCCATCCACTCCAATATCGCCTATCACATTCAGGATGACATCCTTGGCCATAATATGATCTGGAAACTTTCCAGTGAATTCAAAGCACATGGATTCTGGAACTTTCACCCACAGCTTTCCGGTACCCAGAATAAACGCCGCATCTGTATTCCCAATCCCTGTTGAAAACATACCAAAAGCACCCGATGTGGAAGTATGCGAATCAGTTCCGAATAAAACTTCACCGGGGCGATTGAATCCTTCCTGGGCAAGAGCCAGATGACATACCCCTTTGTAATTATCCGTTCCCACATCGTAATAATGGGGAAGGTCTTGTTCTTTTACAAATTGCCTCAGGATGTCAATATTCCGGTTTGCGTGGGTGTCTTTGGTAAAAATAAAATGGTCGGGGATAATGACTACTTTATCACGGTCCCATACTTTGGCATTTTCACCAAACTGCTTTTTGAATATTGCAAACGTACCCGGCCCACAAACATCGTGCGTCATCAAAACATCTACATCTACCCAGATGTTGTCACCTGGAGAAACAGATTCTTTCCCAGCGTGGGCAGCAAGTATTTTCTCTGTGATGGTCATACCCATTTAACAAAACCTTTCAATTGGATAGGGGTCTTTAAAAACACGAGTTTCCCCCATAATTCATTGTTATTTTATCGATTCAAAACACCCCATATAAAATCCATAGAATGCTTGAGTTTTCTATTGGAAAATCCGCAAAGAGTGTAAGTAATTAAAGATACCATTGAAAACCCTGAATGCCCAAAAAAAATTGTAGGTTATTGATTTTTCTGGGGTAAAATATTTTAAACGGCAAATAATCAGCCCCTTACCAAACCATGAATAATCCATTCTCACTCATCAAAGAAACAATAAACCGGCTTCGGTATAAAATTCCGAATCGTCCGCAGCAAGTCCAAATTGAAATCACCAATCGATGCAATATGGATTGCCCTATGTGCCAACGGGAAGATTTGGGTATCGAACTCGAACATATGGAATGGTCCAATTTCACCACTGTAGTAGATAAATTGGGTAACAATGAAAATATAACACTCACCGGTTGGGGGGAGCCCTTCATCCATCCACATGTGTTCGATATGATTGCTTATTGCAAAGAACGCGGACACCGGGTCATGATCACCTCCAATGGACTGTTCACCAAACCCAGTATGGTTGACGACATCCTTAATTCAGGATTAGACAGCGTTACCTTTTCTATCGACAGCGTCAATGGCAATGAAACAGTAGTAGAAGGACATACCAGCTCAAAAGTATACGAAAGTATTGAAGCTGTCGTTCGCGGTCGTGAAGATGGAACTCCGAGTGTCCGGCTGCAAGCCACGATCCATTCCGGTTGCGAAAATGATCTCTATGACGTCATCCGTTATGGAGCGCGAATTGGTTGCGATGTGGTGAATGTCGGTCGGCTGGATCGTCAGTTCCGTCCCAATTTAAAAAGACCCGATGCCCGAGAAGAAAGACTGATCTTCCTCAAAGCAGATGAAATAGCCCAGGCCGCAGGCATTCAATTGGACTGGCTGCAATATTCCGTATCTCATGGAATCACCAAGTTTTTCTACAAACTCTTACGAAAAAAACTCCACAAGTCAGGAAGCTATTGTCTGAAAACTTTCGACTATGCCTACGTCACGCGTGAAGGTCATGTGACACCCTGTTGTCTTCTGCCCAACTCAAAAATGGGGAACCTGCTAACGGATAATCTTAAAAGTATCTGGCAAAACGGCAAGTTCGATTTTTTCCGCAATAATTATCGAGACACTTGTGGCGATTGCGACTTATGGACCATCGATCAAGTAGATACCCCGCAAACCTGCTCGCCGCAGGGGCAGAAAGACCGCTCTCCACAAGGGCAGTTGGCAAAGGTCAATTAAACCACTCTTATTCCCCTTCCAGTCTGCAAAATTGTTATAGCCCTATGGGCACCTACGGGTTATCATCTCAAGTCCAATTGATTTTGCTTTTATTAGCCGTTGTACTGCTAAAATCAAATGGGTAAAAACTAACAACTTCCCCAATTACTCCCTTAATAAAGGGAGGCTTAAATAATCTCCTCTTTTAAAAGAGGGGCTGGGGTGATTTACATTTTTTCATATACTATTTTAGCAACCCAATCTCATGGACAAACCCCAACAGATTTTCGTCGACCGCCGCCCGCTTTGGATCGTACTGTTTGATCGGTTGCGACGCTATCTGCTTCTGACTCTTTTCTTTGGGATTTTCTTCACCCTCCTGCTGACCTTCGAGGGTCCCGGTGATCTTTCCGCAGAAGGCTACAAAGTGCTTTGCCTTTTTGTCCTTTGTGTCCTGCTATGGTCGACCAATCTGATTCCACTATCCATAACCAGTCTCCTGGCCATTGCCGCGGTTCCCTTATTGGGAGTCATGGAAGCCTCGCAGGCTTATTCTTATTTTGGTAACAAAGCAGTTTTTTTTATTCTGGGTGTTTTTATTCTGTCTGCCGCTATGATCGCGTGCGGACTCAGCACCCGGATTTCTATCTGGGTGATGAAACATTGGAGCAACACACCGTCCCAATTGATCACTTCTATTTATTGCTTCGCGGGAATCAGCTCCTGCTTTATGTCAGAGCACGCGGTGGCGGTGATCCTGTTTCCCATCATTCACGAAATCGCACAATCGCTGAACTTGAAAAGGGAAAACTCGATCTATGCCAAAGGTATGTATTTCGCCATGGCCTGGGGATGTATCATTGGCGGAGCCATGACCGTTCTCGGGGGCGGGAGGGTGCCGCTTGCCGTAGAAATGCTCGAAAAATCTACTGCCGGAACGGAAACCATCGGAATCCTTCAATACACCCAATTGAGTTTCCCTCTCGTGTTGGCCATGTTTGTGGGTGGCTGGGTGGCTTTGAAATTTTTATTTCCTCCCGACATACAAGATATTGAGGCCGCAAGAAAAACCTTAAAACAAAAATCCCATGTCATGGGGAAATTAACCTTTCAGGAAAAAGGCATCGCCTTGGTTATGTTGATGACTCTTTTTTCCTGGTTCGTTTTTGGCGATCAATTAGGCATCGCGAACATAGCCATTATTTCAATCGTGCTTCTGTTTGTGCTGAACCTCATCACCTGGAAAATGGTAGAAGCTCATATCAATTGGGCCATCGTTTTAATGTATGGCGGAGCCATCTGTTTGGGCGAAGTGATGGCAGAAACCGGAGCCGCTTTATGGCTTGCAGAAAAACTATTTTCGGGACTGGTAGAATCTCCTACCGTATTCCTTTTAGCCATCGCCCTGCTGTCGACCCTGTTCACCACGTTCATGAGCAACTCCGCCGTCATCGCCATTCTTTTACCGACGGCAATCAGCATGAGTCCGGCCTATGGCATCCACCCTGCCATGGCAACCATGACGGTGATTCTACCGAGCAACTTTGCATTCATATTACCCATTGCAACACCCGCTTCGGCACTGGCTTTTTCTTCCAGGTTCCTGACCTTGAAAGAAATGATCTGGTCGGGCTCGTTGCTCAGTCTTTTTGGGTTGGGCTGTTTTTTAATCCTTCTGATGTTTTACTGGCCGATGATGGGTTTTCAGTAACCGATGTTCGGTTGCAATTAACCTGTATATTTAATGAAGGGGGGAACTAAAATGATCCCCTCTTTTCCAAAGAGGGGCTGGGGTGATTTAGCACCTCTCATACAATACCCCACTGATTCCCAACCCATAGACCTATGAAACCTGTTAAACAAATACAACCTTTAGAACTGAAAAGAAAATTGGATGCCGGAGAAGATATCTTTTTACTCGATGTCCGCGAAGGCTGGGAATTTTCCCTTGCCTCGATCGATGGATCAGAAAATTTTCCACTGGCCGAAGTTGTAGACCGCCAGCAAGAGTTTGCTTTCGAAGAAGAAATCGTGGTGATCTGTCATTATGGTGAACGCTCACAAAGAGCGGCGCAAGAACTGCTCGAATGTGGATTCAATGTCCACAACCTGATCGGCGGCATCGATGCCTGGTCGCAAGTGGTCGACCCCAATGTCCCGCGCTACAGTCCCAACGGTTAACCCCCTGGTGGGAGATGCAATATAGCAAAAGGAATTGTCATGACATCTGAAGAAGTATCCCCTATGGGTTTGTTTGAGCGGTACCTCTCCGTATGGGTGGGACTATGTATATTGGCTGGAGTCGGATTGGGTGTTGCTTTGCCAAGCATATTCCAGGCAATAGCCAAAATAGAATACGCCAGCGTGAATCTTGTTGTAGCGGTGTTTATTTGGATAATGATATATCCAATGATGGTCAATGTAGACTTTGCCTCCATTAAAGATGTTGGAAAAAAACCAAAGGGTTTATGCATAACGCTCATTGTAAATTGGCTTGTCAAACCTTTCACAATGGCTGCCCTGGGTATCTTATTCTTTGAGCACTTGTTCGTGGGTCTTGTAGAACCACAAACGGCAAAGGAATATATTGCCGGAATGATTTTATTGGGTGTTGCCCCTTGCACAGCAATGGTTTTTGTCTGGAGCCAATTGGTACGCGGTGACGCGAACTATACCTTGGTGCAAGTCTCTGTAAATGACATCATCATGGTTTTTGCATTTGCACCGCTCACTGCATTTCTTTTAGGAGTAACAAATATTGTCGTACCGTGGGAGACGCTTTTTCTTTCTGTGGTGCTCTACGTTGTAATTCCACTTGTAGCGGGCTATGTCACTCGCAAAGGCCTGGACAGTTCTAGCAATCATGAGCGTATTAAAAGTTTTACGTCAAAAATAAAACCATTTTCGATCATGGGACTTTTAGCAACGGCGGTGCTGTTATTTGGATTTCAGGCGCAAACGATCATTGATAAGCCATTGGTAATTGCCTTAATTGCCATACCACTTTTGATCCAGAGTTATGGAATTTTTGCAGTGGCCTATGGTTGGGCATATTTATGGAAGGTCCCGTTTAGTACTGCCGCTCCAGCGGCGTTGATTGGAACATCCAACTTTTTTGAATTGGCTGTTGCAGTAGCAATTAGCCTCTTTGGGTTGAATTCAGGGGCCGCATTGGCAACTGTAGTCGGTGTCCTTGTTGAGGTACCCGTTATGTTGTCCCTCGTTGCAATAGCAAATAGTACACGGAGATTTTATATTTAACGGGCCTATCCCTTTGAGAAATATCCAAGAATATTTCCGAAGCAGAGCTCAAGAATCTTTTAGTTGATCTTTCGAGTAAACATAGAGACGCAGAGGCGTTCTCAACTTATTCTTTCAATTTTTCCATCAGCACTTCACGCATGGCTTCGATAGGAGCCGGTTGGCCTGTCCACAATTCAAATTGTCGGGCGGCCTGATTGATGAACAATTCACTCCCTGGAATCACGATGCACCCCGCCGCTTTGGCTTCGCGCAACAACCTTGTCTCCAGTGGGTTGTAGACCGAATCAAACACCACCATCCCCTCTTTAAAATCTCGTGCAAGAAAAGGCGATTCATTAACATTAGGGTTCATACCAACTGGCGAACAATTGATAAGAATGTCGATGGACCGGGTGCCTGCGTCACGGCAATGGACTAATTCGCACTCCAACTCTTTAGCAAGGCTTTCGCCTCTTTCTTTGTTTCGGTTATAGGTGACCGTCAAGTGCCCGCCTTTTTCTTTTATTCCATAACCAATCGCTTTGGCCGTGCCACCTGACCCCAGGATCAACACATTTTTATCTTTTAAAGAGGTGTGCGCTTCAAGAGCCGCGATAGCCCCAGAGCAATCGGTGTTATAACCCACCCATTCCCCCTCTTCCCGGACGACGGTATTGATGGCGCCAATCTTTTGAGCAGTGTCATCGACTCGATCCAGCAGTGGCAGAATGGTTTCTTTTGCCGGCATGGTCACACTCAGCCCTGAAAAGAAATCTTTGAACGCGATAAAAAACTTTTCTACATTATCTACTAAAAAGGAAACATAAATATCCGGCGAATTGATTTCGCGAAATGCCCGGTTATGAATCAGGTAACCCATGCTTTTCGAAATGGGATTTCCAATGACACCATAAACTTTAAAATTCTCACGCGCTTCATTCACTCGATAAATATTTTTGAGAGCATTTGCCGGCATCTGACCGGGCGCGCTTTCCTTCCCAGTTTCCAAACTGCCAAAGGTGAGGAACCCACCATAGAGTGGAGAAAGTACCCGGCTGATTTCCCCCAGATCGCCCATGCAAAGCCCTATCA
>JACKQG010001879.1_pt1 | contig 28346 bp, 22 predicted proteins | sample 8237621 | NCBI WGS metagenome assembly JACKQG01 (sample SAMN15677084, study PRJNA649215) | marine metagenome | biome: marine; feature: Black Sea; material: saline water; isolation source: suspended particulate matter (SPM) from the Black Sea western gyre | collected 2013-06-09/2013-06-10 | depth... | reverse complement strand
CCAGTGGAACTCCCGCTTTGCGGGACCATCTTCGATGGATTCCACGGGGTTAATCCTGGTTATCCTGATTCTGAATTGTTAATCATTTTTCTATCTGTTTTGTTTTTGGTTTCATAAAATTTTGTTTACTTACCACTTTTTTCTGTGTTTTTTCTTCCAACTCTCTTCGTGCATTTTTAGCCACAGAACCGCCTTTTACTGCAGTAATTTTATTCTCCTCAAAACCTTCAGCATTTTCATTTACTGCGATTTGTCGTGTAGATAACTCCGCCAATGCTGTAAAAATCAATTCCGCTTCGCTCATATGGTCTCGCAAATTTTGGGTTTTAAGATTTTTTAATCGCTTATGTTCTGAAACCGATAAACCACTCCATTCCGAATGAATAACATTTGTTAATATTGCATATTCGTCACCGGGTTTAATATTATGTTCACCCCAATAATCCGTCAACTTATTACGAGTTTCCTGCCCCATCATTCTTTGCTGAATCCATTTTTCACTGCGATCGTGTTTAATCCAGTTCTCACGGGCACGATTTACCGATTTTTCTGGATCTGTAATTTCTTCCATCCGTTCATAACCCACCTTTGCAAGCCATAGTTTAATTGGCTCGGCTTTTTTACTTGGGACTGATTGCACCAATCGTAAAATGGTTTCCACATTAGCCATATCGGTTAATCGCATTTTTCCATCTTTGGCTCTCATTTTCAAGTGGTCACAATTTGTGACCACTTCACTACCTTCTTTTTTAAGGCGATTTTTTAAAGTTGTCCAATATGACTTTGCTTTCTTGTAATCTCTTTGTTCCGTCAATGCCGCAACAATATCAATCACAGAAAAATACCATTTCTCTTTGTTCTCATCGTAATAACGACGAATCCCAAATTCTTCAAAAATAATCATTTTATTATTCATAGGTTTTCCTTTGTCTTCACCAAGCGGAATGATTCAATCGGAATTCCAGCTTCGATGGATTCCACGGGGTTAATCCTGGTTATCCTGATTCTGAATTGTTTTGCTTTTTGATATATTTGAATAAGGGACTGATATAGTTTTTGTAGGCACATAATTATTTTATTACAAAGGAATGTTCCTTGTAATCAATTCGTTGAAATAATACTTGATTTTGTGGCGTGTTATTCCCGTGAGAGATAACCTTCTCGTCTTGTAGTATCGTTATATTTGGGTAAAATTGTATCATAAGCTCGTTGAAATTTACAGTGTTAGTTTCGTTAGTAGCAAGAAAATTGTTTTAAGGTTCACAACGAAAACGCCGAATACATCGAATAGTATCGATCTTAACAAGTCCGATTTACTTTATTAAAAAATCGATGTTCAGTTTATGTCAAGACAAGGGTGCAAACTCACCTTACTGTTACTAAACTATTAGTGTTTTATTGAATTTGGCCTTACTCTATTTGCGTATAAAAACAATAGTTGAATTTCGTTTAAAAAGAAATGCTGTCTGAAGTCCGTCAATTAACGGACAAGTTTATTTCTTTTAGGAATGAAAGTATTTTTTAGCAAATTGAGTGTTGCCTTGACCTTTTTGGTTCTTTTTCTGTCAAGAGAAAAAGAACAAGTAACCAAACTAATAATTGAGATTTATCCTGTATATCCTTTAATCCAATAAGTCATGACTCTGATATTGTTTTAAGGTTCACAACGAAAACGCCGAATACATCGAATAGTATCGATCTTAACAAGTCCGATTTACTTTATTATAAAATCAATTTGAATACAAATTTGTAGAATCTATTTGTATATTTTATTTAACTCCTACGGAGTTTTTTATAATTTTCAATTCAATTCTATATCAGGATTTAATAATCTAACGCCGTAGGTGTTAAACAAATCAGTATACAATTATTTAATCCCTACCTGTCCGCCGTTTCACTTTGGCAGGCGGGCGGGATTTTTACTTTTTAAACCACTAATTACGCTAATTTATCTAATTGTTTGGTTCTTTTTCTGTCAAGAGAAAAAGAACAAGTAACCAAACTAATAATTGAGATAAATCCAGTATATCTATTAATCCTGCCTGCCCAGTAAGGAGTTTGCGACTGTACAGGGATTCTCACAATATTTCCCTTTGTGTTTATTAAGAATTACTCTCAATTTATAGCATTATTTTTAAACAGAATTTAACAGGAATCACACCATCCAAAATCTAAAAATACTGTGGAAATTTATGGTTGGGAACCGAGTTTTATATCTCGGTGCAGTTGTTGCTATCGGGATTGCTACACTCCTTTCTTTCGCAACACCAATGATAATTAGAACAACTATCGACTCTATAATTGGTGAAAAACCGATGGATGCTCCTCTTTTTATCACCACTTTTGTTAAATGGGTGGGTGGAACTACAGTTATTCGCCACAATTTATGGATTGCTTCTATTTTAATGATTTCATTGTCTATCATCAGAGGAGCTTTCGATTATATAAAAGGACGATGGTCGGCTCGAGCATCTGAATCAATAGCCAAGAATTTGAGAAACAAATTATATAATCATCTACAAAAAGTCCCTGTTAAATATCACTCAACAACAAAAACCGGTGACCTTATTCAAAGATGCACATCAGATGTTGAAACTGTCCGTCGGTTCCTCTCCGTTCAAGTTGTAGAAACTGGAAGAGCGTTAATGATGATTGCTATTATTGTACCGATAATGTTGACGATGAATACAAAAATGACTCTAATTTCTGTTATATTGGTTCCTTTAATTTTGATTTTTGCTTTCATATTTTTTGTTAAAATTCGCTCGTATTTTCAAACTGCAGATGAAGCTGAGGGTTCTATGACCGCAGTATTACAAGAAAATCTTACAGGAATTAGAGTAGTAAGAGCATTTGCAAGGCAGAAATTTGAAAAAAACAAATTTGACGAAAAAAATACTGAATACAGAGGTTACTCCTACCGTTTAATTCGACTCCTAGCTATTTATTGGGGAGTTTCTGATTTATTGATATATTCACAAACTGGACTTGTACTTATTGCCGGAACTGTAATGACAATCAATGGAGATATTACACTCGGTACAATGGTAGCATTTTTTACACTCGTTTCATATATTCTCTGGCCTATTCGCCAAACTGGTAGAATTCTCGCTGATTTAGGAAAAGCATTTGTTTCAGTTGGAAGAATCAATGAAGTTTTAGATTATCCTAAAGAAGATAGTGGTGGAATTTCTTTAGAAGATAAAGTATCTGGTAATATAGAATTCAAAAATATGAGCTTTGCTTATAATTCAGATACACCAATTTTGAAAAATATTTCATTTAAAATAAATAAAGGACAAACAGTTGTAATTTTTGGACCGACTGGCTCTGGGAAATCAACTTTAGTTAATCTGCTACCCCGCCTTTGGGATTACACTAATGGTTCTATCTTAATCGATGGGCAAGAACTCAATCAATTTAACCGTCAGTATATTCGTAACCAAATTGGCATCGTACTACAAGAACCGTTTTTATATGCCAAAACTCTGCAGGAAAATATCAGTCTTGGGAAAACTGGTAATGTAACTCAACAAGAATTATTAGAAGTTTCACAAATTGCTGCAATCCATAATGAAATTCAATCTTTTGAAAAAGGATATGATACTCCAGTTGGAGAAAAAGGTGTAACATTATCTGGTGGCCAGCGACAACGAATTGCCATTGCAAGAGCGTTATTGCAGAATCCTCCAATTTTAATATTTGACGATTCATTGAGTGCTTTAGATACAGAAACAGAAACTAAGTTGCAAAATGCTCTAATGGAACGAAAAGGTAAATCTACAACTATTGTTATTTCTCATAGATTAAGCACAGCAACAAATGCAGATAATGTTATAGTTCTTGACAAGGGCGAAATAACTCAAATTGGAAAACACTCAGAGTTGATTTTGCAAGATGGAATTTATAAACGAATTTGGGAAATGCAAACTGGAGTGATAAAATAATAGTGGAAGTAAGACCGGTACTCATTATCCATTTTAGAAGAATTAAATGAAAGAAAAAGCACAAAAAGAAACAGAATATACAAAGCGATTTGATTTTGCGGTTTGGAAGAAAATCCTAAAATTTGCTATTCCTTATAGAAAATTTATGGTTTATCTTGCACTAGCGATGATGAGCGTTGCTGGAGTGGATATCGTAATGCCAATGCTAACTCGATATGTTATAGATAACATAGTAGCAACTGGTGAAATGAATCGCATTGTACCATTTGCAATCTTGTTTCTATCAATTATTCTCCTTCAGTCTTTTAATGTATTTTTCTTTATTGTGATGGCTGGAAAAGTAGAAACCGGAGTAAGTTATGCTATTAGAAATTCTGCGTTCTCCAAATTACAAGATTTATCTTTTTCATACTTCGACAAAACTCCAGTTGGGTGGTTGATGGCAAGAATGACTTCAGATACTACTAAACTCTCCAACATAATAGCTTGGGGTTTAGTTGACTTCGTCTGGGGATTTACTCTAATGTTTGGAATTGCAATTGCAATGTTCATTGTGAACTGGAAGTTAGCTTTAGTAGTTTTATCTGTAACTCCAATTCTCGCTTGGATTAGTGGAAAGTTTCAAGTCAGAATTCTTAAAAGTTACCGTACAGTCCGAAAAACAAACTCTAAAATTACAGCGTCATTCAACGAAGGTATTATGGGAGCAATCACTACAAAATCGTTGGTTAGAGAAGATGCGAATTATAAAGATTTTAGTAATTTAACGACTACAATGTTCCAGTCTTCATACCGTGCAGCAGTGCAGTCTGCCCTGTTTTTACCTATAGTTCTAACGGGCTCAATTGTTGGGTGTGCTCTGGCGCTTTGGGCTGGTGGAAATGGAGTTGTAATGGGAGTTTTATCTTATGGAACTTTGGTAATGTTTATCGCTTATGCAGATTTCTTTTTCATTCCTATAAGAGAATTGGCTCACATATTTGCAGAATTACAAAATGCTCAAGCATCTGCAGAAAGAATTATGACTCTCATCGAAACTCAACCAGAAATTGTTGACAATTTAGATTCAATAAAAGAACACCCACTTAAAGTCAACGGAGAAGTAGAATTTGAGGATGTTGGATTCAAATACAAGAATGGACAAGAGGTTTTGGCTAATTTCAATTTGAAAGTGAAAGCCGGGGAAACCATCGCATTTGTCGGCGATACAGGTGGCGGGAAAACCACAATAGCTAACTTAGTTGGAAGATTTTATGAGCCAACTTCAGGTAAAATTCTTGTAGATGGAATTGATTATACTAAACTCCCGCTACAATGGATTCAATCCAATCTTGGAGTAGTTTTGCAAGAACCTCATCTGTTCAGTGGAACAATAATAGAAAATATTCGTTATGGAAATTTGAATGCGAGTGATGATGAAGCTATTTCCGCATCGAAATTAGCTCATAGCCATCAGTTTATCGAAGATTTAGAACTAGGATATCAAACTATAATTGAAGAAGGTGGAACCAATTTAAGCACCGGCCAGAAGCAATTATTATCCCTTGCACGAGCATTACTTGCTAATCCTGCTATCTTGATAATGGATGAAGCAACATCGTCCGTAGATACTGAAACTGAGCATTTGATACAACAAGCAATTCAAACAGTTGTTGTAAATAGAACCAGTTTTATAATTGCTCATAGACTTTCTACTATTAGAAATGCTGATAGAATTTTAGTCATCCAAAATGGCAAAATTGTCGAAGAGGGAGATCACGACGAATTACTAAGGCAAAAAGGGAAATACTATAATTTGTATTCCGTTCAATTTGTTGATGAAATAACATCGGAGAATTTAAGAAATAGATGAACAAGTCATTAGTCATCCGCAAAGTTGAAAATGAAGAAGAACTGATGGAAGTTTTCAAAATTCGTAAGCAAGTATTTTGCGATGAGCAACGAGTTTCTGAAGAAATTGAATATGATGAATTTGAATCTATCGCTGATCATTTTATTGTTTTTCAAAACAAAATTCCAATTGGTTGTGCAAGATGCAGAAATTTGAATAATGCAATTAAATTAGAACGCATTGCTCTCCTAATACCATATCGAAAAAGAGGTTATGGGAAATTCATAGTGAAGTATCTTATTAAGTTTGCTCAACAACAAAATCCAAATAGCGTTTATCTACACGCACAAACTTATTTAATTAGATTTTATGAAAAATTGGACTTTATAGCAATTGGAGAAGAATTTAAGGAAGATGGTCTCCCCCATATTAAAATGGTAAAACAGGCAAATGTTTGAAAAAGAAATACAAATTCTAAAAGAACGAGATTCAGTCTTATCAGATATCATTGACAAAGTAGGTAAATGCACAATCAAACTCAATCCAAATGCATTCGATATTTTAATTGAATCTATCATTCACCAGCAGTTATCTATGAAAGCGGCACGGACAATTTTAGGACGATTTCGCTCGCTATTTTCAAATAAGTCTTTTCCAACACCAAAACAAGTGTTGCGAATATCTGATGAAAATTATAGAAAAGTTGGACTCTCAAAACAAAAACTCAGATATATCAAGGATTGTTCTGTTAAATTTTCAGATGGAACTATTACTCCTGACAAATTTATGTTGATGTCTGACGAAGAAATTATTCAACATTTGATTCAAGTCAAAGGAATCGGTAGTTGGACTGCTGAAATGTTTCTAATTTTCTCTTTAGGGCGACCAAATGTTTTTCCGCTAGATGATTTAGGAATTCAAAAAGCAATATCCAATAATTACAATTTAGAACCAAAAAAACTAAATTTCGAAAATATCCGTAAATTATGGAGTCCATATTGCACTCCGGCAATATGGTATATGTGGGAAACAATAGATTAGTTGAATTCAAAAATAGAAAACAAAGAGGATCATTATGGGTAAAATAATCTCTTATTGTGGAATCATTTGTAGTGAATGCCCAGCATATATTGCTACAACAAACAACGATGATTCTGAGAAAGAAAAAGTTGCAAATATTTGGGCAAAAGAATATAATGCTGAAATCACAAAAGATGATATTAACTGTGAAGGATGCTTGTCAGATGGATGCGTATTCAACCATTGTAATGTCTGTGAAATCCGGAAATGCGCGAAGGAGAATGGTGTTGTCAATTGTGCACATTGTTCAGATTATTCCTGCGAGAAGTTGGACAATTTCTTTGAAATGGCTCCTAGTGCAAAAATTGTGTTAAATGAAATATTTAGCAAAATAAAGTAATTACAGCCAAAATATCCCATAAATAACTATGTTTTAAATTGCTGAAGTCTCTAAATTTAATACAAGAATTTTGAAAATATCCGTGAGAAGTTTATAAGTTCAGAACTTTCAAATTACATTAGAGGGTTTTTGATTTACTGATTTCAAAAGCAGGCCTTTCTCAATTTATTGGGATGAAGGAAACTTGCGATTTTAGGACGAATTCCCACATTAACAGAAACAAAGATTTCTGAACCTATGCTTCTTGCGGATTCTTTTTTATACTACAGTTTTGCTAAAATAGAGTTTATAATTGCTTCCCTACCAAAAACAGTAATACTAATATTCTCTTCATTATCTTCTCTTGATAAAACTTCAAACGAGGAATAAATCTTATCCAATATTCCACATTGAGAATATGCAAGATGGAATGTGTACTTTTTTAGTTTCTTATGGAATTCATTCGAAATACAACCTTGTAATTGGTCTAATTTTAGATGTTTCCTTGCTGAAATCAGAATTGCCTTTGGAAATCGTTTTTTTAAACCATTTATGAGTCCCGGCTCTTGAATCATATCTACTTTATTTAATACAATTTGTGAAGGAATTTGATCTGAATTCAAAGAAATTAACACGCTATCTATTGTCTCTAGATGATCTTTTATTGTCGGAGATGATGCGTCCAATACTTTTAGTATAAAATCTGCTTTGCTTACTTCTGATAATGTTGATCTAAAAGATGCTACTAAATCATGCGGAAGTTTCCGTATTAGTCCAACAGTATCGCTCAAAAGTATATTTGTATTTTTCTGCGAATCAAATATCATTTTTCGTGTAGTCGTATCAAGCGTAGCGAAAAGTTGATCCTCAACATAAACATCAGCATTAGTAAGTGCATTCATTAGAGTGGACTTTCCTGCATTAGTATATCCAACTAAGGATATATTAAAAGCGCTTTTTCTATTTTCGCTTTGTGTATCTCTCTGTCTTTCAATTTTTTCTAAATCTTTTTTCAGCTTTGAAATTTGGTTTCTTATCAAACGCCTATCAATTTCAATTTGTTTCTCACCTGGTCCTCCAGTAGTACCAATTCCACCCATTTGCCTTTCAAGATGCGTCCATTGCCTTGTTAAACGAGGCAACATGTAATTTAGATGTGCAAGTTCCACTTGAGTTTTTGCTTCTCTAGTTTTTGCATGCTTCCTGAAAATATCTAATATTAGACCTGTTCGATCCAATATTTTCAAATCCTCCCCAGCAAGATTTTGGACATTTTTAATTTGAGTTGGGGAAATTTCATCGTTAAAGACTAATAACTTGCAATCGAGTTCTTTTGCTTGAGAAATAACTGAATTAATCTTGCCTTTTCCAATATAAGTTGCAGGTTCAATCTTTGTGCGTTGTTGAACGATTCTGCTGACTGTAGTTGCACCAGCTGTTTCTGCAAGCAATTCTAGTTCATCTAACTGTTCATCAATTTCAAAGTTAGTGTTATCTTGAAGGATTAAACCTATTAATATTGCTTTTTCTGGATTATTAGCCATTCTTATATTGTTTTAAATTTGATAACACCATTTCGAAAACCACTAATATACAAAGTGCAATCAAGAACCATCTCCAAAGTTCAACACCAAGTCTTCCTGATTTAATTAATTTAGAAAATTCATCTTGATTGGATGTAATTATAACATTATTATTAAAATAATTAGAAATTTCATCGTTTGACATCACAAACGATTTTACTTCACTTTTATGAATGTTCACAGCTGTTTCAAAAATTACTGTATCATCTGATTTAATCTGATGAAAACCAACAGACTCTATTCTCCTTGTAGAGATATCGTAATTAGAATCAACACTTAGAATATATCTATCATTTGATGCTGAAACATAATAAATATTACTGTTTCTTGAGATATAATATGGAATTTGAGTAGTCCAAGATTCACCAACATAAATCCTATTTTTAGTAACATTTGACAAAGTAGAATATATTAAAGTATGCCAAAATGGAATATATGCACCTCGCAACGGGAAATTAGTCCATTCCAAATCTAATGCAATTCCAAACAAATCAACCGTTCCATTTTCAGTAAAGTATCTATTCCAAATCCCATCTCTGTTTTTTAATTGTAATTGGTGATTATTTTTATCCTGTAAAGGTAAATACTTGAATATTTTTACTGGAAATAATTCACTTTGGTTAAACAAAGATTTAATAGAATTGATATTTATTGAACTTTGGTCTAATAATTGAAACTCATTATTATAATATTCAATTTTGGAGTTAGGATTATTCTTAATTCCAAAAAATTCGAGATTCATTAAAGTAGTTTCATCTTTGTCTGGAAACAAAATTAGGTGTCCATCACGATTCAAGAAACTTTTTATTTTGTTTGATAATTGTTTTGGAATATTTTTTAAACCGTTTATGATCACTACATCTTGATTCCGTAAATCAACACTTCCCAAATTTGCACGAGAAAACAATTGAATATTTAACAAGGTTGAATCTTGATTTAGAGTATTTAAGGGTGTTTTCACGAACAATAAATTTTCAATTTGTTCGCCAATAATACTAATATTGAGCTTTTCCGGAAGGCGAACATGAAAATAATACTTGTTATCTTCTACCCTACTATCTTTTGATATTTCTGCAATTCCTCTAAATAATCCTGGATAAGAAAATGCTGTTGTAAACTTAAATTTACCAGTCTTACCCTCCTTTAATGAAATTATTTGTTGTCCTACATTAATGTCCTCCACAATTAACTGGAGAAGAGCATTTTCAACATCATCAAATCCATTATTGGTGACAGTAACTTCAATATCAATTGGAGAATTTATTAAAGGAATATCATTTACGACTTCAACTTCAACAATGCTCAAATTCGCTTGAATATCTTGGAATTTGTAATAATAAACATTCCATTCTTCAAAAGAGAGTGCATTCTGAATTGTTTGATAATTTGATTGTTGTGCGTCAGAAATAATAAATAGCTCTTTGTTAGCATATTCTTTTTGCAGATTTTTAGTAATATCTGAAAACACTTTAGAAAATGATCCATCTGAATATCCAGTTGATACAAATTTAGATATCTTTGGTATGGTAGATTTGAATCCATTATAAATCTCACCTTTGCTTAATGATGAAATTGATATTTGTGAATCATCTTCAATATTTGACAAAACAGAGTCTAAAACTTTTTTGGTAATTTCTTCGCGAGTAATGAAATCATATACCCCATTATTAGAGAATGTATCGTCAATTATTATTGCAGAATATGTAGATGAAGGATCATTAACCCAATTCGAGAATATTCCTTTGTAAACTGGACGAGAAATCATAAGCACTATACACAGAATCATCAACGTTCTAATAATCAAAAGTAGAATCTGAATAATCTGTAATTTTCTAATGGATTCGTGCTCCATCTTTTTCAAAAACTGTATAGAGCTAAACTCTATAATTTTAATTTTTCTTCTACTTAAAATGTGTATTATTAAAGGAATACTAACAAGTGGAATCAACCACATGAAAAAAGGAGACAAAAAACTCAAAATAAACCTCCAAAGATTTGAACAAATAATGCAGTTACAATTGGAATAGTGAAATTATCATTAAGTTTGAAAATTCCTACAAGTTCAACGACTGTTGCAACACTAGCAGAAATAACTCCTACCCAAATGTTAAGTCCTGGAATAAAGAGGGAAATAATTACACAGGAAATGAAAAATGCAATACTACCTTCTAAAGATTTGTGTCCAATTTTAGTTTTCCCATACTTCCGTCCAAATAATGCAGCGACTGAATCTCCAATGCTCAAAAATAGCAAACCTGTAGCAGAAGGTAATTCGTCAAAAAGTAACATTGTAATGCTTGCTCCGAATAACAACCAAGACGCACCTGTTAAATTATTTGACTCTTGAGGACGAGTCATTATTTGAAACAATTTGTTATATAAATCTTTTATTATTGTATTACGGTTTCTAATGATGTCAAAGAACAACACAATGAATGTAAGTAGAATAGTTATTGGTAGTACAATGCTTTTGCCTACTAGAAGTAATGATATTCCTATTACTGAAGACGACAAATGAAATAATTTTCGTTTAATTTCGCGATTGTAAGAAAAGCTAAGCACTCATCAATTCCGCAAATCGTTTTGTAATATCCTCAGTTGAATATAATCCACTTCCAACAATTGTAACATCAATTCCAGTTTCATAAATTTTATTGATTGTTTTAAGATTCACACCTCCATCTACTCCAATGAGATATTTTCTTTTATCTCTAGATGCCAACTTATTCATATAATCCAAAGTAGAATCAATAAATTTCTGTCCGCCAAATCCTGGAAATACAGACATTACCAAAATGTAATCAAGGTCGTCGATATATGGATATATTTCTTCTACAGGAGTGTCAGGATTAAAAGCTAAACCAGCTTTAACTCCACTATTCTTAATGTGCAAAATATCCCTCGAAATATCTTCACTTGCTTCAAAATGTATAATAACAGTATTAGATCCAGCATTTATGAAATCGTCTAAATATTTATGAGGATGTGTTATCATCAAATGAGTTTCGAGATGCTTATTTGTTAGTTTTCTGATAGCTTCAACTATAAACGGTCCAAATGTAATATTTGGTACAAAATGACCATCCATCACATCCAAGTGAAATCGTGTTGCTCCAGCATTTTCCGCCTTAGATATTTGTTCATTTAATCGAGAAAAATCAGCTGCTAAAAGTGATGGTGAAATTATTCGTTTCATCAAAAATCCTTTTTATCAGTACTTATTGTTAAATTTACTCGTGTTGGGAAGGATACACGCATCCCAGCAGTCAGGTTTTGTTCTAAAACGGTATTTGAAATATACGATGGTTGATATTCATACTCTATGTCTCCAAGATGTAATCCTGCTTGGTTAAGAAGTTGCTCTGCCCGTTTTAGACTTAAATTTACTAAATCTGGTACTTTATAATAATCTGGTGGATTTCCTTTGCTGACCATAAAAACTACTTTTGTTCCGGGCCTTACTAAATGTGGAGGTTTAGGTGATTGATATGTGATTTTATCTTCTTCATAATCAATGTTAAACTCATACATTACTGTATCCAATTCAAGTCCTAATCTTTCTAATTCCAACTTTGCATTTCTAAGTGTCATATCAATAAAGTCGATAATGAAAACATCTTTTCTGTGGGATGCAATTGTCAATTTTATGATTCTACCTTCTTTGACTTTTGTAAATGCTCTTGGAGACATATTAATAACTGTACCTGGGATATGATCATCTGAAAATTGCTTATCAATGGGATCTACTACAAAACCAAGATATTCAAGTTCTTTTGTTGCATAATCCTTATATTTCCCTCGTAAATCTGGGAGATAATGTTCGTTATTATATCCTACATAGATTGGTAACACAACCAATTCAAAAAGAAAAAGCCCCAGCAGAACTAATACGGTAGAAGCAACAAGATATTTAAACAGAGTTTTGATCAATCTCTCCTTAATCTAATTGCGTAACAACCATCAATATTATGTTTAGGAGAATAAATTTCTAATGCACCATCTTTGTTGACAAATTTCTTTGGTACAAATTTATCTGCCTTTTCAATTTTATATTCTGGCTGATTTTTTAGAAAAGCATCTATGACCATCCAGTTTTCTTCATTTTCCAGTGAATTAGTACTATAAACTAAAACTCCACCGTGCTTTACATATTTAGTAGCATTCCATAATAATTTTCTTTGTAATATTGAAGATTCGTAAATATCATCGATACTTTTTCTCCATCTTACATCTACTCTTTTTCCTAGAACACCGGTACCAGCACTTGGTACATCTAACAGGACTTTGTCCGCTTTAGGAAGTTCTGAATAAGTTAAATCTCTAATTTCTGCTTCTACATTTGTAACATTTAACCTAGTAATTTGTTTAACTAGTCTTTTTAATCTATGTTTATTTGAATCATAAGCTAATATTTTTCCTGTATTTTCCATTTTTTCAGCGATATAAGCTGTTTTGTTACCTGGAGCTGCACATCCATCAATTATCGTTTCATCTTTTTCAGGTGCAAGTAAATCAACTACAAAGCCTGCTGAAGGATCTTGAACTCCAATATTACCAAGATCGTATAACTCACTACTATATAATTTTGAAGTATGATTTACTTTAAAGTATAGGTCATTATGTTTATAAAATTCATACTCATAATCGTGTTCATCTAAATATTTTTTTAAATCCTTAATGGACATTTCCAAACTATTTAATCTAAACCAAACATCAGGTACTTTATTATTCCATTCAGCTATTTCTTTAGCTTTATCAAGCGACCACTGTTCTGTCCACTTACTCATCAACCATACAGGATGGCTCAAATACTGTGACCAAGAAATAATAGTTGAATCTTTATCTGGAACAGATATTTTATAATCTATAAATGTTCTCAATAATGCATTAGCAAGTTTAGCTGCATTTGGATGTATAGATTTAGCCAAATGAACTGAAGTAGCAACAGATGCATAATCTGGAACTCCATCCATAAAGCGAAGCTGGTAAGCTCCTAGTCTGAGTAACACTTTCAGATTATCATTCATCTCTTCATAATCTCCAGTGAAAACTTGAGAAAGTTCCCAATCCAAACGACCTTTCATTCTAACTGTACCTTGAACTAACTCTCTTATAAACCATTTATCTTCATCATCAAAATCCATATTTCTCAAATGTTCTGCTAAAATGTCTAATAGTTGACGATCTTTTCTTTTTGCCACGCGAATTACTTCCCATGCTAAGCGTCTTGCAGGCAAATGTCTTTTACTTGTTATCAAAAGTTTCTCCTCCTATTTTGCTATACCCTAAGAGAAATTCTCTCAAAGTAAGTCTTCTTTTTCCTTCAAATTGAATTTCTTCTATTTTTACAATTCCATCACCAGTTCCAATTAATAAATGTTCATTGTAACATTTGATTTCACCTGGTTTTAATTGAAGTTCTTCTTTAAAATTATTATTTGTTAATGATATAGATTGAAATAATTTCACTTTATTTCCATTTAGTAATGTATAAGCTCCTGGTTTAGGATCTAATGCTCGAATTTTATTATGTATGACTGTTGCATTATCTTTCCAATCTATTTGACAATCTTCTTTTTGAATTTTTGGAGCTTTAAGTGATGTATTTGTAATTTGAATAATTTCTGAAATTTCTTTTGCTTCAATTCTATCTAAGGTTTCGACTATCATTTTAGCACCCTCAACTGAAAATCGTTTCCATAAATTTCCAGTTGTATCATTTATTGATATTGGGTATTCTTTCTGTAGAAGAATATTTCCAGCATCAACTTTTTTTGATATTTGGAATGTAGTTATTCCAGTTTTAGTTTCACCATTCATAATTGCTCTTTGAATTGGAGCTGCACCACGGTATTGTGGTAATAAAGAAGGGTGCATATTAATTGAGCCATATTTAGGAATCGAAAACAGAATTTTAGGTAATATTCGAAAAGCAACTACAACAAAAAGGTCTGCATAACAATCCTTAATATTTTCAATAAATGTTGGGTTACTTAAGTCTTCTGGTTGGAAAATTGGATACTCAAAATTCATTGCAGAATTATTAATATGAGATGGCGTTAATTTTCGCCCTCTTCCAGCTCGTTTATCTGGAACAGTTACTACTGCTACTACTTGATGCTTCGATTTATCCAGTGCTTCCAAAGATGGAATTGCAAAATCAGATGTTCCCATAAAGACCACCCTCATATCGACAAACTTCCGATAGTTTTCGTTTTAAACATTTTATTATTTATTTTATGAACTATGTACAATTTTCACTTAATTGTTATACTTTTGGACGGAATTCCTTTTTGTAATATTTCTACTAAGCGTTTTTGAATCATTGATTTTTTTGTAAGAGATAAATAATCTGTAAAATATTTCCCTTGTAAATGATCATATTCGTGTTGGATTACTCTAGCTAACATTCCAGAATACTGATCTGTTTGTTTTTTCTGTTTAACATCCAAATATTCGATAGTTATATTTTCGGCTCTAGTTATTACTGCACGAATTTCAGGAACACTCAAGCAACCTTCTTCTATATCAACAGATCCTTCTCTATCAATAATTTTAGGATTAATAAAGATTCTCGGTTTTGTGTCAGTTTCATCTTCTATATTGCTTACATCTACTACAAACAAGCTTTGATTAATACCAACTTGATTTGCAGCTAATCCAATACCTTCTTCTTGGTACATCGTTTCCAACATATCATTTAATAAAGGTTGTAAATTAGAAAATTCTATTACTTCTTTAGTTTTCCTTCTTAATAGGGACGATCCGTATTTTTGTAGGGGAAGTAAAGCCATCAGCTAGTTTCTGGTTCGGTTGGTGCTGTTTCTGCAAGTCCGGCAATGTATGACCTAGCTACAGACAGCTTGTTGTTATCGCCTGTATCAATAAGAACAATATTATTTTCTTTTCCTTTGATTCCGACTATTTTTCCGTAGATTCCACCACGAGTCAAAATTTTATCTCCCTTTTTAAGTTCCTGAAGTTGCTTAGCATGTGCTTTCCGTTGTTTCGATTGAGGTCGTATCAATAAAAAATAGAAAATTACGAAAACAATCATCATTGGAAACAAAAAACTCATTCCAGAACCAGCTGTACCGTCTTGTGCAAATAAAATATCCAAAATTAATCTCCTAATTAGGTGCTAAAATTACACAATCTTATAGTAAATACAATATGTTTGATTTCTATTAATTTTCTTTCGTTAGCAATTGATATTACTCGTAATATATCACCAATGTATAATCTATTTTTATCGTGTGTAAAAGGTTTAGAGAGTGTTTGCGCAAAAGAACTCAAACATTTGGGAATTTCAGATACTAATGAAACAGTTGGGGGTGTTTTATTCGAAGGTGATTTGAATGATATCTACCGAGTGAATTTGTGGAGTAGAACAGGAATGCGCCTTTTAGTTAAACTCGAGCAATTCAGTATATCTACTCAACAAGACTTATATGACAATGTTCATAAATACAATTGGATTGATATTTTGACACCTCAAATGACTTTCGCAGTCGATTCTTTCGTTACTAATTCCGAACTTAATCACTCACATTATGCATCTTTGAGGGTTAAAGACGCAATTGTTGATTCCATTCGAGAAAGAAAAGGACGACGACCAAGCGTTGATGTCTCAAATCCAGATGTTAAAATTAATCTATACTTGAAAGATAATATCGCTACAATATATTTGGATAGTTCAGGAATTCCTCTTCATAAACGAGGTTATCGAAGAAAAATGCACAAAGCATCTTTAAACGAATCACTCTCAGCAGGAATTATCTTTTTATCCGATTGGAATTCATCCGAACAACAGTTTTATGATCCAATGTGTGGATCAGGTACATTTTGCATTGAAGCTGCTTTACTTGCAACGAATACAGCACCTGGGCTTTTTAGAAAATCGTTCGGTTTTCAGCACTGGATTGGATTTGATGAAAAACTGTGGAATGATTTAGTTGAAAAGGCAAATACTTCAAAACTAAATGAGTGTATCGATATTTATGGTTCTGATGTTAGTTTAGCTTCAATTGCGATGGCTAAACATAATTCAAGTGTAGCCGGTGTTGATAATCAAGTAAATTGGAAAGTACGAAATTTCTCAAGATTTGATCCAAAAACTAACAATGGACTGATCATTACTAATCCTCCTTACGGTGAACGGATTGGCGAAGAAACTGATCTTGTAGAACTTTACAAGTTGATTGGAGACACCTTCAAACAAAAATGTAGTGGTTTTAATGCTAGTGTGTTTACTGGAAATCTTGAACTTGCGAAAAATATCGGACTGAAAACTACAGCTCGTATTCCACTTAAAAATGGAAATATTGATTGCCGTTTATTAAAATACGAAATGTATGTTGGCTCAAAAAAACATCGAAGTGAATAATAATTTAAAAATTGGGAAACTAGAATTAGATAATCCGATTTTTCTCGCTCCGATGGCAGGAGTTACAGACCATTCCTATCGTGTAATTGCAAGAGAAATGGGAGCCGGAGTTGTCTATACAGAATTTGTGAGTTCTAATGGAATAATCCGAGAAAACCAAAAAACCTTCGATTTAGCTTCGTTTACTGACTCCGAGCGACCAATTGGAATTCAAGTGTTTGGCGATGATCATGTTGTTGTTGGAGAATCTGCAAAAATGCTATACGACCGTTTACAACCCGACATAATTGATATAAATTTTGGATGTCCTGTTCCTAAAGTTACAAAACGAGGAGCTGGATCAGGTGCTTTAAAAGATCTTGATGTGATGCAAGAAATTACATCTGCAGTGTTAGATGCAGTTCCAGAGATTCCAATAACTGTAAAAATGCGTTCAGGTATTGATAAAAATTCAATTGTATCAACAGAAGCCGCAATCAGACTTGAGAAAATAGGAGTTAGTGCAATTACTCTACATCCGAGAACTATGAAACAACAATATACAGGTTTTGCGGATTGGTCACTCATAAAAGAAATGAAAGATTCTGTTCAAATACCTATTATTGGAAATGGAGATATTCAAAATGCCGATGATGCGATGAGAATGTTCAACGAAACAGGATGTGATGCAATAATGATTGCTCGTGGATCGCTTGGTAATCCTTGGATATTTAGATCAATAAAAAATAAATTGACTGGAAAAACTGATACACCACCAACATTGTCTGACAGAATTCAAATGTGCAGACGACACTTTGAATTATTGAAAAGCCATAAATATGAAAAAGTATGTGTCAATCTCACTAAGAAACATTTGAATTGGTATTTAAAAGGATTTGCAGGTGCATCAGATTGGCGTAAAAAGTTCATGGTTACAAAAACGATTGAAGACATTGATAAACTTCTCAAAGAGTTATTTATTGAATTTAGTGTAAAATAAAAAAGGGAGACAATAAATCTCCCTTTTCTTTTATAAAATAAAATAACTTATTTCAATTTCGTTCTCTTCTCAACCATTTTAATATCAAGTTTTTCAAGTTCTGCTAAAACAGGTTCATAAATATCTGCAGTTAATGGAATTAAAACTCCAGTTTTGGTAATTGACTCATCAGCCATTAGTTTAACACCAATAGCTAAAGGTAAACTCACTGTCCGAGCCATTGAAGAATCACCGTGAGGAATTCCAAAATCTATCAAAGTTGATGTAATTTTATCCTGTGAACCGTCTTTATTTTCAACAATAAATTTATGTTGAAGAATAATCATATCCTTTTCATCATCTTTGAAATATAACTTTTCCTGCAATCTATCGCTTAAAACATCCAAACGATTGTCTCTGTCTGTTACTTTTTCATCGCTGAAAAGTCCTAACCATTCGAATCGATTGATAACATCAGAGTTTACTTCAAGTTCTAATTTCTCTGCAGTTTTGGCTTTTACATCTTCATTCTCATTAACGCCGATGAGTTCAGCAATCATCTGTTTGAAAGTGTTATCTTGTAAACCATCAACAGGAGAATCATCAACTAATCCCAAATCTACAATTTTCTTCAGCGTCTGGCACCAACCTAAATTTCTATAAGTTCCACGCATAACGGTATGAGCATCTTTTAAGCCGTATAAATCTTTATATGGCAAAGAATCGCGGTTGGGATAGACTTCATATCGCCCTAAACCCTCAACATCCTCTTCCCTGCTATTTAAGAAAAGATTTTCACCGATGATATCTACGACTTTATCATTTTCAAGGAATTTTGCTGAATTTCTTGAAGCCAAAACCACACCTTTCGGACTCCAAGAAAATTTATATCCAAAAGGATTATCATTATCTTCTGGTGCAGGTAAACCACCACAGAATGAATAAAAATGAAGCACTTTCCCGCCTTCGTCGTGAACTTCATCGATAATCTGCATTGCAGACATATGGTCAATGCCTGGGTCAACGCCAATTTCATTTAGGAAAGTCAAACCTTTGCTTTTGGTTATCTCATCCAATTTCTGCATATCTTCACTGACATAGGATGTTGTTGCCAAATGCTTATTCAAATCGACACAAAGATTTGCAACTTTTAGATGATGAACCCAAGGAAGTAAACTGATAATGATATCGTTTTCCTTAATCAGTTCAGCAAGTTTGTTTTCATCGCTTACATTGAGTTCAATCGCTTTACCATTAGAAAATCCCTCAACGAGTTTTTCAGCTTTACTCACTGTACGAGATGCAACCGTTACGAACAGATTCTCTTGATTTAAGAGATAAGTTACTCCCGGTTTACTCACTAATCCCGCACCTAAAACTAATATGTTTTTCATTTTTTACTCCGTTTTTATGAATTCGTTAATGTATTTATATTCTTTTGTTAGTTGTCCTTTATGAAGAATTAACGCTTTTTTTATTGGATGTGGTAACGATAATTCTTCATAATCTTTATTGAAATCTGCAATGATGATGTCATTGACATAGTTTTTCAGAACATCAGAAAATTCAGTTGATGCTTCTGCGGAAAATTCGCAAGGGAGATTGTCAACCGCCATTACAGTAACTCCATCTAAATTTGAACCATCATTAAATTCTTTTGTTGAAGGATTGTAAGTAAAACACGGATTATCTGGATATGTAGCTTTATTTGTAATTTCAACTGAGCCACCAATGTCGCAACTAATATCTCCAATAACTGATAAATTTAGTGAGTCAGCATTTTTATGAAGATATTCTTTTGTAATAAGTCGTGGATAGTCTTCTGTCCAATAAATACAATTTACCAAGACTTGCATTTTTGGTAAATAATTTTCAAAAATTGATGTATATTTTTCAGGGTGATTGTAATAATTCTGCAGAACAAACTCACCCTCAAGAGGTTGCATCATATCCTCTTCTTTGAACACGACTTTATATAATTTATCATTTTCGAGGTTATTATTCAATAATTGTGATGGAGATATTTCTATATTTGGAAGTAAATCGTAAATTTCCTGAGCACCTTGAGAAACATTTCCATAACCTGCGAAACCAACAACAATGGGACCAATTTCAGGTGGTAACCCAGATTCAGATATTTCATTTCCAATTTCAACAATTTGAGTTTTTGCGTCATCAAGTGATTTATATTCGTAAGCTTGTTTAATTTTGCTCAGTGGAGTATCAAAACCAGATTTCTTTAATTTTTCTGCATAAGAAACGAGCGTTTCTATCATCCCAGCCAAACCTGCAAATTTTCCAAAGAAAATCAATCGTTGATTTTTCTCGTTTACGATTCGTTCATAATCAATTAAATTGCATTTTAAATCCATCATCCGTTTTAGAAGTGGCATATTGTAATCCTGCCCTTTTATTGTATGTGAGAAAAAAATATAAGTTTTATTTTCCTCCAACAGTTTGATAGGGATTTCTTTTACTGCAAAAATCGGATTGGCAGATGATAAATCTTCATTGACCTCTGCCAGATTATCTTGAAATTCGTCCTTTTGAAAAATACGGATTTCAGATGGTTGGATGATAGTGTGTATGTCAAATTTATCTTTGAGTTCTCGTATATGCTCAGGAATCAAGGAAACGCGCCGTTCCCATTCGTTTTTATCTTCTCGTCTTATACCAATAATTTTGTTCATATATTCCGAATCACCTTCAAATGTTGTGAATTTATCTTTAATCAATATCTGAAATTACAGCAATCCTTGAATATCGGACATAATGTTTTTATTTATTTTTGGGTTATTTTAAAGAACATTTACAAATATGTTATTTAATTTGTGTAATTTGTATGTGAATGTAAATATTTTCATAAGTTGTTATGTGCCGATTTTTATTCATTTTCTTCAAGTCTATAAATTTTGTCAAGCGTTTCCGAAATCAATTTAATCCATTCTGTTGTGATTTGTAAATATTCAGTTATGTTGATAAACTTTTCATTTCTTTTAACACACCATTGCCATTTCTTGTAGGAGTCATCAAATTTTCCATTTACAATCTTGGCAAGATTATTTAAATATTCTACTCCAATTTGTTTGTCGCCTAACTCTTCTGTTTTAGGAACAATTCCATAAAACCAGACTTCACCATTTTCTTGAATTGATGCAAAATTGTATGTGTCATTTGCCGATTTTAAATTCAATGAAAGTCTTTTCCCTCGCCCAAGTTTTGCGGTAATATTAAATTCCGAATTTAAAATATCAATAAATTTTTGAAAAGTGTCAGATTTTTCAATTCCAATTGATTTTTGCAGTCTTTCAAAAAACACTTTTTCTGAAACGGATTTACTTACAGTTTTTTCTTGCTGTTTTATTTTGCTTTCTTCCTTTTCACTTTCAGCAAACCGGTATACAATTCGTTCAATTTCTTTTGTTTTCGCTAAAACTCTTGGGGTAACAATTAATTCTTCATTCATTGAGTTTTTATAGACAGGAAGTTCAATAAGTCCAAGTGTGAAATTTAAATTGCCATTCCGATGAATGTAATTTGCAAGTTCTTCCATATTTCCCCTAATTCCATCTCCAATTATTGTTAGAAGAAAACGACCTATTTTTAAGTTGTTCTGCAAATTGTCAATAAAACTCGCTTCTTCAATTTCAGGGTAGAATTCTTGAATAATCTCAAAAAGGCTTTTTTTGTTTTCTTTTCTTGCTTTTAAGCATTCCTTTTCAAATTTTGAATAATCCCATTTTGCCAAGTCCTTTGCATAATCCAAAATCTGTCCAACAACTTTTCTTCTTGCTTCTGGATTTCTCCATAATTTACATTCTCCAATTGTTACGAATCCAAATTCATTTACATAAACCAAGTCAATTGACCCTGATTCTATGGTAAGTTCTCTACAAATTGGAATCATTCCAGCAAAAGTGGGTTCTATTTCTTCAACAGGTAATAAATTCGGACTACGATAACATATATCTTGAATCCAATCTTCGTTGTATTCCTTTGAACTCAAAGATACTTTTTCAAGAGTCGATATTGTTTTGTCTTTTATTATTATCGGTGATGTATGTTGTTTCATAGTCGTTCTTTAAATTGGCACATAACGTCTGTGTATACGACATATATGGTTAGTTCTCAATTGGGATAAATATTGTGTAATTTGATATAGTTGTATGAACAATGGAATGCTTTCTATCCAGAAATTTGTAGTTTTACTTCTTTCTATCATAGGTGTAATTTACATAGTATTTTTAAGCGTTCCAAATGAATCTAAAATAGTTACTCTCCAGTGACAAATGATTTCGGCTATTTGGGTAGGGAAACCTGATATTTATTAAAATTCTACTTTTTTACTTTTCTAAAATATTTTCTTTTCTGCGTTGTGAATCTCGGACATTTTTATTTAATTCCATTTTTCGTAATCGGATATTTTTTGGTGTAACTTCAACAAGTTCATTTTCCGAAATAAACTCGATTGATTGATCTAAAGACAACAGTCTAGGTGGTCTGAGTGTTACAGTATTATCTGAACTTGATGCACGCATATTTGTCAGCTTTTTCTCTCTCGTAATGTTGACAGTTAAATCATCAGTACGATTTCGTTCACCAATAACCATTCCATCGTATACTTCTGTGCCAATGCTTACGAACAATTCACCACGGTCTGCCATGCCAATACTTGCATAAGTCGTAACCGAACCATTTCTGTCAGATATTAATGCACCACTAATTCTTTGTGGAATCCTACCAAACCATGGAGCAAAGCCATCAAATAGTTTATTCATAATCCCAGCACCGTGCGTATCTGTCAAAAACTGACTTCTAAAACCAATCAATCCTCTAGAAGGAATTGAAAATTCCATAGATACCCTACCATGTCCATGATTTTGCAAATTTAACATTCTTCCTTTTCTAGCGGATAATTTTTCCGTAATTATTCCAACTTTATCCTCTGGAATATCCAAAAATACTTTTTCCATCGGTTCCATCACTTTTCCATTTTTTTCGTGGGTAATCACTCTTGGTTTTGACACCATAAATTCATATCCCTCACGACGCATCGTTTCAATCAAAACTGCCATTTGAAGCTCACCTCTTCCACAGACTTCAAATGCATCAGTTCTCTCTGTGGATATCACTTTCAAGGAAACATTACTCAGCATTTCTTTTTGAAGTCTATCCTTGATATGACGCGTTGTAAGATATTTACCTTCTTTCCCTGCGAAGGGGCTATTGTTCACATAAAACAACATCGAGACAGTTGGTTCATCAATTTGAATCCTTGGTAATGGCACAGGATTTTCGTTTGAAGAAATCGTATCTCCAATTGTGATGTTTTCCAATCCAGCCACAGCGATAATATCCCCTGCTTCCAGTTTTTCTACTTGAATTTTCTTCAGACCTTTAAATGTGTATAAAGCAGAAAACTTTTGATTATACACAATTCCATCTTTGCCACAAAGAGCGTATGTTTTATTCATTTCCAAAACACCATTGTTTAGACGTCCTATTGCAACTTGTCCAACATAGGAATCATAGTCCAAGCTTGTAATAAGAAATTGTGGAATTTTGGAATCGTCAGCTTTTGGTCCAGGAATTTTACTTATAATAGTATCCAATAATGGTTTCAGATTATCTGAATCGTCACCGAGTTTATTATGTGCTACTCCCAACTTGGCATTTGTATATAAAATTGGAAATTCAATTTGCTTATCTGTTGCCTCTAAATCAATAAATAAATCATAAACTTCGTTGATTACTTCATCAATTCGAGCATCAAATCTATCAATTTTATTGATAACTAGAATAATAGGAAGATTCTTATCAAGTGCCTTTTTAAGGACAAACCGAGTTTGTGGCAATGGTCCCTCGCTAGAATCCACAAGCAATAATGCCCCATCTACAAGGTTCATGCTCCGCTCCACTTCACCACCAAAATCAGCGTGCCCGGGAGTATCCATTATATTAATCTTGATGTTATTGTAATGAATTGCTGTGTTTTTAGCAGTAATTGTTATTCCGCGTTCCTTTTCAAGATCCATTGAATCCATAATACGATCTTCTACTTTTTGGTTCGAATGGAAAGTCCCGCTTTGTTTCAACATTCCATCAACTAGAGTTGTTTTCCCGTGATCAACATGTGCTATAATAGCGATATTTCTGTAATTATTTTTTCTCATTTCTTCCTTTTCTTAATTTTCTATGACTGTTGGTTTTATTGCGACTATTTCGGTCTTTGCGTCGTTTATCTTTTTTTTCTCTTCTCTTGTTGGAAAATGTTTGTTTTGACGATGATAACCCTTCAGATTTTTCTTCTGAAATATCAACAAGCAAAGGCATACCGTCGTAATTTTCTTTTCTTAGAGCTTTAATAAGATGGTTTATCTTATCTTCTTCGATTTCGAAAAATGAAAATGTCTTTTGGATATTAATCTTGCCAACAATCGCCTTTTTTGTTCCCAACGCTTTGTTAATCAATCCCATTAAACGAACAGGATTTAATCTATTTTTAGTTCCGATATTAATGTAAAGATTCACAAATGAGGTTTTTCTTCGTTCTTCTTTAGTTCTTTTTTTAGATTTACTTCTTTCCTCGGAAGTATTTATATCTTTTGCATTCTTATAGTATGCTAAAAACCTGTTAAATTCTGCTGAAACAAAATGCCTGATAAGTCTTTCCCTGTCTAGCCATTCCAGTTTATTGTAGATTTCAGGTAAGAATGGTTCAATTTGTGTTTCATCAACCTCAACTTTTTCAATTTTATCTATTAATGCATACAATTGTTTCTTGCATATATCTTTGCCACTGGGAACAGACTCTCTAGAAAAGGATATCCCAGATATTCTCTCAATTGCCTTAATTTTTCCTGTTTCTCGTGTGTGAGTAATTGCAATTGAAATACCACTCTTCCCGGCTCTGCCAGTTCTTCCACTTCTATGAATATAAATTTCTGAATCATCAGGGAGATTATAGTTAATAACATGCGTAAGACTATGCACATCCAAACCTCGTGCAGCAACATCAGTAGCAACGAGCATTTGCAATCTGCGTTTTCTAAAATTACCCATTACCTCTTCACGCTGTGCTTGGGATAAATCACCATGAATCGCATCGGCATTATAACCATCGTGTATAAGTTTATTGGTAACTTCTTTTGTTTCTCTTCTTGTGCGACAAAATACTATCCCGTAGATATTCGGATTTATATCCGCTATCCGTTTTAGCACTTCATATCTGTCTTTTGCTTGAACAATGTAGTAAATGTGCTTAACATTATCTGCACCTTTGTTTGTTTTTGCTACAGAAATTACTAAAGGTGTGTTCAGATACTGTTTTTTCATATCGACAATTTTACCTGAGATTGTCGCGGAAAAAAGAAGTGTTTGTCTTTCTTGTGATGTTTTAGATAAAATTTTATCAATATCTTCTTTAAATCCCATTGACAACATTTCATCTGCCTCATCAAGTACAAGTCGTTTTACATTTCCGACAAATAACTTTTTCCGTTTGATTAGGTCTTTGGTTCTACCAGGTGTACCGATGACAATATGTGCACCTTTTCTCAACGCCTTCATCTGAGTTTCTATGCTGGCTCCACCATAGACAGCTACGATATTTAATCCTTTGATGAATTTTGAATAGTTGGTTAAATCTCTTGCTATCTGAATGCACAATTCTCTTGTTGGACAAAGTATTAAAGTTTGTGGTGTTTTGTCTTCGATATTTGTTAAATGGATTAACGGTAATCCAAATGCCGCTGTTTTACCAGTACCAGTTTCAGCTGAAGCTATAACATCCTGATTTGAAGAAAGTAAATGAGGTATAGTTTTAGCTTGAATTGGGGTCATATTTTCAAAATTCAATTCTTTGATTGCTTTTTTAATTTCGGCTTTTAAGCTTGTTTCTGCAAAGTTGTTCATTATTGACTCTTTATATTATTAATCACTGTTTATTTGTTTCTGTATAATAGCACGACAAAACATTCTATTATGCCCAGAAAACTAGCATTGAATTTACAGCCATTGTAATAGATTAAAGTCAGAATGTTTTGAAATATTTTTTATAAGTTAATTGATAAGATGGAACTCCAAATACTATTAATAAAGCAAATAATTAGTTAAATGTCTAAACTTCTTAAATCAAAATATTTGAATAGCCATAGCTACGGGTGTCTATAAAAAGTTGCGAGGGGATTATATCACCTGACTTTCAAAATCAATTGGCATAATATTTTCCTTACTTCAACAATAACACTTTTTGTGTACCAATATAATCACCAGCTGTCATTCTAACAAAATATAATCCGCTTGGTTGATTATCTGCATTCCAAGTTACTTGATGATAACCAGCAACCTGAATATTGCCACTGCTTACTAACTCTGTTACAAGCTGTCCCATTATATTGTAAACAGATATTGTTACATTAGCATCCGTTGGTAACTCATAATTAATGGTTGTAGTAGGGTTAAACGGATTTGGATATGCATTGTTTAAAGAAAATTCATCAGGAATAGGATTGTAATCAATGGATTCATCACCACTACTCAAAACTCCATTTAATCCAAGTATCTCATAGGAAACATCAATTATGCACGATGTTTTTACTTCTGTTATACTACAAATTATTAAATCTGACAATTCTCTATCAAATATAGTTTTGGCTAAATTGATTTCTGAAATATTCTCATCTTCAAATACTCGTTCCAGTGCAATATCAAAATCTTGTTTTAGTATTTCCTTGTCTGTTTCAATAGATTCTGATGATGAAACTGAAAATCGAATTGCTGATATATCATCTGTTTCCTTTAATTCCATCATTAATTTATTTCCTTCAAAATAGAAAATAGCAGGTTCACCAATACTTTCTGCACTCAAAAGCGGATGTGCAAAATCATCTGACCAATTCCACATTCTTATAAATGTTGCCATATCTTCAATATCAAATGAATTATCATAAGTCGGAATAAGATTTGGAACAGTTCCTAACGCAGGACCAAGTTCATAAGTATAATCTTTTTCAACCCACGCTGAAACAAACTGGTTGAGGTCATAGAAATCAACTACATTTGTTGTATCGTAATCTGCAAGAAGTTGAGTTGTATAACTCAAATTTATCGTCTCACCAACTTCGCCATCATTATTGGCATCTAATGGATAACCAAACAAATTTGTTAGATTATTGCCATTAATTTCAATAAATAAAGAATCGGCAGATGCTAAACCGTTAACAAATTGAAGATATAATGTGTTTTCAGAATTTTCGTAATCTAACTCTATAACAACTGCATCGCTATATTTTGATTCAAACTGGATATTTTCTGTTGTGATTGTGGTTGAGTCAATCGGTTGTGAAAATTGGATTGAAATCCTACTCTCGCGAAGTGATAACAAATTGTCTTCGGGCAGTATCTGAACAATTGTTGGATAGATAATGATGATTGATAATCCAGCAACAAGTGATGTATCTGCCAAACCAACTTGGTCTGTTGCTATTGCTCTAATTGTTAAATTATTAGTATGTTCATTTGGGACAATCCAACCATATTCACCATCATTTTCTTCATTGGTTGCAATATCAATAAAATCTTCATTATCCACAGAATATGCCAAATCAATCATTAATTCTGCAACATTATCCGTTGCTAACCATTCTATCGTAAAACTATCTCCAGTTCCTAAAACAGTATTTTCGGGTGTTACCATTTCAACTGTTGGAGGAGTATTATCAGTAATTGAGAATAACTCACTCAATCCCTCTCCTGTGTTTCCGAAAATATCATGTGCAATTAGTTTGATTTGAGCATTATCTGTTACTCCAGATGGAACAACAAATGAAAACGCTTCCTCATACTGAACTTTGCCTTGGAGTATAAAATTACTATCATTGGAAAAATAAACCGCTACTGAATCCATCTCTATATTATCAGTGGCTTCCCAAGTAATAGTCAAAGTGTCATATTCAGAAATACTTGTTTCTGTGGTTGGTGATAAAACGGTGATTTGAGGTGGAATCCCATCAACAATCGTAAAATAATCTGTTGTATCTGTTGCGGTTAATCCAACCAAATCATAAGACAAAATACTCAACCTCGCTGTTACTGTTGCTACATTGGGAACTGTCCACAAATAACTTGAAACATCTTCAACCGAATCTACCAATACAAATTCTTGCCCTGTTTCACTTGAAAAATATAAATGATGTGAACTAAAACCTGTATTATCTGTTGCATTCCAAGTTAATTGAGTTT
>JACKQG010001878.1_pt1 | contig 28358 bp, 24 predicted proteins | sample 8237621 | NCBI WGS metagenome assembly JACKQG01 (sample SAMN15677084, study PRJNA649215) | marine metagenome | biome: marine; feature: Black Sea; material: saline water; isolation source: suspended particulate matter (SPM) from the Black Sea western gyre | collected 2013-06-09/2013-06-10 | depth... | reverse complement strand
CGCTAAATCGAAGAAACCTCTGATAAATCAGAGCTGAAAAAATTGGCGTGTGGTTGTCCGCCAGTTGGCGAATTGTTTTCGCATTTCAAACATAAGATTAGCCACAAAGACACAAAGAAAAAACTTATTTTTAATTTTTAATTTTTAATTTTTAATTTCTCTCTTTGATAAGTTCGTTTAATTTTTCAAGTGGTATTTCTTAACTAAAATTATATATCTCTTTTAATCCAGTCAAAAGTATTTTTTGCTTTAGGTTCAAAGTGGAATTGTCTTAGTGTGCCAAATATATTTATTGATGCGGACAAATTATATAAAATGAAAGGTTTATTTATCACTTTTGAAAGAATAGAATGTTGCGTCAAAAGTACTCAGGCAAAGTTTTTGGCAGAATATTTGAAAATTCATGAACTTGAGCTGTTTGAGAAATTTCAGACCTTGGATGAGATGTTTTTTTATGTTAAAAATTTGGATATATAGAATAAACTAAATAGATAAAATTCCAAATAAAAAAGCCCTTCACAAAAGAGGGGCTGAACTTTTACCGTTTAGAATTACTGTTTATAGAATGTCATTCGGAATTCATATTGAATTGGTTGTGTTGTCTTGAAATTTTTCCATCTTTTAATTGTTTCGCATGCTTTTTTCATAAAAGAATTAGTAAAATAGCTTCCGTCAGCAATTTTGTAATCTACAGCAACAATGCTGCCATTGGTTTCGATAATTATATAGAAGGTAATTGTTCCATAGATATCCATCATCATACTTTCGCTTTTGTAAATCTTTGTCAGTTGCGGTTTGTATGTATTGACGATTTGTTGTATATTTGCTTCGCCTGTTTTCCCGGCAGCAGCGGTGCCGACTAATTCTATTGTTCCCTCTTTTACTGCTTTTAGTCCGACGAATTTCTTTTTAACCTTTTCAAATTGTGCCTTAGTTTTAACTTCTGTTATCTGAATGTCGCCTATTTCTCCACCGATGCTTGCTAGGTCAACCTCTTCTAATCCTGTGCCTGCTCCTAAATCTAGTCCTTCCAAGCTGCTTAAATCTCCCAAATCGTCTAAATCTCCCAAATCACCAATACCTCCCAAATCTCCACCGCCTGAAATATCTGTTCCGCCAGATCCAGCAATATCAAGAGCCGAACCACTGCCTGAACCTTTTCCCTTTCCGGGACCTGAACCTCCGCCTCCACCTCCGCTCCCGGTAAGATCTCCGCCTGGTGTGGCAGCAAAAATCTCGGACGCTTGTGTTATCTCTAAAATTTGTTTGCTAATATCTTCATCCGTAAAATCATTTTGGAAATCTAAGCCAAATTCTCGTTCAAAATCTGCTGCTGCCATCTGCTGGGCTTGGGCTAATGTCTGACGCGCCTGTTCTGCGGTTCTTGCCATCCTTCTTGTAACATCAAACGCTGGCTCGACCTCTCTCTTTTCAACAGAAATTTCCTTTTCAGGAATAATTTCTGGAGAAATTCTTGTGGCAATTTCTGCTATTTTGAATTGCTCTCTGAAATCAATTGTTGGTGGCGGCACATAGGTTTTTTTTGCAATATACATTGCCAATACCGCAAAAAACAGCCCAATAAGAAGAAACATCTTGTTGACTTTTTGCTCAGAAGTTAGAGGTAGCTTTTTGGTAAATTGCTTTACAATTGCAACCTCTTCTTGTGTGGGAATATATTTGTGCGATATCTCAAAAGCATATTCAATCGCCCACTCCTGACCAAAAGTAACGATGCCTTCTGTGTCTTCGTCAAGTTTCAACTCATTTTCTGAAAGTAGATTTTTATTTCGCAGTTCATTCTCATCCAGATTTCTTCCATCTTTTTTTACGATTAGTTTCATCCCTTTTGTCAGATTCATTATGAAACTATTCCCTTTTTTAATAACAAAATTATGTCTCTTTGGAAATGTTTCATCTAAAATTTGCCACTGAAGATTTTTGTCGCTCCCAATAATAACTTTATTTCCAAAGTCATATTGAAATCGTGAGGGATATTTCTGAAGGTCTCTACCTTTATATTTCAGGGTTAGTGTCAGTATTTTTTCTGCCATAAATTCTCTGATTATAAATTAAGGACTTCCTCTTTATTTTCGCTATGAATCGTGGAAAAATAGATATTCGCAAATCCGACTCTTGCACTTGTTCTAATAAAATAACTTATGTATTTGCAATCCAGCGTTTTGTCTGCCTGAATTAGAAGACAGGGAATATTGTTTGCCCCTTCGGAATTTACTGTCTTGCTAATTTGATCTGCCTCCATCTTTAAATAGTTTACAAGTGTATTCCGAATCTCTTCATCCTTTACAAATTCTTTTAGCGTGCCCACCATAATATTCTCTCTACCATAAAGTATTTTATTGGGATATATTTTAACAACTACGGCCTGACCGCTCTCAACGAGCTTCTCTCTGGTGATTGTAGTTGGCATCTCCATCCCTTGTGGAATCATTCGAGAGGTAGCATCCATAGACACATTTTTAATCATAAAAACGAGCAAAATAGTAAGAATATCTATTAGAGAAGTTATGTTGAGCTCTTTCATCTTTCTCTTTTCTGGATTCCTTTTGAATGGTCCGCCTCGCCCTCTGTTTACCGACACATTGGTTCTTCTAATCATAACTCTCCTATTATTTTACCCGATAATGCTTCGTTACTGGCGGCGAATAAATGATATCTGGAAAACCATTATCTTTGCAAATGTCTATTGTTCGTAACAATGTATCAAATTTTACTTTAGGATCTGGAACGATTTTAATTGCATTCTGTCTCTCATTTTCTCTTTTGAGTTCAGCAATGGATTCATCCAATTTAACATAATTATATTGTGGATATTCCTTCTTGTCTATAGGAATTTGAATAACATCTTTGGTTCCTTCTACTTTTAGTTCAAACTTATCTGTGAAAAGTCCAAGTGTTATCTCTTTTGGCGGCGCCTCTTTTTCCTCTGTCTGTCCACCTCCTCCGCTGCCTGTGGAAAGGGTTATTTCCAACATTGAAAGATGAACAGCAACCATCATTGTCATCAGCATTGGAATGACAACAATGAACAGGTTCATTATGGGAATGAGATTGGGCTCGCGCGGATCTTGTTTAGTAATTCTGCTGCGGCGAGAGGGGGCTATAGCCATATTTTTAATCCTTTAATGAATATGTAATCTGATTGATGGCTTTCACGCTGTATTCATCTGTATAGGCGGTTATTTTGTCCGCTTTATTCTGCAATCCACCTCTAATAAACAGTGTTGGAATAGCAATAATAAGACCAAATGCAGTGGTTCCCATCGCTTTTGCAATACCGTTAGAAAGCATTACGCTTTTCATCGCTTCTGGTGCATTTGCCACAGCATCAAAGGATTCAACTAGACCAAAAATTGTTCCCAAAAGTCCTAAAAGAACCGCTACCTGACCAATTATCTCCAACCAGAAAATGCCGGCGGACAGGTGCGGAGTTCTCTGAAGACTTGCTTCATCAAAGCCATTATTAAGAGCACTCGTTAAATCCGCTCCTCTTTTGCCTGATTCTAAAGCATCATTAAACGCAACAAAGCCGTTCCAGAAAATAAAACCCATTGTCGTATCCTTAAATTGAGAACAGATATTTTCTGCTTCCTTATATTGCTGGTTTTGGATATAACCTTTTAATTTTAGATAAAAGCTTTTTGCATCCAACTTCTCCTTTACGGTTAATTGTAAATGCTTTAGAATTGCCATTATAAGCATGCAGGCAAGCAGAAATGTAAGAACATACATAAATGGTCCACCGCTGAAATACATATCATAAAGCATTGCAAAAAAAGATTTGCTTTTATATGTTTCAGCTGCCGCTCCCTCCTTGGCAAAAAGTGTGCTGATGCTGACAATAATCATTAAAATTATGATTAACCTCAACCAATTTTTTTTCATTCTGTTCCTCCTAATATAACAGTTTATTTGATTTTTTCAATTTTTCAAACACATTTATTTTTATGTCAAATTTTTCTTTTGTCGATGTTCTTTTCATAATTGCGGCATTATCTGGCTTTCTTACATCAACCTTTACATTTTCATCTTCCCCCCTGATTTTTTTGATGTTCTGGTATCCGCTGATATTTGCAGTTTGGGGCTGAATGAAGGTTGGCGTAATCAGTCCTGAAAATAGCAAAAACAAAAGAAAATTTTTCATAAATCTTTTATATTTTTTCATAATTCTTTTTGTCAAGATTTTTCTGATATTCATCTGATTAAATTTCTCTGTTTTCTGTTTTTGTCTCTTTGTGGGAATGTTCTGCTTCTCTCTGAATGGTATAATTCATCTCAAAGATAAGGCCCTTATATTTTATATCTCCATCAACTTTTATGAGAATAGAATTTATCCCTTTGCGAAACTCATTCACAGAAATTTCTTGAGATTGCACCTTCATCAGAATATTATCTACAACCATCTCTTGCGAATCAATGAGCTCTCTTCCGTTCACCCACATAGAAATCGTCTTCTGCCCAACGAATCTGGCTGTAGCGTCAATCACATCAGTTTCAATAGTTATGTTTTTCAGGAAATAAGTTGTTTCGGCTTGGCTTGTATCAATTTCGGAGTGCCAAATTCCAAATGCTTCGCTCTCTTCCATTCCATCAATCTGAGATTTAAAGAATGAGAAATTGGCATCTCCTGCAAATGTCCAAGTAGAATCAGGAATTTGCATCGAATCAACAACCACATCTCCTTTTTTGCAAAACCAGGTAGAATCAGAAACCAATGTCCTTTGTTCTGTTGCTCTGGCAAATTCTAAATCCTGTTTATCATATTGAAGCTTGAAATGTGCGGCAAAATAACTTGTGTCCTGAGATGTCGAATCTCTATCAATTTTGAAAACAATCTCATTGATGCCGCGCTGAAGATTTTTTGTTATACTCAATGAATAGTTATAAATATCCCTTTCAAGAATTGCAAGCGTGTCTCTTATTATGGGATTTTCTTCTATTAATTCGCCGTTCAAAATAACTGAATGTGATGTGGTTGCGACATATTCAATTGTAAGCAGTTCTGGTATAATTTCAGATAAAAGGTCATTGTAAAGATAGGTCTCCCATTTTGTGGTAACTTCAATTACAGGTGCAGAATCAAGAATGGGCGCTTGCGATGAAATCTTAACAGAGTCCCAGATGTGCGCTGAATCCTTCGCAATCGCATAATCTTCAATTTTCATATTATTGATTTGCCAAGTTGAATCTGCATAAATATCCACATAAATCTTTGGACTTCGGACTCCCCACTCGATTAAACGGCTCAGTGCAATTTCTGTCCATTCATCTGAATAATTTCGATTGTCATAGAAATTTTCTAGAAGATACTCATAATAACTTGCTCCCTTTTTCTTAAGTTCACGAGCATCTTCATTCCCCCTTTTTTTTATTAATCGCTTGGTTTTTTTCTGATAAACTGGTTTTTTCTGCATCTTCGCGTTGTTCAATTGGTCAGAAATGTCTATAAACTCCTGAACTTGAATTACTACAATCTCGTGTGCATAATCGTAAACCTTTGCAACAAGATATAGGGTGTGTGTCATATCGCTCTTTTTCAAGCCGTATTTGGCGCCTTCCTTAAGCAAACCTATCAACTCTTTATCAATTTCATTACATCTTCCAATCAATGTCTGAATTCTCTTCTTCTTCCCAAATAAATGTGATTTCCATTTAGTCCGAGCGTTAATTTTGAGGTGTTCTTGTGGCGTCTTGTTTAAGAAATCCTCTTGCGCATATTGAATCTTTTCTGAAAAATTCGTATAGAACTGAAATCTTGCATAAATTGATTCAAGTGAAAGCTGCAAACCATCTTCCTTATATTTTTCGTCAACATTTTTGAATTTCGCAATCTGTTCGTCCATCAAATTATACTGTTTTGAGATAAAAAGTGTGTCAATGTCGTTCATAAGTTCTTTTAGTTTATTTGCAACAATTTTGGAGAGCAGGTCAATCTCTGGATTTTTTCTATAAATATATCTTGCCATCTCTTCATATTTTTCTGCTTCATCATTTTTTTGATAAATAGCAGCAATACTCTTTAGTAATTCAATGGAAGACGGATGGTCTGGATATTTCTTCTCAAATTCCAACATCGCTTCAATATCATTGTTTTCATTATAAATAATTGCAACACTTTTTAGCAAGAGTTCAACTTGTGACCGTTCTGGATAGGTCTGAACAAAGTTCAGCATTGCATCAACATCTTTTCTTTCAATGTAGATTTTTGCCACCAAACTCAACATATCCTCTGTAGAAGAGTGGTCAGGATATAATTTCGCAAAATTTTGTATCAATTCAATTAGCTTATCTTCCATCTTAAGTTGTTCATAAATTTTAATTGCCGAGCCATAAATTGCCTCTTTTGTATCTGTGCCAATATCAATTTCATCTGCGTCTGCGTGCAATTGCAGATACATTTCAGCCGCTTTTAATCTGTTTTTGAATTGTTCGCCTTCATAAAATCCAATAATCTGTCGTCTAACCTTATACGCCTCATTGGAATTTTTGAATTTGTCAATAAACTGATTTCGCAAATTTTCGCTCTGTATCCAGTCGTTGAGACTGTCCGAAATTTCCCAAGCATTTTGAAGCACCGCAAGAATTACACTCTTCTCTTCTGTTTTTGATATAATTTTCAGAGATAGATCAATTGCTTTTTGAAATTCTTCTCCTTCTCTGTATGCATCTATCGCTTTTATAATTACAGCAATTTTTTTCTCCTCTTCGACCTCTTCCGCCAATCTCAGATATTCTAAGGCAGCACCTGTATATTCTTCATATTCATATAAGCGTTCAGCACTAAGTTTTATGCAAGCGAGAACATTGTTATGAAAACTGGCTTTTTCCTGTTTAGAAGCATATCTGCTCGCCTCTTTATAATATGTTCCTGCCTGCGAAAAATCTCCTTCCATCTGGCAAATTTTTGCCAATGTAGAATTACAATGTTTTTTTAATTCATCGGCTATCTCATAATTTAGCAATTGTTGATAATCCTCAAATGCATACCCGAACTCTTCTCGCCCATATCTCAATTCTGCTCTTTTATACACGATTCTTCTCAATTCGTCATCTTTGCCTGGTCTTGGATTATCCGGAAAATAGAGAACATCTTCATAATTATAAGTTGCGATGATATACATCATATCAAGTTCATCGCTATTTAAGTTCATGTCCCAAGTTGCATCCTCATAATTTTTTTTATTACTTGCGGGTTTCAAAATATCAAAAATTCTTTCGTAACAGTAGAAGATGTTCTCTTCATATTCAAAAAAATTCTCATTTTCAGGATAGAGAAAATTAAAGTCGTCAAAATTTTTCTGCGCCTCAAAATAGTGCGAAGGATTCTGCGATATTTCGGCTAATTCTAAACTCATATCAAGAATATTTTCCCGCATTTTCTCCATCTTTTCAAGGCCATCTCTGTCCTTAAAAACATTATATTCGCAAAACTCTTCAGTTAGTGCTTTATAGAGGAGATAGGCGTCTTCACTCTCCGTTCTCACAAAATTATTGAAATATTTCTTCTCCAAAAAAATGTATGCCTCTCTAATAACTTTCAGTTGGTCGGAGATATTCTTTTTCCTGTTTTTAACAAACCATTTAGAATCTGCCCGATAATCTTTTACAAGTCGTTCCATCTCTTGTATAATGAGATTTCCGGCTGGCGCATAATCTCTTGTTCTTGAAGAATTTCTTTTGTAGATATTCATAATAGAATCAATAAATGTTGGACACACTTTACTTGTTGGATACAGATCAATATAAGCATTGTAAAGGTCTATGGCTTGCATTGGAGCGGAGTATTTTAGTTTTAGATTTATTGCTTTCTGAAAAAGATTTCTGCTATAATCTTCGTCCAGATAGTAAATAAAGAGCTCCTTTGCCTTTTCTGCTGCAAGCGAGACCATATCAAAATCCTCATCATATTCTATCAAACTGTATGCCATATTTTCAATTGCATCAGCAAGAAAGAAGACCCTGTGCCTTTTTGATGTACCCTTATGAATAATGCTCAAAACTCTTGTGAAATCCTCTATAGCCAATTCAAACTGACCGCTTGCAAAGTATGACCATGCCCTTTGAAAAAGTCCAAAATACTGAAGCGGTTCGCCGCGTTTCTTTGCCACAATATCAAAATATTCTATCGCCTTTGCATAAAATTTCTGCGGGTTATGCGCATCAAGAGCAATCGTGAAATATATTGTTCCCAACCTGCAAATTGCTTCTGTATTATAATCTGACTCAGGAAATGATTTATACAATTCAGTATATGCGTCAATTGCGGTTTTTAGATTCTCTTCCAATAATCTAAGCGAGTCCGGCCAATGCAATGCTAAATCTATATTTTCATACCTCGCTTCATCGCGTCTATTCAGTTCTGCATCAAAACCGTAATAGCCGATATTGTATAGAACCGCATCTCGCTTTGAAAAATCAGGATTGTGTTCAAATACTTTCTGATAATATTCTAATGTCTGTTCCGGATTTTCCTCATCTATCTCAACGCTTAGTTCTGCCAAATTAAAGTATAGAGTTGCAAGTTGTGGTGAATCTGGATTTTCTATAATAAACTCCAATATCGTCTCATAAATCTGTTTTTTATATGCTCTTTTCTTTGTATACTCTTCTATTCTTTGTGACTCGTCTGTAAATTGTGTCTCTTTTAATTTTTGGTCTAATATTTGGGTCTGCTTGAATTTTATATCCAACAACATAAACGGTTTTTCTTGCCATAAATCGGAAAAGTGTTTCCAAGAAATTTGAAATAATTCTTCTTCTTTCCGCAAATCTATCTCCAAGTTGGCAACTTCGTAAATTATTTCATCTGATACATCACCATTTTGCATTAACAGATAAGATTCATAAAAAGATACAGCTGCATCAAAATTGCTCGATAGATTATACAGCCGCGCTATTGATAGCAGCACAAAATCGTAATATGATTCTTCATCTATGTGGTTCTCTTTCAACTCGAGAAATTTCTGCAAGCCCGCCTCATATCCCTGCTCAGAGACCGCAATAAGAGCCATCATTGCTTTGGCACGAAGAAGATACTCCTGCTCATTATAAAGCGAGATGAATACAGTCTTTGCCTTCTCATAATTCGCAAGATTATAATATGATTGACCTAACCAAAATGTCTGTTCTGGCGACTTTTCTTTAGAATATAACTCGTAAATTGAGAGGAAGAGCGAGTCCTGTCCACTATGAATGTAAATGTTTTCCAAAAGAAGAATGGCATCATTATTTCTTGGCGAATTTGGATAGTTTGAAGTGAGAACTTCTAAATAAAGTTGTGCCTCTTTTTGTCTATTTTCCGCAAGTGCCGTTTTTGCATTTTTGAAAAGAATGTCGTATTTTTGTTCAACTTCAGATTGAGCATTCAGGTTTATGGCAACACAAAAAATGAGAAGAATGCAAGTTTTAATCGCTCTCTTCAATGATTATTCCGCCATCTTCAATTATTTTTATTTTGCGTTTTTTGGGAAGAATTTTAATTTCAATTTCTTTCTTTTGCCCAGATTTTAATTTGAAATCAAATGTTTCATTTTCAAAATAGTGATATTCTGGCAAATTATAATCGTATAGTTTTAGGGTCCAAACTCCATCCAAAAGATCATGAAATTCATATCGCCCATTACCGTTGGAAATTGTTCGTTTCGTGGTTCCATCTTCGTTTATCATTTCCAAAACAATTCCAGCAATTCCATAAGATTTAACAATTTCATCTGTTTGGTCGCCATTTATCTGATGATTGCCATTTTTGAAATCATACACAACGACATTACCAGTAACACTTGCCGCTTCAGTGATGCCAAGATCGACCCAAGTCTTTTTGCCACCATAAACTCTTATATTGCGATCCGTCAATGTCATCAGATTGGGTCTGATTTCAGAAGTTTTTACATTAATATCGTAGTCACCAGGTTTCACAGATTTAAACAGGAAAATCCCTTTTGAATTTGAAACAGAAGATAAACCATTTATATTAATAATTGCGTTTGGAATAGGCGTTTTCGTGGCTTTTTCATAAACTAACCCCTTAACCATTCCAACTGTTTTCTTTTTGTTGATAGGAACACCCAAAGGAATGCTATATTCCGCCATTAGAGTCATAATATCCTGGTTTTCGATATAAGGTGAATATCGTCCCGTAATTGAAAATCTGCTCATATTTGGTAAAGAATGCTCCCATTGAAGTTCAAATATATCATATCTAAATCTCTTTTTATAGGAGACACTAAAAAATGTTTTATCTGCCAATTCGAATTTACCAGACAATCCAATTAACAAATCTTCATCTTGAATACCAATTTGTTCATCATAATCAAAAACATAAGTTGAATCGGTTATAAACCCGTTTGATAAAGAATCCCAGTATGTTTCATAATCCCATTTCCAAACCGACATTTCTTCAAAAAAGTTATCTTTATCATAAAGAAAATAGGCATCAAAAGAGATGGCGTCATTTGGTTCATAATTTATTGAAAAATCGTAGCGTGCAAATTGGGAATTCTGACTTCTCTCCACCTTTGTATAATCGGTTTTTTTCCCCACTTCCAATGATACCGCAAAATCGACATCTTTAAAATTTTGCCCGAGATACAACCTAATATATTTTTCAATAAAATTAAAATCTGGATTTTCAAATAGATCTTTATATTCATTGATACTGTATCCAAATGATAATTTTGATTTATTTTGAAAATTATAATCAATGCTGCTGTTGATACGCTTTTCTAAAGGTGCTGTAGTTAGAGTTGAATCCAGATCTAAATTTCTTTTTCGATAATGCAACATAGAATTAAATTCTGTATTAGTGCTGAGTGGTAATTTTAGGTCAGCAGAAAAATAATTTTGGTTAAAGTATTGGGAATTTCCATTAAAATCTGGTGGAGAATGGACATAATCTAACGAATAAGAGAGCCATTTGTATTTTCCTTTTGTATTGGCAAAAAGAGCATGATTGATTTCACTGGTTTGTTGGGTGGCATATTCAAAACCAAAAGAACTTCCAACAAATGGTTCAATTTCACTTGATAAACTAAGAAGTTTATCATTGTAAATATTCTCCTCATTTTTTGCTAATACTCGAGCGCCAAACAGAAAGCGATTATTAAGGCGATAATCAACAAATGCTCGATATCTATCAACATTCTCAAACCATTTACTTTGTTGATAGCTTCCGCCAAATTTGAATTTATTGAAGCTGTATTGTGCTTCCAATCCTCGACCACTATAATATCCCAATAACTCTGATATTCGCCAACTAAAATCACAAATTTTTAATTTAAGATTGGTAGTAGAATATTTCAAATAATAGGTATCTTTTTCTTTTGTGATGGGCTCATTCAAATAATCGTAGCCGAAATATTTGTAGGAAATATGATGATTTCCTTTGCTATCTAAATTTCCCTGACCGATGATGCTTGTTAGCAAATAATATTTTGGCTCATCAAAACCATACTGACGAGTTATAGATTTAACGGAAAAAAAAGTCGGAATTCTACGCCAATGATCTGCAACGCTACTAATTCTTGGAATTATATCAGCAGAGCAATATTGAGATACTTCCGAATGTTCATCATCTCTTACTTTGGCAGAAAATAATAATCTATGTTTAAATACTTTCTTGATTTTCTTGTCGGTTTGCACTCTTACAGTAACATTTGCCGATTCACCAGGTTGTAATTTCATCTCTTCTATATCGAGTAAAAATGGTAAATCGTTGCTACTATCTACCTTAAAAATGATGTCATTTTCGGCATTACTATCATTTGTAACCAAAAAAGTAGCTTGATAATCACCACCACTAATCACAAAATCTGGTGTTTCTTTTAACTTAATTTCCAAATTGGTAACGGGTAAAACTTCTATGTGAAAAGTTTGAAAATCACCAACTTGTAAATATTTATATCTTTCTGCTTCAACTAAATAAGTAATCTCATATTTTCCGGGTGCTGTCTCCCAAGGAATATAAAAACTAACGATTTTCACACCAACACCACGAGCGACAATATCAAATTCTTGATCTCCAGTTAATAGTTTCCAACCTTCTGGTAATTTTGTAGTTGAACTAAATTTAATTTTTTTATATTTGTTATTAGAGATTCTAAAAGAGGCTCGTACTCTTCTGTTTTCTTTAATTTCGATAATTTCTTTACCGAGATATTCTACCGATATATTTCTCTCATCAAAAGCAAAGATGCTTTGCATAAGAAAAAAAGAAATTATTAAAATAAATACTTTTTTCATTTTCTAATATCTAAAGTATAATTTATCCCAAATATGTCATCGCCACCAGCATCTGCCACAATAAGCACTTGATATTTGCCAGATTTTATGCCCTCTAATTCAATTTTAAATCTTTTGGAAGTTTGCGGATAAATTCTTGAACTATTGGCAGTTAATTTTTTGATATACATTCCATTACTGTCGTATATTTCCAGAGATAAACTGGGGTTTAAATATCTTTCACCTGTATTTTCTATATCAATTTGCAAAAATTTTCCATCTTCCTCATTAACTATTTTTGTTTCCATAAAATTCAATTCTCTAATTCCAGATTCTTCAATGTGTGTTATCATTTGAATTGCATAGCGAAAACTTATACCCATTTTCATACGCGGTTCTTCCGAATCTGGATCAAAGCTCTCTGATTCAATAGAACCTTGCGTTATTCCTTCCACCATAAGCATACTCCAAAAAGTTCCAGTTAAGGGGATATCTTCCAAAGAATCTGGGAAAATAATTGTATAATCTATTTCGATGGTTGTTTCTGGTGGAATCATAACTTGATGTGGATTAAAGGTAATGAATTTTGCATTTGAGCGTGGCAATGTGCCCGGTTCAGGATATTGTTTGCCACCTTCATGATTAAATGAATAATCTGTCTGATACAACTTTATCTCTTCCGGAACTTCTTTTTCATTCGTAATTTTGAGTACATCAGAAAATTTTTCTCCGGGAGAAATAGTAAATATTTTAGTCATTCCTTCTTCAATATTCAAGCCATAAAGTTGGAAACAAGTTAGCAAAATTGTTACTAATATTATTTTCATTATTAATCCTCTACAATTGTAAAAGTAATTTGGGTACCATAACTTTCTTCAGGAGTTTCCAAAGAGATACCCTCAAATTTTAATTGAATATTTATGTCTGATACATTTCCCGAACCATTAAAAAATTGTGTATCCACCCCAGTTATTTCCTGATAAGTTGTACCTGCTCCGTCTGTAATGCCACCTTCTGGATCTCCGGCCGATGTTCTTTTTACATACAATTCCAACTCTGCCGGCCAACCACCAACTGGTGTCGTATCACTTTTGCTAACATCAATATGCCAATTCATTCTATCTATTTTTGCTGGAACATTTTTGAATTTACTGCGCATTGACCGATTTTTTGTTTGATAGATTCTACCGATATTTTTTCCGGCGGCACCTTCCACAATTAAAACATAATGACCAAAAGGTGGACTAGCAATTTCAGTTACTCCGTCAATAATATCATTTGTAGATAAAATACACCAAGAATCACCGCCATCAGCTATATTTACAGAGAGCGAGAACGCCAAATTTATCCACAAAATCAACAAAACTACTATTATTTTATTTTTCATAATTTAATTTTAAATAATATGCTCCCACCCCCAAATAGGCAGGAGCATATTTTTTTTGAATTACTGGTCAGCCAAAGTAAGTGTCAATACAAGATCTTCTGTATCTGAAGGTGCAAGAGCGCTAACAACAAATTTAAATTCAAGTTGTAAATCTGTATCACTTGTTGGACCAATATCACCTACAACATCAACCGGTACTGCGTTAGCTAAAGTGATATTAACTGAACCATCACTTGTTCCATTTGTTGGAGCATCTGCTCTCAGCCAAAGAGCTACACCAGTTGCAGAAACATCTGCACTTAGTGACGCAGTAATATCCTGCAGTGTTGCTGCGGGAGTATTGGTAATAATTTCGTAACTGGAATATGCAGTTACATCTACAAATCCATCACCAGCATGTGGAGTTGGCAAGATTACATCAATATTACCACCTGTAATGCTGAGCACAGTTACATCGGGAATTGAAAGATCGAGATCCAAAGTTGCGACTCCATCTTTCGCCATTAACGAGCCAATGAGACCTAGCAGTATTGCTAGAATAATGAGTTTTTTCATTTTTTCCTCCCTTACTCGTCAGCCAAAGTAAGTGTCAATACAAGATCTTCTGAACCTGAAGGTGCAAGAGCATCTACAACAAACTTAAATTCAAGTTGTAAATCTGTATCACTTGTTGGACCAATTGCAGTTACAATTGGAACCGCTAATGTGGCAGAGCCAGAGATATTAACTGCACCAGCACTTGTTCCAGTTGTTGGAGCATCTGCTCTCAGCCAAAGAACTACACCAGTTGCAGAAATATCTACACTAAGAGCTGCATTAATATCCTGCGTTGTTAGTGCGGGAGTATTGGTAATAATTTCGTAACTGGAAAATGCGGTTACATCTACAAATCCATCACCAGCATGTGGAGTTGGCAAGATTACATCAATATTACCACCTGTAATGCTGAGCACAGTTACATCGGGAATTGAAAGATCGAGATCCAAAGTTGCGACTCCATCTTTCGCCATTAACGAGCCAATGAGACCTAGCAGTATTGCTAGAACAATGAGTTTTTTCATTTCTTTCTCCTTTTGTTATTTTTTGTTAATATAATAATCCCTTTTAAAACAGAAAAAGGGGACCTATCAATTAACATTGTCACATTTACAATTGGAAGCATAACCTTTATGTTTCCTGAATTTTTTGTTAATAATAATCCCTTTTAAAACAGAAAAAAGGGGCCTATCAATGAACATTGCCACATTTGCAATTAGGAACATAACCTTTATATTCCTGTCCAGTAAATCAACATTTTTATTTTCTTTTTTTTAAAACAAAAAACTGCCACTAATTGAAATATCAAATTTTTGTTGTCAAGTTTTTTTTAATATATTTTTATATTATTCTCTAAGTGTGTGAAAATAAGTCAATTACCTTAAAGAATTTTAAATCTTTCTAAATCGACTTGATGGAATTTTCATTCGATTACGATATTTTGTAACCGCTCTTAGTGAAATTTTTATTTCCATTTGAGGGAAAAGTGCTAATTTCTGCTCAAGTTTCTGCTTTGTAAATTTATGTTTGATTAAAATTAAATACTTCGATTTTATTATTTTTTTTCATTATTCAGATTTTTTTATTGACATAGATTTTCTCAAATAAATTTACTGCACAATATATTGGGGGCGATTAACTCAGAGGCTAGAGTGCTTCCCTTACAAGGAAGAAGTCATAGGTTCAACTCCTATATCGCCCACCATTTTTCAACAAAAATTCTATAATAAAAATTTCTAACATCAAATTTTGCTTGACTTTTTTACTTCACAAAATTGATTTGACAAAAAATAGTTTAAATCAAAACTTATGAAAAATTTCAAAGAATCTTTTCCAATATTTGATTTTACCGCTGTCGATATCGAAACGACGGGATTAGACAAAAATAGTGACGAAATTATCGAAATTGGGGCCGTAAAATTCAAAAATAATAGGGTTTCAAATTCGTTTCAATCTTTTATAAATATCGAAAATCCACTTCCCGCACACATCAAAACCTTGACGCATATTTCCGACAAAGACCTTCTGAATGCGCCTTCACAGAAAATCGTACTTGATAATTTTCTCAACTTTATCAAGGATGATATCCTCTGTTTTCATAATGCAGATTTTGATTACAATTTTATAAATAGCGGTCTAAAAAGTTCTTCATTTTCGGAATTGAAAAATGTTTTTTACGACACTTTGGAAATTTCAAGGATATTTTTGCCGCACATAAAATCTCATTCACTTGGAAAATTGAATAAGTTTTTCAAAATTACAAATGAAAATCCACATCGTGCAGTAGGAGATGCGAAATCGACCGGAAAATTATTCTCAAAATTGATAGAATTTATCCTAGAAAATTATGAAATCGGCACGATAAACCGAATTATAGAACTTGCCAAATTAGCAAAATTGAGTAGTGGATTTGTCAATTTTCTTGAACAATTGAGAAAATATCAGATAAAAACATCTTTTCTGAAGCAAAAAGAAAAATCTTCACAAGCAATTTTTTTTCCTCAAACTAATTTCATTTCAAATTTACTAAAAGACGAAAAACCTGCGCAAAAATTTTCCGAAACTGAAATCCTGAAAATGTTTGAGAAAAAAGGTCAATTGGATAAAAATTTTGTAAATTATGAAATTCGTGATGGGCAAATTGATATGGTTGCTTGGACTTCTGAAGCATATAAAGATGGGAAAATATTGCTAATCGAAGCTGGAACTGGCGTCGGAAAATCGCTCGCATATCTTATCCCATCGATTTTTTTCTCAAAGTTTAGCAAAAAGAAAATAATTATTTCTGCAAACACAAAAAATCTACAAGAACAGCTCTTTTTCAAAGATATTTTCACAATTCAAAAAGTGACAAATTTGACATTTTCAGCAGTTCTTCTCAAAGGACGAAACAACTATCTTTGCCAGAGAAAATGGAATGAAATCGCCACGGATTGGAGCGGCTACCTGACGCAATTTGAGATGAAACTCGCTCTGAATTTAATCGTTTGGGCAATCAATACAAAAACAGGCGACATCGAAGAAAACTATTCATTCCGGCGGACTGGAACGACTTTGTGGCAAAAAGTTGCAGCAGATAGCAATTATTGTTATGGGAAAAAATGCAGTTTTTACGAAGAATGTTTCGTTATGAAAATTCGTTCTCTGGCAGAAAAATCAAATCTCGTTATCGTAAATCATTCTCTTCTGCTATCTGACGCTGTGAGCGAAAATTCCGTATTGGGAGATTATTCAGATTTGGTAATTGATGAAGTGCATAATCTGCCTCAAATCGCAGCGACACATTTCGGTTTTTCCGTTTCTATATTTGATTTTATGACAATATCCAAAAAAATTCTGACCAAGGCAGAATTTCAATTTGGAATTGTGAACAATATAAAAATCGCTGTAACGAAGAGTATGATTCAAGATTCTCAAAAAAATGACCTGAAAAATAAATTGGAAGATATCTTAATTCCGCTGGAAGATTTGGCAAACGCAAGTTCGGATTTCTTCACTAATATCAATCAAATTGCGATTGAAAAAGGTAGTTATGGCAAATTGAGATTTCAGAATTTATCGATTTTCAAATCTTCCCAATATCTTGTAGAAGCGTTGAATAACCACCTTTCACGATTATACAAAATTTTGAATAATCTTTATATTGAGATAAAAAAAATTAGTCCAAATGTCTTTCCATTTCACGATAAAAATATTTCTGATTTGGACGGAATTCTTAATCAGATTTATGAATTGCAGTTAAAATTTCAGCAGATTTTTTCGCCAGATTTTGAAAATTTTGCCTTCTGGCTTGAAACAACTGATAAAAAATTTTCAAGTGAATTATTTCCACATTGCTCAATTGTATGCGCACCAATTGAAGTAAATAGATATCTTTACGAATTTTTCTGGTCAAAATTGGAGACAACGATTTTGACTTCTGCCACAATTGCAATTCGCAATGAATATAAATTTTTCAAAAATCTTACAGGATTGGACAAAGTAGATGATAATAAATTGATGGAATTTATTGCATCTTCACCTTTTGATTATCCAAATCAGATGAGAATTTTGATTCCAGATTTTCTGCCGAATCCGCAAGATAAATTTTTCAATTCGCAAGCGATTTCTTTACTTGAAGAGACAATTTCTGCGCATAATCGTGGGACATTGGTGCTTTTCACTTCGCATAGAGATTTGAATTTGGCTTTTAGTGAGCTGACCAATTCTGCAATTGAACAAGATATTACTCTGCTTGCACAAAATAAAACCGGCTCAAGAACAAGTATTTTAGACACATTTCGCGAAGACGAGAATTCTGTTCTGCTCGGCACAAGAAGTTTCTGGGAAGGAATTGATGTGCAAGGAAAGTCGTTGGAAATTCTGTTGTTATATCGTCTCCCTTTCCTCGTTCCAACGGAGCCATTGGTCGAAGCATATATGGACAAACTGCAGCGTGATGGGAAAAATTCATTTTTGTATTACCTTTTGCCAATCTCACTTTTGCATTTTAAGCAAGGATTCGGCAGATTAATTCGCAACAAAACAGATAAAGGAGTTGTCATAATCCTTGACAGCAGAATATTAAAAAAAGATTATGGGAAATATTTCATTGAAGTTATGCCAGTGAAGCCGATAAAAGTAACATCCAGTTTGGGAATGACAGATTATATTACTGGATGGTTTGAAAAAATATAAGCAAAAAATGAGTAAAATTTATGCTGAAAAATAAAAAAATCTTGGTCGGAATTTCAGCTGGAATTGCTGCCTATAAAATTCCTTTGCTAATTAGTCAATTGAAAAAAAATGGTGCTGAAGTAAAGGTCATTATGACAAAAAATGCGACAAATATTATTACGCCGCTAACTTTGCAGACAATTTCTGAAAATCCAGTTGCAGTTGAGATGTTTCAGACGCAAGAGCCATTGCATCATATATCTTTGGCGGATTGGGCAGATTTGATTCTGATTGCACCAGCAACAGCAAATATCATTGGAAAAGTCGCAAACGGAATTGCAGACGACCTGCTTTCTACGACGATTATTGCAAGTAAAGCCAAAACAATTTTTGTTCCATCTATGAATGTTAATATGCTGGAAAATCCGATTGTACAAAAAAATATCCAGTCGTTGAAAGAAGCAAATTATTCATTCATTGAGCCAGAAATTGGGCAACTTGCTTGCGGTTATGAGGGAAAAGGACGGCTTCCCGAAATTTCCGAAATAGTGAAATACATCAAATGCTGGAGCGAGTATGCTTGTGATTTTAGTGGAAAAAAAGTTTTGGTAACTGCTGGCTCTACGCGAGAATATTGGGACGATTTGCGTTTTCTCGCAAATAATTCCACAGGAAAACTCGGTTATGCTTTGGCGAAATCCGCGCAAATTAGAGGTGCAAAAACGACACTCATCACCGGCCAGACCAATCTGACAGCGCCACGAAATGTCTCGATAATAAATGTCATTTCCGCAAAGAAGATGCATAAAGAGGTCATCAAAAATTTCTCAAAAAATGATATTATCATTATGACAGCTGCTGTTGCGGATTTTAGTTTTACAAAAAAAATTTCAGGAAAACATAAGAAGAAAAATGAAGATATTTCGCTGAAACTCTCTCCAACTGTTGATATTTTGAAAGAATTAGGAAAGAAAAAAAGTGACTCACAAATTTTAGTCGGCTTTGCGCTTGAAAATGAAGATTTGATTAAAAATGCTTATGAAAAATTGAAGAGAAAAAACTTAGATATGATAATTGCAAATCCCTTGAAAGTCGCAGGTTCCGAAAAAACTTCTTTCACAATTATCACAAAACAAAATCAGAAAGATTTCTCTGAAATGGAGAAATTCGAAGCAGCAAATATCATTTTGGATTATACTATCAAATTGTGAAAAACACAACAGCAATAATAACTGGTGCAACTGGAAATATTGGCTCTGTCATTGCAGAAATGGCTTCAAAGGAATTTTCCACACTTATCTTATGCGGATTCAAAAACAGACAAAAATTACAGAAATTAAAAAAAAAATTAGAATCTAATTGCACGATAAAAATCTTTTCTTCTGACATCTCTGTTTTTTATTCTCTAAAAGGAAATTTTGGGAAAATTTTTACGCCGCAGACAAAAATTAATGCCTTGATTCACACAGCCTCAGTTCGCAGCGACGATGTTTTGCCATTGGCAGAAACCGATACAAAACATTGGGAAAATACGCTAAAAACCAATCTGTTCGGAACATATTATCTTATGAAAATTTTACTTCCATATTTGCGAAAAAGCGATTGGGCAAGAGTCGTTTTGCTCAGTTCGTCAGTTGCCAAAACTGGTCTTAAAAATGGAAGTGCGTATGCCGCGTCAAAAGCTGGCGTTTCTAATTTGGCGAAAACTCTGTCGCTTGAAGAGGGCAAAAACGGGATTCTCTTCAATACGATTTTGCCCGGTCCTGTTGAAATTGACGATTCACATTTCGATAAGAAGTATAATGAATTTAGAAAAAAATATTATGCCAAAATTTTGAACCAGATTCCATTATCACGACTTGCTACAACTCACGATGTAGCCAAGTTGACGTTGTTTTTAGCGAGTCAGAAAAATAGTTATATCACTGGTCAAGAAATCAATATTTCTGGAGGATTGATTTGAAAAAAATTCTGTTCTTATTTTTCCTATTTTCTCTTTTTGGAAATCTATTTTCTGCAACTCCAGAACTTCCATTTCAAGTTGGAGAACGACTCACTTTTCGCGGAAATTTCGGGATACTTTCGGGAATCGGAAGTTCAGTTATGTCGTTTAATTGCTGCGATTCAATTTCAGGACACAAATGTTATCACATCAAATCAGTTTTGCGAACAAGCAAATTTTACGATGTTATTTACAAAGTTCGCGATGAAATGGAATCTTTCTGGGATGTAGAAAAACTGGTTTCGAGAAAACAGATAAAGCGCCAAGCAGAAGGAAGTTACAAAGAATTTACCACTCATTATTTTTATCCGGAAGATACATTAACATATTTTGTGAAAAATCGCAAAGGAAAAACAACAAAAAAGCAGTTCAAAACTTTGCCAAATACTCAAGATGCACTCTCAATATTTTATTTTCTTCGTCTTCAAAATTTTGCTGTCGGCGATTCATTTTATGTGAATGTTACAACTGGCGGTGAAAATCTAAAAATTCAGATTAATGTAGAAAAAATGAAAATTTTAGACACAATTTTCGGCAAAAAAAAGTGCTTCAAATTAGTCCCAATTCCAGTCGGAAAAGAGATAGAAAAGCAGACAGGCGAAAGTCCAATTTGGGTAACTGCTGATAAATATAAGATTCCCGTAAAACTGGTCGTAGAAACGATTTATGGTAATTTTTCCCTTGAGCTTATTGATGCAGAAAATGTAAGTTTGAAAATTCAAAATTGAAAACTCATCAAAATAAATTCATTAAATTTTGCAAAAACTAATAAAAATTTTATGAGAAAATACAAACTTTCCGATTTCGATTATCATTTGCCGAAAGAAATGATTGCTCAATATCCCGAAGCAAAAAGGGAAAATTCGAAATTGATGATTCTTAATCGCAACAAAAAAGAAATTTTTATCGATAAATTTTACAATATCGCAAATTATTTGGAATCTTCTGATATGCTTGTGGTGAACGAAACAAAGGTCATTCCTGCGCGATTAATTGGCAAAAAGCTGACTGGCGGAAAAGTGGAATTTTTGCTTTTGGAGCAAATTGATGAACATCATTGGAAGTGTCTTGTAAAGCCGGCGCGCAGATTGAAAATTGGAAGCACGGCAACCTTCGGCAATGGATTGCTGACATCTAAAATTATTAAATATTTGAATGGAGAGCGAATCGTAAAATTTATTTTTGACGGTGATTTTTTTTCAATTCTAAATAAAATTGGCAAAGTGCCGCTTCCTCCTTACATAAAAAGAGAGGACACAGAATTAGACAAAAAGCGTTATCAAACAGTATTTGCGAAAGAAATGGGTTCCGTGGCAGCGCCGACTGCGGGTTTGCATTTCAGTAAAAATCTTCTCGAAAAAATCCAAAATAAAAATATAAAAACAGTTTCAGTTAACCTGAAAATTGGACTCGATACTTTTCGCCCCGTGAAAACACCGAATATTGAAAATCACAAAATGCATAAAGAATTTTGTAGTGTTTCGGATTTGGTGGCAGAAGAGATAAATTTGCATCGAAAAAATTTTGGGAAAATCGTCGCCGTTGGAACAACTTCTGTTAGAACATTGGAGAGTTTTTTTCAGAATAAAAAATTAAATTCAGGTCAAAAATGGACAGAACTTTTCATTTATTCAAAATACAAATTTGGAATTGTAGATAAGTTGATTACCAATTTTCATCTCCCGAAATCTTCACTTCTGATGCTGGTTTCAGCATTTGCAGGACACGATTTGATAAAAACCGCATATCAAAAAGCGATTGAAGAAAATTTCCGATTTTACAGTTATGGCGATGCAATGCTAATAATATAAAAATGGCGACAAAACTTTTCAAAAATATCAAATTTTATAATAAGATTGATTCCACAAATTTGGAAGCAAAACGATTTATCAAAAATGGAAAAATTGATTGTAACACAGTTTTGTTGCGAAAACCCAAACTTCCGGAAAGGGTCGACTTAATCGCAAATGGATTTCGGAAAATGGCGGATTGTGGTTTTCGTTAGTTTTTCCAAACAAAAACTTTCAATCGGATATCACGATTTTTACAAGCGTTGTATTGCATAAAGTTTTGAAAAAAATCTTTCCAGATTCAATACTGAAAATAAAATGGCCAAATGATATTTTCTTTCACGATAAAAAAATAGCAGGTATCCTCGGTGAAAATTCTAATAAATCATCGATAATTGGAATTGGCATCAATCTAAATCAAAAGAAAATGAAAAAAGATATTTCTGAAATTGCCACATCGTTTTTCATAGAAATTCATAAAAAGATAAATATAAAAAGTGTTTTGCGTGATTTTTTGCAAAATTTTGAAGATGAGTTTCCAAAATACATTGAAGAAGAAATCTCATCATTTATAAAGTATTTTCAAATGTATGATTATTTACTTGGTCGGCAGATTTCTGTATCGATTGGAAATGAAAATTGGCAAGGCAAAGCAACTGGAATTTCAAAAAAAGGTAAATTGAAAGTGGAAATAAACAGAGCTGAAAAAAGGTTCATTTCAGTTGATAAAATTGACTTGATTTGGTAATTGGTTAAATTTATAATCAGTAAATTAGTTCAACCAATATTGCCCCAGTAGCTCAGGTGGATAGAGCAGCGGTTTCCTAAACCGTTGGTCGGAGGTTCGAATCCTCTCTGGGGCATTTGTACTTACGCAAAAGCGGAAATGTAAAATTATCAAATTCTTTTATTTTTTTAAGTAGAAAAATTTGGTGGAGAAGAAGGGGATCGAACCCTCGACCTTAGCATTGCGAACGCTACGCTCTCCCAACTGAGCTACTTCCCCGATAAAATATAATTTTTCTAAAACCCTAAAACTTTCTCAATTTCAGCCATCGCCTTGATTGTATGACAAATAAAATCTTCCAAATTCATCTTGAATTCTACGCAACTCTTTATCTGCTCGCGGTTTGCACCAGCAGCAAATCTTTTCTCTTTGAACCTTCTCATTACAAATTCTGTATCCAAAGCAGAAATTTTCTTCTCTGGATGCATCAAAGTAGATGCGATTATCAGACCGGTCAAAGAATCGACAGCAAAGAGCACTTTGTCCATAAGAGTTTCTCTTTCCGTATGTCCAGAATGCGAGCGAATTGCATTCAGAATTCTCTCATCGAGATTGTAATTTTTTAGCATCTCAACCGATGTAAAACCATGTTTTGAAAAATCGTTTTTCGTCATCTCATAATCCAAATCATGAAGAAGTCCGGCAAGTTCCCACAAATTTTCATCTTGATTAAAATGCCGCGCAAAGTGCTTCATTGTCGCTTCAACAGCAAGACAATGTTTCTGCAAATTTCTATTTTTCAAATGTTTTTGCAATAATTCAAATGCATCTTTTCTATTCATAATTTAGTCCAAATTTTTTATTTGATTTATAGTTTTTTCAGGAATATTTCCATCTTGAAAATGCTTTTCTGTCCAACCAGAAACGACATTTTGTTGCTCGTCAAAGTGTTTTACATAAGGTTTAATATCGATGATCGGCGTTCCGTCAAAGACATCAACCTTCGTGAAATATAATTTATTTTTGATAATTTTTTGGATTTTTACAATCGAAATCCCGATATGATTCGGGCGATGTGGACTTCTAATCGCGAAAATTCCATGCTTCTCATCTTCGAGAAATGGCTTTCCTTCGATATCTTCGCGTTGCGATTTGTGAAAATAATATAGAATAATGGCGTGGCTGAATTTGTCCAAATCTTTCAGACCTTTGACATATTTCTTTTTCAGTTCGATGTATGCCTCAACTTTGCTTCTGAATTTTCCTTGAATTGGAATATCTTTTTTCTCTTTGTAAGGAGAATGAATTATGCCGATAGGACGAATCGTAATTTTATTCACAATTCTCAATTCCATTTATAAATATTTTGCCGCCATTTCAGCGAGAATTGAGCGTTCACCTTTGATGAGAGTCACATGGCCTGACAGTTTTTCATCTTTAAATTTTTCGACGACAATGCTCAATCCATTGCTTTCTGAATCGAGATAAGGAATATCTATCTGATATGGGTCGCCAGTTAGGACAACTTTTGTCTTATCGCCAGCTCGCGTGATGATTGTTTTCATTTCGTGGGGAGAAAGATTTTGCGCCTCATCTACGATTATGAACTGGTCTGGCAAACTTCTTCCACGAATATATGTAAGTGGCTCAAGTTCGATAAATCCGTAATCGAGAAATTCATCAAGCGTCGTTGTTCGTTTCCTATACTTGCTTTTCTCGCCATTTTGTTGCCGCTGTTCGAAGTTGTGCAGAAGAATCTCCATATTATCATAAATCGGCTGCATCCAAGGATTATACTTCTCTTTTTTCGAACCAGGCAGATATCCAATATCTTTTCCAAGTGGAAAAATAGGACGCGTCACCACCAATCGAGTATAAACCTCTTCTTCAATAACTTTTTGCAGACCAGCGGTGAGCGCAAGAAGCGTTTTTCCGGTTCCTGCAATTCCGAGAAGTGATACAATTTTGATATTGTCGTCGAGAAGAATATCGAAAGTCGCTTTCTGCTCGGGATTTAACGCATTAATTCCCCAAACAGATTTTCCCGTGTAATGTTTCAACGGCAAAATAATATTCTTGTCTTTGTGAAATTTTCCAATAAAATGATTAGAAAATTTCCCTTTCTCATAAGCAAGAAAAAATTGATTATGAAATTTCAACCCAAAATTATTCTCGATAGTAGTTTTCTTTTTGAATTCATCAATTTTTGAAGAAGTTGTTTCGAATTTTTTTATGCCAGTATACAGTTCTTCAAAATTAATTGTAGACGGTTCATAATTGATGGCTTTCAATCCGATTGCATCTGCTTTTATTCTAACATTTGCATCTTTCGAAACCATAATCACTTTTCTATCTGGAAATTTTTTCTGGAAATGATATGCTGTTCCGAGAATCAAATTGTCGTTCACATCTGTGATGAGAATATCCTCAATATCATCAGAAATTTTATGTGCAAGAGATACTTGCAAAAATCCGCCATGTTTTAGTTTGACGCCATCAGAAAGAGAATTTTTCTTTCGTAAATTATCCAAAAGGCGACTCAAATAACGGGCATTTCTGCTCTTCTCATCCAATCCTTTTTTGAATGTATCCACCTCTTCAATCACAGTAATTGGAATTACAACTCTTGCATTTTTGTAAGCGAAAATTGCGCGTGGATCGTGAATTAGAACATTTGTATCGAGAACATAAATTTTTTCCATACTTCTCCTAAAAATTTCTTTAATATTTTATTGACAACAAAAAATAGAATATCAAACAAGAGAAAAAAGTGTCAACTTTTTCAGAAAAATAGGAGGAAAGGTGTATAAAAAAATTGAAGGACAATATGCAACAGAAGGAAAGAAGTTTGCAATTGTTGCCAGCCGTTTTAATGAACTTGTCTCAAAAAAGTTGATTGACGGTGCATTGGATTGTCTGAAAAGGCACAACGCAGATGACAAAAATATTACAGTCGTCTGGGTGCCAGGAGCATTTGAAATTCCAGCAATTGCGCAAAAATTAGCAGATTCCAGCAAATATGATGGAATCATTTGTGTCGGCTCGGTGATTCGTGGTGACACGCCACATTTCGAATATATCAGCGCAGAGGTTAGCAAAGGAATCGCACAAGTTGGATTGAAAAGTAAAATCCCAGTTATTTTTGGAGTTCTGACCACAGACACAATTGAGCAAGCACTTGAACGAGCAGGAACAAAAGCAGGAAACAAAGGTTGGGATGCCGCACTTTCAGCAATTGAGATGGTAAATCTTTTAGAAAAAATATAGAATGGGACTTCGCCACGACGCTCGTGAACTCGCAGTTCAGACATTATTCGCTCTTTTTTTCGACGAAGAAAAACAGTCCGCTGAAACTATTAAAAATCGAATTGCACAGATAATCGATTTTCAGGATAAGTCATTCACAAATCAACAAAATAAATTCATCGAAATGCTTGTCAAAAATACATATAAAAATTTGGAATCGATCGATGAGCTGATAAAACGCTTCTTAAAAAATTGGGATTTCAAAAGAATATCTGTTATGGACAAAATGATTTTGCGATTGGCGATAATGGAAATGGAATTTACCGAAACTTCACCAAAAATTATCATAAATGAAGCGATTGAAATTGCGAAAAAATTCTGCGGCGATAAATCAGGAAAATTCATAAACGGCATTCTGGATGCAGTTATGCACAGGGAAAAAAATGATAAAATGTAGTTTGGGTATTTTCTGTTACAACGAAGAAAAAAATATTAAGCAATTGCTGAAAGCTGCTACGAATCAGGATTTGCAAAATGTTTCAATCGAAGAAATTATTGTTGTCTCGAGCAATTCAACTGATAAAACTGATGAAATTGTAAGAGAATTTGCATCCGAAAATTCCAAAATAACACTAATTATCCAGCCGGAACGAAAGGGAAAATCGTCCGCGATAAATCTATTTCTGAAAAAGGCAATAGGGGATGTGCTGGTCATTGAGAGCGGCGACACAATTCCTGCGAAAAATACAATCGAAAAGATGGTTTCTCCCTTTTCTGATAAAAATATTGGAATGACTGGCGGCAGACCGAAACCTGTAAATAGTCCAAAAAGTTTTATCGGATTTGCAGTTTGTATGCTTTGGCGGCTTCATCATAAGATGGCATTGGTTTCGCCAAAACTCGGCGAAATGGTTGCTTTTCGAAATTTAGTAAAAGAAATTCCAGAGCATAGCCCAGTCGACGAAGCGAGTATTGAAGCGATTATACGAAATCATAAACTAAAAAAGAGATATATTCCAGATGCAATTGTGTATAATAAAGGTCCGGAAAATATCTCTGATTTTCTGAAGCAACGCCGCCGCATTTATTGTGGGCATCTTTGGCTGCAAGAAAATCAAGAATACAAAGTAATTTCTCAAAATTCTGGCTTGATTATCAATTTGACTTTAAAAGAATTTTCATTCAATCTGATAAAAAATGCAAAGATTATTTTCACAATATTTCTGGAAGTATTAGGAAGATTTCTCGGCTGGTATGATTATAAAATCCTGAAAAAAATCCCATATAAATGGGAGATTTCATGTTCGACAAAAGATTTGAGTTCAAAATGAAAAACATTATTCTCCTTTCAAAAATAATCCTACTTAGGTTTTTTGAGAAATTGGCAACTAATTTTCTAATGCCAGTAAATTATACTGTCAGCGTTACTTACAGATGCAATTCGCGTTGCAAAACCTGCAATATCTATAAAACAAAATCTGAAGAATTATCTTCTGAAGAATATGAAAAGATTTTCAAAAAAATTGGCAAATCTGCTTACTGGATAACAATCAGCGGCGGAGAACCATTCTTACGAAAAGATTTGTTTGATATAGTTCTCTCAATTTATAAATATTGCAAACCAAAAATAATAAATATTCCAACAAATGGACTTCTCTACAAAGAAATTCCGCGAGTTGTGAAAAAAATCGCAAAAAATTGTCCGAAAACCGATATTGTCATAAATGTCTCGATTGATGAAATAGGCGAAAAAAATAACGAAATTCGTGGCGTGAAAAATGCTTATAAATTGGCTATTAAAACAGTTGAAGCAATTCAGAAAATAGACCTTCCAAATCTAAATCTCGGAATCCATTCTGTAATTTCGAAATTTAATGTTGACGATTTCAAAAATGTTGCGGATGAATTAATGACACTAAATCCCGATTCGTATGTGACAGAAATTGCAGAAAATCGTGTGGAACTCGATACGATGGAAGCGGATATCACGCCAAGTTTGATGAAATATTCTAACGCAATTGATTACCTTTTGTTTCAAATCAAAAATACCAAATTCAAAGGAATGAACAAAATTACGCAGACATTCAGAATTGAATATTACAAACTTGTGAAGAAAATTCTCAAAGAGCAGAAAGAGCAGATAAAATGTTTTGCTGGAATTTTGTCGGCTCAAATTGTGCCAAATGGCGATGTCTGGACCTGTTGCATTTTAGCAAAAGTTGTTGGAAATCTGAAAAAATATAATTATGATTTCAGAAAATTGTGGTTCAAAAATCC
>JACKQG010001545.1_pt1 | contig 28367 bp, 23 predicted proteins | sample 8237621 | NCBI WGS metagenome assembly JACKQG01 (sample SAMN15677084, study PRJNA649215) | marine metagenome | biome: marine; feature: Black Sea; material: saline water; isolation source: suspended particulate matter (SPM) from the Black Sea western gyre | collected 2013-06-09/2013-06-10 | depth... | reverse complement strand
GCCGACGGTAATCAGCAAGGCAGGAATTCCTTTTTTAAGGAAATACATATAACTGATCGAGTATCCGGCGCGCTCGGCGATGCCTGATGCAATCATATTTGCCGAAGCACCAATTAACGAACCGTTGCCGCCCATCGCCGAACCCACCGAGAGACAGAAAAATAGTACTTTGCTCTCCGCGCCCGGAACGGTTGTGGTGAGAAAACCAACCACGGGCAGCATGGCTGCCGTAAAGGGGATATTGGCGATGACCATCGAAAGGATGGCGCTCAACCAGGTGACTGCAATCATCGACAACACAAGATTTTCGCCCACCAGCCGCCCAATGAATACGGCAATATAGCTAATCAGCCCGACTTCTTGAATGGCGCCCACGACCATGAACAAAGCCATGAAAAAAACCAGCGTGGTCCAGTCGACAGCCTCGATCATTTCTTCGATGTCGGGTTCGATCCATACCATCAGCGTTGTCGCGCCGACGAGCGCTGTCACAGCGGGGAGCAAGTGAATTTTCTCGCCAAAGATGAAGAGCAGCAGCATCCCCAAACCGACCCACCCCGCTTTTTTTAAGTGTTCCGGCTGAGTGATGCGCCCCCGCTCGGCAAGATGCTCCAAGAGCATAGGTGAAGCTTCAGTAGCCGCTGCCAACTCTTTTCGGTAGATCAAAACGCTGTATAGTATCAGCCCGATGAAAGCCATCAATACGCCGGGTGTGAGATTGGTTAAAAATTCACTAAAAGAAATATTGGCATACGAGCCAATGAGAATGTTGGTAGGTGTGCCGATGAGCGTACTGATGCCAACGACGTTGGAAGCCATGACTTCGGGGAGCAAAAAGGCCAGCGGATTGATGCCCATCGAAATGGCAATTTGAATGGTGATGGGTGTCATTAGCAGCATGGTGGTGACGTTATCAAGGAAGGCTGAAGCCACCCCGGCGATTAACATGAGAATGGAGAGTAAAAGATAGACATTGCCGCCCGAAACCCGATAGGCAAAAAAGGCCAGCCATTGGAAAATGCCCGTATTTTCGACCACGGCGACCACGATCATCATGCCCATGATGAGGAAGATCACGTTCCAGTCGATATATTTGAGCGAGTCGGTAAAATCGAAAATATACAGATTTTCAGAGATCGGATGCCCCAAATAGCTGATGATTAGCACCAGCGATGCGCCGACCAGCGCGGCCAGCGTGTTATGCAATTTGTCGGTGGCGATAAGCAGCAGCACGCTGATGAAGATCACCGTCGCCAGCCAAAACGCCAGACTGACTTTGCGTGCCAGCGTTATATCGGGAATTTCGACTGCCGCCCCGGCGTTCAATTGTTGCAAGTCTGCGGATTCAAGAGCAATTTCCGCCGGGCCAAAGTGAGGGCGCTCAATATGCAAATAGATAGCTTCGTCAAATGCCGCGGGATCATTGGGCGCGCTCATGTGCAATGCAAAACTGCCATCGCTTTGTGTGGTTGTATGCACCACCGCAATTTTGCTGTCGGCCAGCAGAGAAACTTCTGCGCCTTCTACCGCAACCCCTTGTTCGTCCAGTACGCGGCCGAAAATCGTGCCCAAACCCGCGTCCTGAGCTTGCCCGATGCGATTCGGCGCGTAAAATATCAATGCCCCGGCCAGCAGTAGCGCAGCAACAAGATAACGCTGCAAGTTTGCTTTTCGCTTCATTCCTGGGTTTCCTCGGCCAGGACCACTTTTGCACCACTTTCTTGTTCAATTTCTTGCCGAAATTGCTCCATACGGTCGTGGGTGAATGTATCCACTTCATTTTGCCCGCGCGGTTGGCCTAGAATCACGTACTCTGCATCAACTTCATGGCATAGCCCGATGATCTCTGCGCGCACCTGTCCCTTTCGGACTACTGGCTCCGCTGTCACACCATTTTTTGCTGCCTGTGTTTGCGCCGCGAGCAAAATGAATTCCCCCATCTGACGGAGTTCTTTCTCAACCACATGCACCCGGCTGGTCGATGTAAGGGTCAAGAAATCCAAATTAACCACATACAAAAAATAAATTGTCTGACGGGTTTCTTCGGCCACCGCAATGGCTTTGTAGATCGTAGGATGACTGGCTGGACCGCCGCGGATGGCGCAGACAATACCGGGCATAAGCTTACTCCTTTTGGGGATTCTGACGAAATTAGCTCTCAGGTGTGGCGGTCGGACTCAGGGCAGGGCTGGTTCCTGCTTCCGGTGTCGATTCTGCCTCGGGTGTGGCGCTGGGTTTAGCAGGTAACCCGCCCTGGATGATTTGCCAGGCTCCGTCAAGCTGGTCAGCCGCCCGAAGGGGTGAAACCGCCAATTGTTCCAGCGCGTTTTGCAGCAACTCACTCACCTGAGTTAGCGCCGTGCGCTGGTAATCCGGCGCGGAGGCGCTGATCGAATCAATCGCCGCCAAACCGGCCCAGATGCTGACCTCCGCCTGGACATAATTCCCTTGCGAAATGAATAATCGCCCGCGTGTCAATGCTTCCAGCAAGCGCAATATATTGAGTTCACTTTGTATTTCGCTGAGCAAAGCCTGTTCGCCGATACCATCGGTTTGCATACTTTCAAGTTGGAGAGCAAGCCCGTCTAGCCCGGCAGATAGAACTTCGAGAGCGTTTAGAACGTCAACCAGCTTGGCCTGTGTGTCGGTGAGCGCTTCGGGCAGTGAATCTAGTTCCGCTAACGCAGCGCTTTGGGTAGCCTGTATGCTTTCGGCGGCAGAAAGCGCGCTTTCAAGTTGGGCAAGTTGTGTTTTTGCGTCATCGTGCTGAATTTCAAGTTCGGTCAACCGCGTGCGCAGGCTTTCGATTTGTTGGGTGAGCGCTTCCAGGGTTTGGCGTTGTTGAGCTTCAAGGTCGTTGAGCCGTTGGGTGTTTTCTTCAACGGGTTGAATATAGCGCATGCGCAACGCGGGAACGCCATACGCCGCGGCATAATAGACCGCGAGGCCCAGCCCAATGGCGAGTATCAGCGTAAAGAGCAGGCGCACAATAAAGCGAATCAGGTTAATCATTCGCTGGCTGAAAGTAGGTGCTGAATGATTTGAAGTCATACATTTCTCCAAGTGATTCTTTATTTATGCCTGTGCATCAACCACGAAATTTGCTCTTCGATCGTGACCAATTGCAAACTCAGGCTAATGCGTTGTTGTCGGGCTTCGATATTGGTAATGCGCAGTAGAATTTTTTCGCCGGGGATGACGTTTTCGGGGCCTAGAATACTGCCTCCAAAGGGGATTTCGCTGCGGTGCAGCAAGCCTTCAACCCCTGCGCCCAATTCAACAAAAAAACCAAAGCGTTGCTCAGTTGTGACCACGCCCTCCACCAGATCGCCAATGCGATAGCGTTTCTTTATATCAATCCAGGGGTTGGGGCGCACGGCCTTGCGGCTCAGGCTGATGCGTCGGCGTTTATAATCGATTTCCTGTATGCGAACCTTCACTGTTTCGTCGACTTTAACAACCTCGGCCGGGTCAGTGACGCGCCGCCACGCCAATTCGGAAATGTGGATCAGGCCATTAATGCCGTTGCCAATATCGGCAAAAGCGCCAAATTCTACCAGATTGATAATTCTTCCGGTGAGTATCTGTCCAACTTCGAACCCCTGCGCCCACTGGTTGCCGCTGTACTCTTGCGCGTCAAGCTTGGCTGTAAAGATCAACCGATTGCGCTTTTTATCAGCTTCAATAACAGCTACTGGCATAAGCGAACCGACTTTGCGGTTTTTTAGCGTATCGTGATTTCCGGAAGCCAGATTCGGGATTTGGGAGTTTGGGATAAACCCCTGAAGCTGACCGAATTTTACAATCAGGCCGCCGCGGTTTTGTTCAATGATCTTGAGTTCAAGAATTTCCCCATTTTGGAGATAGCTCTGCGCGGCCACCCAGTCATCATCCTTTTGACTGTAAGCCATTCTGGAAGAAAGATCAATATTATAATCGGATGGCTGGTTGGATAGGTAAGAAGTACGCCGACTGGTGTTCTCGTTGTAGAAATTGCTCGACATATTAGCACCAATTTGTGAGATATTGTTCCGAACTCTGACTATAAACGTGTGCCTGCCCCTGTGGTGGATATTGTGTATTTGTATGGGCATAAAATTGCTACGGCGTTCGCTATAGCCCGAAAACAGGGAGATAGGAATCTCTCCATGCCCATCTATTTTCGCTATATTTTTAATACGCTGTGCAAACCCAATGAGGGATAATAAAGCCGGATGAGCGCGTTTTTATTGGCTGCTCACCCGGTCTTGAAGAATCATGTATTTGTACTACTCTGTACTGCCCCTAGAAAATCCTGCAACTTCCGCCGCACGCCCGGACGTCGCAGGCGGCGCAGCGCCTGAGCCTCAATTTGGCGCACGCGCTCGCGGGAGACTCCAACCTTGTTGCCTACTTCTTGCAAAGTATGACTCTTTCCATCGGGGATACCGTAACGCAGGCGCAAAATTCGGGCCTCGCGTGCGGGAAGTTCTTCCATAACTTCTTCGAGTTGCTCGCGCAAAATCTGGTGTGTGGTCGTTTCATCGGGCGAGGGCGTTTCCTCGTCTTCGATAAAATCACCGAGAACCGCGTCCCCCTCGATGGTGGTGGGCATTTCTAGGGAGAGCGGACGGCGCGCCACCTGGAACATATAGCGCACTTTGTCGGGCGGGATGGCGAGTTCATTTGCCAATTCCTCGATGGTGGGATCGCGTTCCAAATCTTGTTTGAGTTTATGTTGTGTGCGGAACAGCCTTGAAATCTGATCGCCCATGTGAACTGGAATGCGGATGGTGCGTCCCTGGTCGGCGATGGCGCGTGTCACTGCCTGGCGAATCCACCAGGTTGCATATGTGCTGAACTTATAGCCGCGCTTGTAATCAAATTTTTTGGCCGCGCGCATCAGGCCGATATTACCTTCTTGAATAAGATCGATGAAGGGAACACCGCGTCCCATATGTTTCTTCGCAACACTGATGACCAGACGGGTATTGGCTGTAATCAGATGTTCAACGGCTTCCCATTCGCCGCTAATATAAGCATATAATTTGACGCGCTCTTCAGGAGTAATATCTCCTTTGGCAAGTTTCCGCCGTGCTTTTCGGCCGCGTTCAATTTGCTTGGCGAGTCTTAATTCTTGTTCTCCGGTTAGCAGGGGAACGTGCGCCGCGTCCTTGAAATAAAGTCCCAATAAATCTTTGGTATCGATATTTGCCAGACGGTCTTCCTGATTTGCCTTAGGAATACGCTCATCTTTGATGTCGCTGTCTAATTCTTCATCGTCAGGGAGTTCCAGATCGTCGTTATCAATATATGGGATCTGCGCGTTTAACAGTGATGCGAATACCTCCTCAAGTTGGCTGACATCCTGCTCAACATCGGGAAAATGGCGCAAAATTTCGTCATAGGTAACAAAACCCTGTGTACGGCCTAATTCAATCAGCTTTCCCAGGGCAGAATATTTGCTGTCGCTGTTATCCAGCGATTCTAAAATCTGATCGTCAATTGTAGTTCTCATAAATTTTAAAATACCAACAAACAGATTTATCGGTGTGTAGATTTTTTATGTCGGTAGACAATGCGCCCGCGTGTCATATCGTAGGGTGACATTTCAATAGTTACTCTGTCGCCGAGCAGCACACGAATATAATACTTGCGCATTTTACCGGCAAGGTAGGCAAGAATTTCATGCCCGTTATCCAATTCAACCTTAAACTGAGTGCCCGGCAACGCTTCCACGATTGTGCCATCTACTCTGATCTTATCTTCTGCTTTTGCCATAAAAACTTTTTCTCTCCTGAAACAATCTTTATCTACATAATAGCACAGGCGCGAGTAATAACAAAATTCAATTTCGCGCGACTTCAATAATTGCGTTAGAAAAAGCCGGAAAATAGGGGTGTAAGGTATGCGGCGCATACCCTACACCCCTATTTTCACCGGTTTCCTAATGAACTGCGTATTTCTTGCAGTTCGTTGTCATCAAGTTGCGTTGTTGTACGCTCTGGGATACAATCCTTACTCTGAATGGTTTCCCGATATGCTATTTTGGTATCTTTATTAAAAATGAAAACCCGGCTAACGTTTACGAACGTGAACCGAGTGGATTCTGGTAGGCGGGGCGTTTCTAGTAGAATGGTTCGTCAAAAACCTCCATGCCTGAATAAAAATCGCACTCCTGGTGGTGTTTGTTCGTAAGTGGCTTCTCAACGCACAAAAATCCGTTTCATTATAACATAGATCATCATTGTACTGGTGGAAATTTGCACAAGATAAATATATACAGAAGTATATTGTTTTTGGGGCTGTTCTGGTTGGCAGGTTGCAATCGTCCGGCGAGCGAATCGGTTACGGATGTGTTGTCTGAAACCGCGACACCAGTAGCCGTAGAGTCCCCTGTTCAGCCCGAGTCGCCGCCAACTCCCACCTCCACGCCCGTGACGCTTTCTTTGCCAGCAATTAGCATTGAAGATGGTGATCGGGCGCGCTTCTATGGGGATTGGGAAAGCGCTTTACTGGCTTATTCAAATGCCTATCAGAACAACGCCGCAGCCGAATTGCGTTCAGCGGCCTTATTGGGGATGGCAAGAACCTACTATCATCAGGCAGAATATCAGGCCGCACTGGATACACTTCAACTTCTCTTCAACGACTATCCCGCTGCTGCCGAAATCCCCGCCGGGCACATCACCAGCGCGTTAGTCTATGAAGCCATCGAAGAGTATTTTCTGGCAGCAGAAGCCTATCGCGCTTATTTGGATATTCGTCCGGGATTGATTGATTCGTATATCAACGATTTGCGCGGCGATGCATTGGTTGCCGCGGGCGATTTGGTTGGGGCAATTGGTGCCTATCAGGCCGCGTTGTCTGCGCCGCGTCTTGGTGATACCCTGCCTATTGAGCAGAAAATTGCCAATGTTTACTACTTTCAGGGTGATTATAATACGGCCGTTGTCGCTTATCAGGATATTTATAATCGCACCAACAACGATTTCACCAAGGCTACGCTCGATTATCTGATGGGGCAGGCGCATACTGCGTTGGGCCAAACTGATCAGGCGAATGCGGCCTATCTCGATGCGGTTGAAAACTACCCCCTCTCATACGATACCTATCAAGCGCTGATCTTATTGGTGGATGCGGGCTACCCGGTCAGCGAGTTTGACCGCGGCCTGGTGGATTATTTCGCCGGACAATACACGCTTTCGATCGCAGCCTTCGACCGTTATCTTCAAAACACCGCCGAAAATGCCGCCACGGCGCATTATTACCGCGGTATGGCTTACCGCGCTTTGGGTGATTCACCGACCGCGATTGCCATTTGGGATGAAATTATTCAACAGTATCCTGAAGCTGATCGTTGGGATGATGCCTGGGAAGAGAAAGCCTACACCCAGTGGGGGTATCTCGAAGATTTTGACGCGGCCCTGAAAACATTATTGGGATTTGTAGATGAGGCCCCCTGGCACGAGCGCGCCGCCGAGTTTTTATATGATGCCGGGCGCGTGGCTGAACGGGACCGCGACCTGGGGTTGGCTGCCCGCATCTGGCAGCGGATTCCCCTCGAATACCCCTCCAGCGCATATGTACCTCGGGCATTTTTCCTCACCGGAATTGCCTATTACCGTATGGGGGATTATGCCTCGGCGCTGACCGGTTTTGAGCAATTCTTGGGCACCTCTGCCGATTTGGGTGATCGCTCCGCGGCTCATTTCTGGATGGGGAAAGCTTACCATGCTGCCGGAAATGCGGGCGTCGCCGAGGCAGCTTTCACGCGGGCAGCCAATACCGATCCCACCGGCTATTATAGCGAGCGCGCCCGCGATATTCTGGTTGGGCGCGCTCCTTTCGCCCCTCCCCTCGTTTATGATATTGGCTACGACCTGGCTGGCGAGCGAGCCGAAGCCGAAGCCTGGATGCGTGAAGTTTTTGCCATCCCCGCCGAGTTGGATATTCATGATCCTGCACCCTTGATGGCAGATGCCCGTATGATCCGCGGTACCGAGCTATGGTATTTGGGACTTTATGATGCCGCCCGCCTGGAATTTGAGTCGTTATGGCAGGGTGTGCGCTCCAACCCGATGGATAATTACCGCCTGGTCAACTATCTATTGGATTTGGGCTTCTACCGCACGGCCATATTCGCGGCGCGTGATATTCTTGACCTCAACCAAATGGATGATGCAACCACAATGAACGCGCCGATCTTTTTTAATCATGTGCGCTTTGGCAGCTATTACCGCGAATTGCTTATTCCTGCGGCACAACAGAATAATTTGCACCCCCTGTTTTTATTCAGTGTTGTTCGACAAGAAAGTTTGTTTGCTGGATGGGTACAATCTTCTGCTGGTGCGCGCGGTCTGATGCAAATTATCTCCAGCACCGGGGCCTCGATTGCCGCCCAAATGGGCTGGCCCCCCGATTATACCGATGAAGACCTCTATCGTCCGTTGGTCAGTATTACCTTTGGAGCTGATTATCTTAATACCCAATATGAATACTTTGATGATCTCTATGTTGCCCTGGCAGCCTATAATGGAGGGCCGGGCAATGCGGCAATCTGGCAATCGTTGGCTGGGGATGATCCAGATTTATTTGTGGAAGTGATTCGTTTTGAAGAAACGCGGCGTTATATCAAAGGGGTTTACGAAATCTTCTCAATTTATCGCCGTCTTTATGATCGTACCCCGTAAAAAAACAGAGCGGGAGCCGTAGGCTCCCGCTCTGTTTTTTTACGCTAAGGGCGTTCGCCCAGCGTCAGTTCGATTTGTGTTTCATACCCATCGCGTAAAACCGTCAAAATAATCGCATCTCCGGGACTTTTGTGCATCGAGAGATAAGTGATTAGATCATTGAAGTTGCGCACTTCAGTGTCATCAATGGCAATGATGAGATCGCCGCCCAGCGGTAGAAAACCATTATTTTCATCTCGGTTCGCGCCGCGCAGTCCGGCAGTTTCCGCGGGGCTGTCGCTGGAGACATCGAGAATGTACACGCCGGTAGATTGTGGCAGCCCTAATTCTTCCTGCTGGATGAGGGTCAGTTCGCCACCGGGCAAGCTGCCGATGCCGATATACGGGTAATTATAATAGCCATCCGCGATGAGATGAGGCACCACGCGCTTGACAATATTGATTGGAATCGTGAAGCCAATTCCGGAGTTTACGGGCTGGCCGCTGCTATCAAATGTAGCGCTTTGGATTGCCACATTAACGCCAATAATTTCCCCGTCCAGGTTGAGCAATGGGCCGCCAGAGTTACCAGGGTTGATGGCGGCGTCGGTTTGGATGATGCCGCCCGCAGTGAAGTATGCTCCTCCCGGGGCTTCATGCAGGGATTGCATGGTGCGCCCCAGCGACGAGATGATTCCAACCGTCATGGTGCCGTACAATCCATGCGGGTTGCCAATTGCCACAACAGTTTGACCCACCATGAGCTGGTCTGAATCACCCAGGGAGATCGGGGCCAGTTCTTCGGCGGGAACATCTACTTTGAGTACGGCAATATCCGAATCCGGGTCTGTTCCCAAGATTTCTGCGCGGGTTTTATATCCGGATGGGAAATCCACCTCCAGCTCGGATGCCCCTTGGACGACATGATAATTGGTGACGATATGGCCTTCTGTATCGATAACAAAGCCAGAACCTAGTGATGAACTGCCCATACTGTCGGAACTCAATACATGAATTGCCACAACGCCAGGATTGACTTGCTGATAGAGTGAAGTCAGCAGTTCTTCTTGTGTGTGCAAATCCAGCGTAGGGGGTGGTGATGCCGCTTCGATCGTTGGCGTAGTCATTTCTGCCGTGCTTATCGGTGTTGTTTGAGTTGTTACCTGACCGGATACCGCGCAGGCTGCCGAGACGATCAAAAGCGTGGTGGCAATGGCGATCAATATATGGGTTGTTTTTTTCATAGCTGCACTTCCTGTTGGGTTTCTGAAGATGCTGTGGGAACCTTCGCGACATTTCCTAGCGCTGCGTAGATCATATCATTGATTCTATGTGCTGCTTGCCGCTTACGTCAAGCTCAGGCAGGCAGCACTTAGTAAACTCTAATCGTTGACAAATCTGCCAGTTTTGGGTTTCCCCTGAGCAATAGCGTAAGCCTGATTGTTAAAAAATTTAGGAGTCTGAATGTGTAGTGCTAAAGTGCTAGAATAAGGCTCCCCGATTTTTTATGAACCATGCTATTATAGTGACGTATGACTACTGTGGCTGAACGTATTCTGATTGTTGAGAGCGATTCTGAAGTTAGCGATTTAATTGCCCGGCAGGCGCTGGGGCCATTGGGGTTTCGCGTCAAAGTAGTTGTGGGAGCGCCCCAGGCTATTCAGGAAGCAGCCCGTTTTTCACCGGATGTAATTCTTGTCAATATCAGTTTGCCAGGCTTGAGCGGTAAGGATTTATTGGTGGCGTTATCCTCCCAGGGGGTTTCTGTGCCGGTGATTGTGTTGGCTGAGGATGGGCAGGAAGCAGATGTCATTCAGGCATTTCGGTTAGGCGCTACAGATTATCTGAAGTGGCCGTTGCGGGAAACCGAAGTGGTTTCAGCCGTGGAACGTGCGTTGCAACAAGTGAGGGCGCGGCACGAGCGCGAGCGCCTGGCCGAGAAGCTGGAGCGCACGAATCGCGAACTTCAGCGTCGGGTGCGCGATCTAACCACGATTTTCAGCATCGGCAAATCAGTTACTTCAATTGCAGATCAACGAGCATTATTTGAACGGATTGTCGAAGGAGCAATTTTTGTTACCGAAGCCGATCGCGGCTGGCTGCATTTACGAAAAGGGAATAGCAAGAAATTTGTTTTGCGCGCCTTTCGTAATTTGCCCGAATCCAAAGGGGTTCAGATCGGCCAACCCTGGGATGACGGCATCAGTTCATTAGTGGCGCTTTCAGGGGAATCGCTTTCTATTCATGGCCCCGCTTTAGAGAAATTTAAGGTTGCTCGTTTAGGGAAATCAGCCCTGGTTGTGCCGGTAAAGGCGCAGGAAGAAGTAGTCGGGTTGTTGGTGGCGATACGCCAAAAAGCATTGCCGTTCGATACTGGCAATCAAGCCATGTTGGAGGCTCTGGCAGATTACGCTTCGATTTCGTTGGTCAACGCGCGATTATTTCAGGCAGTAGAACAGCGCGCCCGTTCCTTACAGGCTGTTTTGGATGCTTCACAGTCGGGAGCAGATTCGTTCAACGGTGATGGGAAAACAGCATTACAGTCTATTGAAGAAGTCGAATCAAATTTGGCAGTACTTATGGCAACGGATGCCAATCTGATTGCGCAACAGCGAAATGCTGTTCAGAATATCCGCATGAGTCTGAAAAGCATCAAAAACGCTATTCGAAATTCTTCGCAAGCTCGGGATGGCGAATAAAAGAAACAACTTCTATGGATACTACAATTCTTCTCATTGTCGCGAATAGTCAAACAGGAGAATTGCTGGATCGGGGGGTATTAGCTCCAGCAGGTTTTCGGGTAACCCAGGTTGGTGATGCCGCGGGCGCGGTGACGGCGATGCGTTCATCAGCCATTGATGTTGCCATAGTGGAAAGTGCTGTTGGGGGCGTACAACTTGCTATCACTCTGGCTGAAACATACCCTGCGCTACCCCTGATATTAATTGCCTCAACCGAAGAACAAACCCAGATGCTGGATGCATTGCGCGCTGGGGTATTTGATTTTCTCACGCCGCCGTTGAAACCCGATGCCATTCTGGATGTTGTGCAGCGCGCGCTGAACAAGCGCCAGCGCATTAATACCTGGGCCAAAGAAAACAACCGGCGTAATACCGATATTTTGCGCCAACGGGTTAGCTTGCTGGAAACACTGGGCAAGGTTGGACGTTCGGTAACTGCGCTATTAGACCTCGACGAAGTTTTAAAGGTAGTTGTGGATGCTGCTGTAGAGCTTACTGGCGCGGAAGAAAGTAGTTTGCTTATGCTGGATGAAAACACGGGCGAACTCTATATGCGTGCGGCACGCAATGTACATGATGATTTGGTAAACACCTTTCGCTTGCCGGTCAGCGATACGCTGGCTGGAGAAGTCGTGCGCACAGGTAAACCGATCCTGCTGGATCAAGAATCGCCAAAAAAAATAAAAACATCCTATCTTGTAAAAACGCTGATCTACGTACCTTTAGAAGTACAAGAACGCATCATTGGCGTTTTGGGGGTTGCGAACCGTGAACAGCAAAAATCGTTCCATCAACGGCATATTGCCCTGGTTTCAGCCCTGGCTGACTATGCTTCTATCGCAATTGAGAACGCGCGTCTCTTTGAGAATACCGAAATTGAGCGTAAAAAACTGGAATCGATATTAACGCGCATTGAAGATGGTGTGATTGTTATTGATGCCAATGAGCAAGTTATTTTGGCAAACCCGATGGCACGCGCCATGTTCAAACACTCGAAACCGGCAGCCTTGCCCTGTGCGTTGGAAGATTGCTTCACTCACGACCAACTCTTGGCCCTCATTCGAGATGGACATGATACCTTTCCGTATCGGGTTGAGTTGGAACTCGATGATGAGCGCGTGGTCAATGCACAATTGAATTTAATCCCTGAGATTGGCATGACCATTACACTACATGATATAACCTACTTCAAAGAACTGGATCGCATCAAGAGCGAATTTGTCAGCACCGTTTCGCACGATTTGCGCTCGCCGCTCACAGCAATCCTGGGCTATGTTGAGTTGTTGGAACGCGTTGGCCCAATCAATGAACGGCAGCGCAACTTTATTCAGCGCGTGCAAACCAGTGTGCGCAACATTACAGAGCTGATCAATGATTTGCTCGATTTGGGTCGCATCGAAGCAGGTTTCAATGAGCGCAAAGTTTCGCTTTCGATCAAGAATCTTCTGCAGTACTCGGTTGAGAATTTGCGCAGCCCTCTCGAAGAGAAGAAACTAACCTTGCGCCAGGAAGTTGCCTCACATTTGCCCAATATTTTCGGCGATTCTGTGCGCTTGCGCCAGGTTATTGATAACCTGTTGGGAAATGCAATTCGTTACTCATCTGAAGGCGGTGAGATTATCGTGGTAGCCAAAGAAGAAAATGACCAAATCATTTTCCGAGTAGAAGATAGCGGTTGCGGCATTCCAGCGGCGGACCGCCCGCATATTTTTGAAAAATTTTATCGCGCCAGCAATGTTGTAGAAAATGTATCTGGCAGCGGCCTGGGATTAGCGATTGTGAAATCTATCGTTGAGAATCATCAAGGGCGCGTTTGGGTAGATTCAATTGAAGGGGAGGGTTCTGCCTTTACGGTGGTACTGCCGATCGAGAAAGAAACAAACTAGCCCAGGTGTGGGTAGCTGTAACGCAAAAGCGGGCGTGTGCAGAGTTATTCTCTGTACACGCCCGCTTTTGCGTTTAAAGAGTGAGTCTCCATTGGATGGTGAGGAACCCAATGGAGACTTCGCCAAAGGAGGAAACAGCGATGAATGAAAGAGTTATCCCTCATTCTGCATGAATCGTATCAAAAAAAAGAACGATTTCAGATGGTCAAAGATCACGGCTGATATGTGATAATCCTCCCAATTGTAAGACAACTACACAGCCTGAACACTCCCAGGCGGGTAGAAGGTCACGTGATGTTTCACAAATTTGCCTTTACGATAAATAAACTTGGCCGAGAAAAACTCCGCCTGGTCGAGCCAGGGCAAAAAGATATAATCCCCCTCCCAAAGGTTCAGTTCTGTGAGTTGCTGATCCGGCACCCAGGCGAGATTCCCCTCAGGGGAATCGATCAACTCCCCTTCCAGGTCTGTGGCGACAAACACAAAAGCATACCAATCTTCATCGTGCGCAAAAAGCGGAAAGGTCAGCAAGCCTTTGAGTTCCAGCTTTTTCGCGACCAACCCCGATTCTTCAAATATCTCGCGGCGGGCGCATTCTTCGGGTGTTTCGCCCGGTTCAAACTTGCCCCCCAGGCCGTTCCACTTGCCTTCGTGAATATCGTTCTTTTTCTTGGTGCGATGGAGCATGAGGGTCTGCCCAGCTTGGCGCACATAACACAGTGTGGCGAGTTTCATCGTGTACTCCAATAATGACGAACCCCTTAGGGGGTGATGATCCCTAAGGGGTTGGGTTAGCGGAGAGGGAGGGATTCGAACCCTCGGTAGCCTTGCGGCTACAGCGGTTTTCGAGACCGCCCCAATCGTCCACTCTGGCACCTCTCCAACATAGCGGGCAAAATTATACCACTACACTTCAAAAAGCGAGTGCGGCTCCGGGAAGTAAACCTCAGAAATACCACTATCTTTGAGCTTTTCCATCAGGGGCTGCGCGCCGCGCGTTTCGCCATGTACAAGGAAAACTTTTTTAACCTGATCTTTCACCGCAGCGGCGTATTCAATCAGCATGGATTGTCCGGCATGTGCAGAGAGACCGCCGATGGTTTCGACCCTGGCTCGGCGGTGGTACACCTCCCCAAAAATTTTTACTTGTTCCTGGCGTTCGGCCAGTCGTCGCCCGAGGGTGTGCGGCGCTTGCCAGGAGACGATCAGAATGGTGTTAAGCGGGTTTTCGATGTTATTGCGCAGGTGGTGCAAGATGCGGCCAGTTTCGGCCATGCCCGAGGCCGAGATGATTACCGCCGGGCCTTCAATCAGGTTGATGGCTTTCGATTCTTCGACAGAGCGCGTATACGTGAGCATTTCAAAGCCCAGCGCGGCGTTGTGCTTGTCGTTGCGCATAAATTCGCGGGTTTCTTCATCAAAAACTTCGGGGTGGGCGCGGAATATGTCGGAGGCATTGACGGCCAGGGGGCTATCGACAAATACCGGAACGCGCGGCGTATCGCCGCTATCCACCATTTGGTGGAGATAATACACCAGTTCTTGTGTGCGTCCGACAGCGAAGGCCGGGATGATGACTTTGCCTCCGCGGGCTGTAGTTTCAGTAACCACTTTGCGAAATTCATCAAATGCCAGTTGGGGATCGCGATGGGCTTTGTCGCCGTAGGTGCATTCCATTAGCAAGTAGTCGGTATTGCTGGGTAACACTGGGTCGCGCAGTAGCGGCATATCGCGGCGTCCAATATCCCCCGAGAACCATAAACGATACGAACGGCCGCCTTCTTGGATGTCGAGCGCCACTGCAGCCGAGCCTAGAATATGTCCGGCATCTACAAAATGCGCCGTCACGCCAGGGATGACTTCGAATTGCTCGTCATAAGGAACCCCAACAATATATTGAGCGACATGCGCGGCGTCAACCTGAGTGTACAGCGGCTCAATGGGGGGCTGCCCGCGCCGGGCGCGTTTTTTGTTGACATAGGCCGCATCCGATTCGTGGATGTGGCCTGAATCCATCAACATTAGATTGACCAGGTGCGCGGTTGCTTTGGTGGCGTATATGGGGCCTTCGTAGCCATCTTTGACGATATGTGGCAGGTTGCCGCTGTGATCGATATGGGCGTGGGAAAGAATGACAGCATCTAAATCTTTGGGATCAAAATGGAAATGCCGGTTGCGTTCGTAAGTTTCACTGCGGCGCCCTTGGAACAGGCCACATTCCAGCAGTAATTTATGACCATTGATTTCAAGTAAATGTTGCGATCCGGTTACGGTTTGGGCTGCCCCGTGAAAATGAATATTCATTGCACCTCCAATTTAGCAACGTCAAATGACCGGGATTTTCTACATGCAGGAAAAATGGGAAAAGTTCTACTAGAGTTGTATCGCGGCCAGAAGATTGAAAATTTCATCACCAAATTCTTGCCGCCGCCAGGGAATTGAATTCATAACCAGGTCAAACGCTGATTTTGATGTTGGGTTTTCCTCTGCCAGATTGTAAAGAATATCTTTTGGCAAAATAACATCGGAATTCACCCTCCACTGTTTTGCTTTGTGGATTCGCCAGCGGCGCAAACGGTCTACGCGTTCGAGATAAGCATTACTGGGACGCGGTTTGTGGGGCGGTTCAATCGGATCGGCTTTCAACCCTCGCAGCACCGAGGCAACGATCCCTTCTCCCAGCCAGCTTATTTGCCGGTCTGAAATATTGTTGATATGTGTTAACTGGCCTCGTGATCTGGGGGCTGCCTCGGCAATGGACAAGAGCGCTTTATCGCTGATCACTTTAAATAACGGGCGATTGAGGGCGCGGGCTTTTTTGTCGCGATAGCGGCACAATTCATTCAACACAGCGGCTTTCTTGGAATCAAGATCATGCGCGCCGCGGATGCGCCAGACATCGGGTTTTCCATTGCGATGATTGAGCGAGTCTGTTTTGCTATGGCGCAGAAAATCTTCTTGGGCCAGTTCCCAGCGGCCGCGTGCCTGTAAATCGGCGGTCAATTTCTGGCGTAATTGCAGCAAAAAGTGGGTATCAACCTGGGCATAACGCAGCATCTCGGATGTCAGTGGGCGTTGCCCCCAGTTGGCGCGCTGATATTTTTTATCCACATGGATGCCAAATTGTTTCTTGAGAATTGAACCTAATCCGACATGCTCCCACCCCAAAATCCGGGCCGCTAGCATAGTATCGAATAAATTGTGGATGCTAAAATCAAAATCCTGATGCAAAATAATCAAATCGTATTCAGCGGCATGGAATATTTTCTCTATTTCAGGATTTGCAAATATGGCCCCCAAAGGCGAAAGATCGTCCAGTGCAAGGGTGTCTACGAGATAGTCATTTTCCGATGTTGAAAATTGGATCAGGCATACCTGTTCGCGATAGGCGTATAGGCCATTGGCTTCTGTATCTACTGCGATTGCTGTTTCTTGCGATAATTCATCAACCAGGCGAGATAAAGCGTGTTGCCGAGCAATAAAAATGGGCTGGGGTAAATCGTCAATGTGCATGAGGGTATTATAGCAGGGCTTATGAAGTTCGTCGAAAAGTGACTTGTATTGTGTAGGACGAAATAGCTTATTCGAGGCAAACTTTCTCGAAAACTACAGCATCTTCCCCGCTGCGATAATAACTGGGCCAAAGCCCTACAGTTTGATAGCCATACTTTTTATATAATTGGATGGCAGCTGTGTTTCCGGTTTGCACCGTCAGACGGATGCGCTTTGCTTCCAAAGCGGCTTCGCATGTATCCAGCAATGCGCTGCCTATGCCCTGACGGCGATATTCGGGTAATACTGCAAAAGTAGCGATCCAGCCCAGGCCAGCTTCCTGGCCCTGCTCACCAGCCACAAACCCGATCATTTTTTCGCCGAGAACAGCCTTATAGCGCACAATATTGCCAAACGATAAAACCCCTACCAAATCAATCAGCGGCCAGGCATCTTGCTGGAAACAAATTGTCTCCAGTTTGCGCAGTTCGTTTAAGTCGCGCCAGGTAGCCGGAAGAATTTGCATCTGGCTACCTGGCAGGGTGTTTACTTCAGTTTGCATAAAAAGCGCAAAACCAGGCGTGTCGGAGAAAAAAACACTCCCTATTTTGCAGTACCGGTTCTTATTTTTGCCCTTTGACAAAATCACTTATCAGACTGGTGAACTCCATCGGGAAGATATATTTGGTCGCTGCGGAGCCACCCAGGTCTTTGAGCATCTCAAAATATTGCAGCGTCATGGTTTTCTGGTCAATATTCTGGGCTGACGAGAAAATCATATTCAGCGCGGAGGCGTAGCCTTCGGCGTGCAGCAGTTGGGCTTCTTTGGCGCCCTCGGCTTCCAAAATGGCGGATTGTTTTTGCCCCTCAGCTTTGAGAATCTCGGCCTGCTTTTGCCCTTCAGCCACATTGATGGCCGCGTCACGCTCACCGGATGATTCAGTCACCAATGCACGGCGCACACGTTCTGCCGTCATCTGGCGGTTCATCGCATCTTGAATCTCTCTCGGCGGAATGATCTCGCGGATTTCCACGTTAGTGACTTTGACGCCCCAACGTTCCGTAACCTCATCGAGACGCGTACGCAGCATATTATTGATGTGTTCGCGTTCTACCAGCACTTCATCCAATTGGATGCCGCCGATGACAGCGCGCAGGGTGGTAGTTGCCATGCCCTGGGCTGCCGATTCAAAGTTGCCAACCTGCAGCACACTTTCCACCGCATCCAGAATACGATAGTACCAGATGAAGTCAATTGAGATGCCGGCGTTATCAGCGGTGATTGCGGTTTGGTGTGGAATTTCGCGTACCTGCTCGCGCAAGTCGGCGCGCACCCCGCGGTCAATCATCGGGATTAAGAAGATGATCCCCGGCCCCTTGGCGCCAACACAACGTCCCAGGCGGAACACCACCAGGCGTTGATATTCTGGAATGATCTTGATGGCGCTGGCGATAAACACTAACGCTAGAACGACCACGCCGCCAATCAAGCAGGTCAGGAAACCACCTGCGGCGACCAGGTCTTGGGCTAAAATTGAATTGAGCATTTTTTACCTCCAATAGGTTATTTACTTTACTTCTTCGACTTCCAATACAAAACCATCCCGACGCAGCACGCGCACTGCCGTGTCGGCAGGAATCGGCTCGTTACTGCGCGCCGACCATAACTCACGATTGACTTGCACCGAACCTTCATGGTGAATCGCGCTTTTCGCTTCACCAATCTTGCCAATCAGGGGCCTCAAATCGTGCGCTGCGGGCGCGGCTCTGGCAGCCAGGGTTTTTGTGATCGCAATCCAGAAAAATCCACCCAAGAGCAGCGAAACCAAAATCGCCAGCGCTGGGTTGACCGCGGGTTTCCACCAAATATCGCTACGGAAAAGGAATACCGAGCCGACCACAAAAGCAAGAATGGCGCTGCCCAAATACAGCCAGTGGCTCTCCTTGCGCAAGGCCATCACAAACAGCACCAGGCACAGCAATAAAATCCCCAGCGCCCAGTAATGGATCGGCAATGTATAGACACCCCAACCGGCCAGGAGCAACATGATAATCCCCGCAGCCTCCAGAACACCCGTGCCCGGGGTAATCATCGCCAACAAAGTCAGCGCAAAGCCACCCACTAGCAGCAAATAAGCAATATTCGGATTCAACAAAAAATCAGCCATAGGCCACCTTCGCTTTCTGTATCGCAAGTTAAAAATAGATGCTGCAATCCATTATACAATACATTGGGTCTTTAGAATCGGCGTGGTATGATTTCGCCATGCAGCGTGCATTTGCTTTGTTACTGGCCGCAGGAGCGGCGATGGGCTTGTTGTGGATTATCCTTCAGGCCGAACCCAAACAGCGCCCCAGGCATCTCAACGCCGGGATGTGGGTAGTACTCGGTGCCGTGTTGGGGGGGCGTAGTCTGCACATCATCATCGATTGGTCGTACTATCGGGCGCACTTTATCGAAATCCCCCAACTTTGGCTGGGTGGATTTTCGGTCTGCGGAGCGCTGGCTGGGTTTGCCATAATGCTTTTTCTGATTGCGTTTTTGGGTGATATCAACCCCGATGCGCTGTTGCCCGTAATAACTACCCTTAGCGTGAGTCTGTGGCTGGGATGCTGGAGCAGCGCTTATCTCTATGGGGCGCAGACCGCCGCAGTGTGGGGTTTCCCGTTGCGAGATGAATGGGGTGAGATCGTCCTTCGCTGGCCGTTGCAGCCCGTCGGGACTTTGCTGACGATTTTGACAGCCTGGGGGGTGGATGCGGCGCGCGCTCGGGGCTGGATTCAGGCTCCGGGGTTGGCTGCCAGCCTCGCGGTAGCCTGCTTCGCCATCATCTTCGGCGCGGCAGACTCGCTCCGGGTTGATCCTGTTCCCCTGTGGAGAAATATCAGCCCCGATGGCTGGCTTGCTTTCACCCTGGCGATCTTCGCTATCTTTAGCTCGCTGTTGATTATTATCAACCATCAACGCCAGGCTGTCAAATTGGTTTAATCTGATATAACATGAAGATTGAACCCATTTTTTAGGATTTTGACCATGAAAAAAACAATCGCTCTCGCCCAAATTGACACTCGCCTCGGCGTTGTGCAGGCCAACCTTGAAAAACATTTGGCCTATGCCGAACGCGCCCGCGCCGCTGGAGCCAGCCTGCTGGTTTTCCCCGAACTTTCGCTGACTGGTTACGCCCTGCAAGATATTGCCTCTACCGTCTCGCACCGCCCCACCCCTGAAGACGAAATTTTTGCCCCTTTGCTGGAGGCCAGCCGCGATCTCGATATGGTCGTCGGCTTCGTCGATGAAGACCAGCGCCATCGCTTTTATATCGCCGGGGCCTACCTTTCGGGTGGCGAAGTGCTGCATGTGCATCACAAGGTTTATTTGCCCACCTATGGCCTGTTCGACGAGGGGCGTTTCTTTGCCTGGGGCGACTCGATTGAAGCCTTTGAGACCCCGTTGGGCGGTGCGGGCATCGCCATCTGTGAAGATTTTTGGCACGCCTCGCCGCCCTACCTGCTCTGGCTGGATGGCGCCGACATTTTGATTTTTACATCCGCTTCGCCGGGGCGCGGCCTGAGCGACGAACCCAAGCTCGAATCGGCGCGCTGGGTGGAGCATATCAACCAGGCTTATGCCAGTCTGTTTACCAGTTTCACGGTTCATGCCAACCGCGTGGGCTACGAAGATGGCCTGAATTTCTGGGGCGGCTCGACGGTTTTTGACCCCAACGGAAACTTGCTGGTGCGTGGCCCCTATCACGAAGAAGCCCTGGTGATTGCCGAAATTGACCTTAACCAACTGCATCGCACGCGCGCCCGCCTGCCGATTTTGCGTGACGAGCGCACCGGCTTGGTGCAACGCGAGTTGGGACGCATCCTTGACAAGAATGGAGGCGGACGATGAGCGCAAATTTGCTGATCAACACCGATTTGGCAAAAACTATCCTGACAGGCTTCATCCACAGCGAAATTACGCGTAGCGGATTCAGCCGGGCGGTGATCGGCCTCTCCGGGGGGATTGATTCAGCCCTTAGTTGTGTTCTGGCCGCCGAGGCCCTCGGCCCACAGAATGTCCTGGCGGTGCGGATGCCCTACAAAACTTCATCCATTGACTCGTTGGAAGACGCCCAGCACGTAATTGATAAAACAGGTGTAAAATCCCTGACCGTGCCGATTACCGAAATGGTCGAGCCGTTATTTGAGCGTTTCCCCGTAGCGAATGCCATGCGTCGTGGCAATAGCATGGCGCGCGCCCGTATGATTGTGCTATACGACCAATCCGAAGCCTTCGGTGGGCTGGTGGTTGGCACCGGCAATAAAACCGAGATTCTGCTCGGCTACAGCACCCTCTATGGTGATTCGGCTTGCGCCCTCAACCCGATTGGTGATCTGTACAAAACGCAAGTACGCCAGTTGTCGGTTGCGCTGGGTGTGCCGGATTCCATCATTAACAAACCCCCCTCCGCCGATCTGTGGGCGGGGCAAACCGATGAGGACGAACTGGGCTTCACTTACGAAGAAGTGGACAAGCTGCTTCACCTGATCGTGGATGAACGCTACAGCCCCTCCGAATGCGTGGATGCCGGATTTCCGCAGGAATTTGTCCACAAGGTGATTGAACGCATCCGGCGCAATCAATTTAAACGTCTTCTGCCACCGATTGCCAAACTCAGCAATCGCACCATCGGCTATGATTTCCTTTATCTGCGTGATTGGGGGACCTAACCTCTAACCTGATCGAACTCGAATCGAAAAGATTTTAACCACAGAGACACAGAGTTCACAGAGAAGTTCTCTGTGATTCGATAGAAAAGCTCCGTGTTCTCTGTGTCTCCGTGGTAAATTGATGTTTTAAAGGTGCCAATGAAACTACAAATCCCGCCCGCACTCCGTCATCGCAAATTCGCCGCTTATTGGGCCGGTTTGCTCTTTGCCTGGATTGGCAACCAGATGCTGATTTGGACGATCCCCTGGCAGATTCGCGATTTCACGGACAACCCCCTGGCGCTGGGCGTGATTGGCTTGATCCGCCTCGCCCCTACGATTCTCTTCTCGTTATTTGCCGGAATCGCCTCCGACCGCTTCAATCGCCGCAAAGTGCTTCTGGTCACGCAAAGCGTGATGGGCGCAACCGCCCTGACGCTGGCGTTACTCACCTTGAGCGGTAGGCTGCAACTATGGCATATCTACGTGTTGCTGGTGATTCACGCCACTACCTTCATTTTCGACCTTCCGGCGCGCTATTCCCTCACTCCTAATCTGGTGCCCGCCGACGTGCTGCCCAATGCTCTCAGCGTGGAAATTATAGGCGTACAGATTGGCGGTGTCTTCGGGCCGATTTTTAGCGGTTTGCTGATCCAGGGCTTTGGTGAACAAGCCGCATATCTGACTTCGGCGGTGTTCTTCGGCGTTTTCGCAGTCATGTTGTTGCGCATGGGCGATGTATCGCAACAACGGCTGGTATCTCAGCGCAAAGGCATCGATTGGGCAGCCATCCGCGAGGGTGTGCGTTTCACCTTCCAACAGCCGTTGATTTTGGCGGGCATGATCCTCGACTTTCTGGCCACATTGTTAACGCGCGCCGATTCGCTGATGCCTTACTTTGCCCGCGACATACTCGGCGTAGACGGCGCGGCCTACGGGCTGCTCTCTGCCGCCTCGATGATCGGCGCGGTTACCGCCGGATTGGTGATTTCGCAAATCGCTGTGCTGCACAAGCAGGGCAAGTTGTTGCTGACCTCCATCGCCATGATTGGCGTGGCCGCGGTAGTCTTCGGTTTTTCACGCAATTTCTATCTCTCGGTGGCCGCCTTGATGCTGGCCGGAGCCGCCGACTCGGTCAGCTCGATCATCCGCAGCGCCATTCGTCAACTCCACACACCTGACCGGCTGCGCGGGCGCATGACCAGCGTCAACCAGATATTCTTTATGGGCGGGCCGTATCTTGGGGATGTGAAATCAGGCTTTTTGGGTGGCGTTGTTGGCGTTCCGCTGGCTGTGGCATTGGGCGGCTTTGCCTGCATTCTCTCGGCGGGGTGGGCGGCGCGGCAATGGCCTCAGATGCGTCTGTATGATGGGGGAGTAGGGAATTAGTCACAACATATCTCACCACGGAGATACGATGGGCACGAAGTTTTTTTAATTCTCTGTGTTCTTCGTGTTTCTGTGATGTAAGTTTGAAATTTGTCAGCCAATCAGGATTCAGGTTTTTATCATTACGCCTGAAAGCGGCAAAAGAAAACCCGTTTCGGTCTGGATATCGCCAATCGTGAACAAACTCTTTTCGCTATGCTTCAATAGGGGAAAATTAACAGCTTTCCCTCCCCAATTGATGGCTACCACCACACGTTCAGCATCCAGAATGCGCTCGTAGGCCAGCACGTCTTTCCCTTCTTCCGCATCCCACAAACGCAAGCTTCCATGTTGGAAAACTTCTTTCTGGCGGCGCAGACGCAGCAAAGTACGGTAGGTTTCGAGCAGGGAATCGGGCTCTCCCTGTTGGGCTTGTACATTTATATGCTGGTGATTCTCATGCACGGGTAGCCAGGACTGCGCGCTCTCGGGGGCGAATCCGGCATTGGGCGAAAAATCCCATTGCATGGGGGTGCGGCAACCATCACGGTTGACATACAGCCTCAAAACATCGGCCAGCCACGCGGGCACCCAGGCATATTGATGCGCCAGCGGGTCTTTGGCCCGCTTCGCCGGAATCGCCACATCTTGCATGCCGATCTCTTCGCCGTAGTACACCACCGGGATGCCGCGCACGGTGAACTGAATCAGCGCCAAAAGTTGTGCTATCCGCGGGTCGGTTCCCACCTTCGAGCAAATCCGCTTCTGGTCGTGATTACCGTAGACATACACCGGTGTGTACGGCTCCGGATATTCGCGCTCGTGATGCGCAATCACATCCCGAAAAAACTGCGCCCGCGGCCTGGTTTTTAGCAACTCCCACGAAAAAACCAGATTCAGGCCATCGGCTTGCGTGCCGAGATATTGCTTGAGTACCTCATCTTCGCCAAAAACTTCGCCGATCAACATGCGCTCATCAGAGTAGCTGGTTGCTATTTGACGCAGGTCGCGCGCCAGGGCGAAGGTCTCGGGTTGGTGCTGGTGATGCAGCCAGCGTTGGAAAAATCCGGCACGGTCGCGGTAGGGGATGTAGTGCAGCGAAAAAGGGTTGTCGCGAAATCGAGCATCCTTGTAGACGGTATGGAAAATATCCAGCCGAAAGCCGTCCACGCCCTTGTTGAGCCAGTGGCGTGCAATCTGGAGCATAGTTTGGCGCACTTCGGGATTGCGATAATTCAGATCGGGTTGAAAGGGCAAAAAACTGGCATAGTACCATTCTCTGCTGGACTCATCAAAATTCCAGCCAGAGCCGCCGGTCATGGATTGCCAGTTATTAGGCGGATGCTTGCCGCGCCCCGTTTTCCAGATATACCAATCTCGGTATGGATTTTCACGATTTTGGCGTGATGCTTGAAACCAGGGATGCTGCGCCGAAGTGTGATTCATCACCAAATCGAAGATCACGCGCATCCCTCGGGTGTGGATTTCGGCGATCAAGTCTTCGGCATCTTTCAGTGTGCCATACTCCGGGGCGATGTTGAGATAATCGCGGATGTCGTAACCGAAATCTTCTTGCGGGCTGTCGAAAAAGGGTGAAAGCCAGACGGTTTCGAAGCCCAGTTTGCGGATGTAGTCGAGTTTTGAAATAATGCCGCGCAAATCGCCAATGCCGTCGCCATTGGAGTCTTTATACGAGCGGGGATAAATCTGATAGATGGTGGTGGTTTTCCACCAGGGAATATCACCCATGCAAGCTTTCCCATTCGGCGATCAGGGCGTGGAGTTCGTTCTGAATTTCGACATAATCATCGCCCAAACGCTGGACGAGTTGGGGATCATCGGGTGGGGCTGCGAGTTGATCGCCGATATGGGCGAGTTGGATTTCCAATTTGGCGATACGCGCCTCAACGACTTCCAGACGCGCCTGACGGCGGCGCAGGTTGGCCTGGGCGCGGTTTTTGGCGCTGCGCTCTTTTCGGCGAGATTCCGTTGGGGGGGCAGAATCCACTTCGGGCGCGTCCGTTGCATCCGGCCTATTTTGTTCGGTGCGATATTGAGTATACGTCCCCTTGAAGATTTGCAGACTGCGGTCGTTTTTATCAATCTCCCACACCTGCGAGGCCAACGCATCTATGAGATAGCGGTCGTGTGAAACCAGGATGATGGTGCCCTGGTAGTCGTTGAGTACAGCTTGTAAAATTTCCTGAGCAGGAATATCGAGATGGTTGGTCGGCTCGTCGAGCAAGAGCAGGTTGTTTTTGCTCAAGGCCAGCTTTGCCAGCGCCAGCCGCCCGCGCTCGCCGCCAGAGAGTACGGCAACTTTTTTAAAAACATCATCGCGCGTAAACAGGTAGCGCGCCAGGTAGCTGCGGATTTCGGCCACAAACATATTTGGCGCGGCGTGCTCTATTTCTTGAACGAGGGTGTTTTCGGGGTTGAGTTCTTCATGCGCCTGGGCGAAGTAGCCAATATCGAGGCTGGCGCCCAGCCGGACGCGCCCGGCAAGGGGTTCTAGCTGGTCGAGAATGGTCTTCAAAAAAGTGGTTTTTCCCGCCCCGTTGGGGCCGATCAGGGCGGCGCACTCCAGGCGGTTGAGAATTAGATCGGGAACTTCGAAAAGATCGTTGCCCGGGTAGCCGATGAGCAGGTCGTAGGTGCGCAATACCAACTCGCCGCTGCGCTGTGAGGCGCGCAAATTGAACTTGAGTTCTTCAGGCCGTTGTAGGGGATTCTGCAACGCCTTGATACTGCGATGGGCTTCATCCACGCTCATGATGCTGGTAGTGGTGTTTACATTTTCGGCAATCTGGCTCCAGTTTTTGCCCTGCATGGCATCCAGCCCGATTTGCTCAATGGCCTGCAACTGTCGGCTCAGGCGGCGCAAACGCCCTTTGGCCTGGATCACATTTTGCCCGGCCATATTACGCTTGATATAGTCGAAATCTTTTTCCAGGCGCGTTTTTTCGGCCTCGAAGGTTTTTGCGCGGCGCTCCCATCGTTCCTGACGTTGTTGCAGGTAATGGCTGTAATTGCCGCGGTAGGCTTCAAAACCGGTGCGGCTCATCTCCCAGATATGGTTGCAGACTTTGTCGAGAAAATAGCGGTCATGCGAGACGATCAGCGCTGAGCCGTCCCAATCGCGCAGATAGCTTTCGAGCCATTCTACGGCCTGAATATCGAGGTGGTTGGTTGGCTCATCGAGTACGAGTAGGGTTGGGGCTTCGAGCAGCAGGCGCGCCAGTAACGCGCGTGTGCGCTGTCCGCCTGAGAGATGTTCCAGCGGCATGTGATGTTCTTCGTCGCGAAACCCCAGCCCGGTAAGCACCATGCGCAGGCGTGTTTCGTAGGTGTAGCCCCCGGCGTGGTCAAATTTTTCTTGCAGCGTGCCATAACGCTCGAAAATATCTTCGGGCGGTTTGGGCTGACTCATTTGGGTTTCAAGTTGCGACAGTTCTTCAGCTTGTTCTTTGAGATGGGCGAAAGGCTGGGCACACTCTTCCCATAGGGTGCTGTCGGATTCGAGAACCGATTCCTGGGGTAGATAGCCGACCGTCAGGCCGCGGGCGCGGTGCACATCGCCGCTGGAGGGCGGGTCTTCCCCGGCGAGAATCCGGAGCAAGGTAGTTTTGCCAATCCCGTTGGGGCCGACCAGCGCAATGCGCGCGCCGTGCGGGATGCTCAACGACAGGCCGGAGAATATATCTACAGGGTCGAAAGATTTGGTGAGGTTGTGAGTGGTGATGAGAGCCATACCGGGGCTATTTTACCCCAATTACCGAATCATTTCCTCGTGATATAATCGCTCGGTGTTAAATCAGGCCTAAAGCTTGCAACATGAAATGATCGTAGTGGTAAATCGGTATGTGTAACCACTGCCCAATAGTTGAGTGAAACAATTATGACAAATCAAAGTCAAACTTCAAACGAAAAGACTAAAAGACCCATCAAAAAAATCATTGGGTGGGTTGTGTTGGCTATCGCGGGCGTAATTTTTGCTATCGGAACCTATAACCTGGTTAGTAATCTGGTGGCAACGTGGAATATTACATCGCTACCCGGAGCGGCAATTACAGCCCCTACGTCTACCCCGGATGTGTCTGGCGAACCAGCTACGGATGCTGTTGTTGAAGTGGCTCCCGCGCCAGTTGTCTCTACCGGGCCACAACCCGAACCCTGGGATGGCGCCAGCCGTGTCAATATTCTCTTTGTCGGTTTGGACTATAACAGTTGGCGCGGCGATAATGGCCCGCCGTTGTCGGATTCGATGATCCTGTTTACGGTTGACCCGCTTTCGAAAACAGCCGGGATGCTTTCCATCCCGCGCGATCTGTGGGTGAATATTCCGGGTTTTGAGCATGGCAAAATCAACACGGCCTATCAGGCTGGCGAAGCCTACAAACTCCCCGGCGGCGGGCCAGGCCTGGCGATGGAAACGGTGGAAGCTTTACTGGGTGTTCCGATTGATTACTATATCCAGATTGATTTTGCAGCTTTTGTATACTTTATCCAGCAGATGGGTGGTTTGAAGCTGGATGTGCCCTACGAAATGTATGTGGATATTTATGATGACCCCAAGGGCAAAATTAAAATTCAACCGGGTGTGCAAACCATGCCCGGTGAATATGTGCTGGCGTACGCGCGTGCTCGTCACACGGAGGGCGGCGATTTTGACCGCGCCACCCGGCAGCAACAAGTCGTTATGGCGATTCGCCAACGCATCCTCGATTTGAGCTTGCTGCCGGTACTTGTGCAGAAAGCCCCAGAGATGTATCAGCAACTTTCCAGCGGAATCAACACTAATTTGACGCTCGATCAGGTCATCCAATTGGCTTGGCTGGCGCAGGAGATTCCCGTTGAAAATATCTACAACCGCGTTATAGGACCGGATCAGGTTCAATTTGGGAAATCTCCCACCGGTTTGGATATTCTGAAGCCGATCCCTGACCAGATCCGTGTGCTGCGTAATGAAGTCTTCGCGCAAGAAAAAATGAGTGGTCCGCTGGATTATGGCGGCAAGTCAACGCTGGATTTGATCATCGCTGAAGGCGCCACAGTCAAGGTGTTGAATGGCACTACGGTTGGCGGTCTGGCAACCCGCACAGCCGATTATTTGCAAAGCCTGGGCGTTAATGTGGTTGCCACCGGCGACGCCTCCGCGGTGGATTATTCCAGCAGCCACGTTTATGACTATAAAGGCAAGCCCCACGCGCTGGTCTATTTCTCGGAGCTTTTAGGGCTTTCAACCTATACTATTCACGCACGCTACGATCAGGTATCCGATGCGGACGTGACTATCATTGTGGGGTTTGATTGGGCCAACAACAACCCCATGCCGTAATGATACTGAAGAAAGGCTGTTATCGGGTTGCACAGCAACCCGATAACAGCCTTTCTTCAGTATATTCTTGATATGTATCTCCCCCCTGAGCCACCTCAGTCTAGAATTCAGCTTCCACGACACTGGCCTTTTTGGGTACTAATTGGCGCGTTGCTCATCACGATCATCATTACATTGAACATGATCGTATCTG
>JACKQG010001877.1_pt1 | contig 28368 bp, 2 predicted proteins | sample 8237621 | NCBI WGS metagenome assembly JACKQG01 (sample SAMN15677084, study PRJNA649215) | marine metagenome | biome: marine; feature: Black Sea; material: saline water; isolation source: suspended particulate matter (SPM) from the Black Sea western gyre | collected 2013-06-09/2013-06-10 | depth... | reverse complement strand
CATCGCCATCGCCATCGCCATCGCCATCGCCATCGCCATCGCCATCGCCATCGCTGTCGTCCCCTTGGCCAAGGTCTCCGTGGTACAGGACGAATCGCATCTGTGCCGAGTCGTCAGCCACCGGCTTGGCCGCGATGGTGGCCCGGGTGAAGTCGCCGTGGTGGGTGGTCTCGAGCAACGCCCACTCGCGAACCTCCTCGGGGAACAGGCTCTTCACGATCTCCGGCAGCTTGACCATGATCTTGGCGTCCAGTTCCGGGTCGTGAATCCCCCGGTCGGCCGTGCCGATGGAGACCGCGCCGGAGTAGTCGAGCGCGCCAATTCGGGACACCTCCACGATGGCAACCTTGCCGTTCTCGGTGACGGCAAATTCCGGCCCGGAAAACTCGAACGCGGAATCGTCATCGCGTATGCGCAGGGTGGCCGTGCTCTGGCCCGAGACCGGCCAACCGCCGGTGACGTTGGAGAGCCGGAGCAGGACGGTTTCCTCCTCCTCCACCCACGGGTTGTCGACGATCGGCACGTCGAAACTTTTCTCAAGTTCGCCCGGCAGGAACACCAGCGTGCCGGCAGCCGGCTCGAAATCGTCGCCCTCGAGCGCGGTGCCCTCGGCGGTTGCATAGTCCACGCGAAGGATCCGGTTGGCGGGGCCGGTTCGCTGGACGGTCACGACCGCGTTGGTGCCGTCCACGTTTTCACGGACGTCGAAAAACATATTGGCGAACTCCAGCTGACTGTCGTTGTCCCCCAGCGCGAAATCGACGCGATCCATCGGTTTCGCCCCGGTCGAGATGAAACTGCCGCCATCCACGCCGATGATGCGCACCTGCACATTCTCCGCGAACTCCAACTGCGGGTCGTCCAGCGGGATGAACGGCACCTCGACCCGGTTGGTCCCGGCCGGGATGACCACCTTGCCACCCAGATCCTCGTAGTCGGTGATGGCGCTGGCGGTGCCGTTCACGGCCAAGCGCACGGTCACGTCCCGAACCGGGCCGGTGGGCACCTCCGGGCCACCCGGAACCACGCCGCCGCCGTAGCGGCCGGTGTTTTGGTAATTGCCGCCGAACCGGGCGAAGCCCTTTCGCGGCAGCCCGCCGGCATCCCCCTTGAAGGCGTGCAGCACACCGTCCAGCGACGGGACGTAAAGCGTCCCATCCGCCCCGACAATTGCCTCGGCCAACGGGGTGCGGCTGACGTCGATCTCGTCCTGCAACTCGCCCTCGGCATTGATCAGGAACAGTTTGCCCGCCGCGCCGACGCAAAGCACCCCCTTGTTCATATACATGACGGATGTGCTCGGCGGGATTCTCAGTTCGTACTCCCACTTCAATTGGCCCGTCTTGTCCAGGGCGTAGATTTTTCCGTCTGCGGCACCGAAGAAGATGTTGCCAAACACATCGGTGATCGGTTGGCCAAGGATCATTCCCCCGGCATCAAAGGCCCACTGCTGCGCGCCCTCCTTGACACAGATCAACTGGTGCACCGGCCCGGGCGGCGGTTCTTCGCCGCCATCTCCGCCGTCTCCATCTCCGCCGTCTCCATCTCCGCCGTCTCCGGGCGGCGGATCAGCCGGCTCAGGCTGCCAAGTGGCCCCGAAATAAACCAAGTCCTTGTTGTTCACCGCCGGGGCACCCAACACGCCCTCACCTGGCAGCGCGTAGGTCCACAGCGCTTGGCCAAGCGCATCCAGCGCATGGAGCTTGGCATCGTTGCCGGTCACGAGAATGGCGTCGTCGGAGGAGATCGCCGGGGAGGTGGTCACCCAGCCCCCCGTGGCATAGGTCCACTTGATCACGCCGTCCTTCCCGACGGCATACACCTTGTGATCGAGCGAGCCGACGTAGACTGTGCCGTCCGCCCCGATGCCCGGGGAGGAACCTTGCACCCCGGCGCCAAGCGGGGTGACCCATTTCAACGTGCCAAAGGCGTCCAATGCATAAAGTTTGCCGTCGCTGGCACCGACGTAAACGGTGCCGTCCAGGCCGATCGCCGGGGCCGCCGCGATGGAGCCCCCCACCTTGAACGACCACTGCATGGCTCCGTTCGGGTGGATGGCATACAGGTTCCCGGATCCGGAACCGACATAGATGAAGCCGTTCGGCCCGATGGCCGGGGAGGTGATCATCCCGGGATCGCCCTTGAATTTCCACTTGGGCGTGCCGGGCGGCACCTCGATCTCGAAGACCATCATCCCCTCGGTCGGCCCCTCTTCGTTGATCTCCGGTGAAGGGCTGGTGAGGGTGACCTCACCGAGGTCGTCGTCCAGGATAGTCAGGACGTGCAGGTAATCCTTGCCGAGCAGCGCGGTTGATATCGGCTCCGGAAGCGGGACTTCCTCCTCCTCGCCGCCGTCGCCACCGCCGCCGTCGCCGCCGTCGCCACCGGGGAAATCGGCGCCATCCAACGGATCCGAGCCCTGGTTGACCTCGTCGCCGTCACTGAAAGTGTCACTGTCGGAATCGGGGTTGTTGGGATCAGTGCCGAGGGTTGCCTCGTCGGCATCGCTCAAGCCGTCGCCGTCCATGTCATCGTCTCCCCCGCCGCCTCCACCGCCGTCGCCGCCCCCATCGTCAGCGGTAATCGCGAAGTTTTGCACCCAGTACGGGTCGACCTCACCCGGTTGGCTGCTGATCATGTCGAGCATGAGCGCCTCAAAGGCGTTGGTGGTCATGGCCCAGCGCCGGATGCGGAACGGCTCCTCCAGTTTCAGCAGCACGGTCTCGTTGGCCTCCAGCTTGTTGTCGTTGTGAAGGGTGACCGGGAACTCCTTGACCAGCGGATCGCCGCTTTCCCACACCAAGCCGTAAGTCGCCTTGAGGAATGGATCGATGCCGTTGAGTACCCGGACAGGGCCGGTGTCATCGGCAAGCGTGTAAATCTCGTTTGGCTTCTGTTGCGGAAAATCATCCACGTCCATCGGGTTGGTTCCGGCCTCGAACTCTTCGCCGTCGCTGAACCCGTCCTCATCCGTATCTGCAGCGTTCGGGTTGGTGCCCAACGCCATTTCCTCGTCATCCGAGAGGCCGTCCCCATCGGCGTCCGGATCTTGGCCGCCACCGCCCTGGTCGGGGTCTTCCGGCTTCGGAATCAAGTCGGCCACATTCGTGGCCATCAATGTCAGGATGGTGTAGTCGGTGTCGAACGTGGCCGTGCCGCCGATGATGGTGATGGGCACCACAACCGGATAAGGCGTACGATCCTCGGACGGCCCGCCATCGCCGCCGCCGCCGTCGCCGCCACCATCGCCACCGCCGTCGCCGCCACCATCGCCACCACCATCGCCACCACCATCGCCGCCATCCTCCGGCTCCGGCGGAAGGGCGCTCAAGCGTACGTGAATCATGGCGTAGTCGGCCGACTCGAGTTCATCGGAACTGGTCAGGGTGAACTCCACTTCCGGCAGGTTTTCGTCGTCGTTCTCCGGGATGACCGCCCGGGCCTGCATCTGTGCACCAACGCTGTAGCCTTCGCCAGGCAACACCTTGAGGACCACGTCCTCCGCAACCTCTTTGACGGGATCGTCGATGGCCTGCACCTCGATGTTGACGGTGCGGGTTCCCCTCGGCATGCGCACACGGTTGGCAATGCTGACGTAGTCGGACTGGTTGTTGGCCGTGCCGCTGATGGAAAGGTTGACCTCAATTTCCTCGCTGGCGTCGATTCGGCTCAAGGTCATCCGGGTCGCGCCGCCGCCCTCGGGCGCCTCCGGGGCCCCATTCAACGCCAACTCCACGACCGGCATCGAGTCCTGGATCAGGATCGAGGCGCTGTTCTTGGGATGACTGTTGTAAAGCGTGCTGTCGGAGATGTGCACCACCACGTACTCGTCCCCCTCGGCCTCCTCGTCCTCCTCGGCGGTGACACGGATGACCGCGGAAATGTCGCCGGCGCCAATCACCACGGAACCGCTGAGCGGCTCATAATCCAGTTCCTTGCTCGCGGAACCGGAGACCAGGTAATTCACCGTCAATTTCTGGGAATGATCCCCCGTGCGGGTAACCAGCAGCCGTGCCCGGTTGTCGCCGGGATTGTCCTCCTCCTCCATCGCGACAGCATCCACGGCGGCGATGCTGATGACCGGGAATTCATTGTCGATGATGAGAATCTCCGCCTCAACCGGTGCCGCCATCAGGAACGTCTCGCCGGGTGCCACGGAGAGGATGAGGTTTTCGATCCCCTCGATGTACTGGTCCTCGTTCGGCCGGATCACGATCAGCCCCCTGGCCTGGCCGGGCTCGAAGGTGAACCGGTCCGGAATCTCAACATAATCCAGGTTGTTTTCCGCGCTGCCGGAAATGACGTACGGAACCTCCAGCGCCTCCGTAAGGTTCCCCGCACGAGCCATCTCGACCACGGCCACATCCCGGCCATTCTCGCTGGCGATCCCGTCAAGCACGGTGACGGCGACCAGCGGCGGGGTGGGAGGATCGTTGTCCTCGATGTCGAGCATCAGTTTCCCGGACCGCCCGGGCATCCAGTCGTAGGTGGACTGGTAATAATTCGTCTGCAGGTTCATCGAGCCGGGATACCAGCCCGGCGGCGTGACCTTCCCCATACCCGGAACGATCCCCGGGTTGACCCGGAGCATAATCTGCTCGGTGCCCTCATAGAGGTCATCCTCCTGAACCGCCACCTCGATCTGCACCTGGTTGAGTCCCGCCGGGAAATAAAACTTGCCGTCGGCGATGTTCGTCTGGGCATACCCGTCCAGCGTGTAGTCGGTCTCGAATTCCGCGCCGCCGCGGATGATGAAGCCCACCTCCAGCGGTTCCACCAGGCTCCCGGTGCGGGTCACGGTCAGGAACGTCGGCAGGGTGGCCCCCTCGGTGACCGTGCCGACGGTCGAGAGGATGTCGATCTTCGGAATCTCCGCCGCGAGAAACAGCAGCTCTGCAGCATCCATGTCACTCACCTCGAGTGGACTTTCAAAGCCGACCGGGGTCGCATTGTATCCGAACAGGTTGGCGTTGAGCGCGTACGATTTGTCACGCTCCACACCCACGAGCACGAAGTTGCCCTCCGCATCGGTGAAGGCGCGCAGAATCGGCCCTACCAGTTCGTCCTCCGGATCGCCTGCGACAGCCTCCTGGGCGGCGACCTCGACATTCTCCACCGGGATGCCGATGTCCGAGATGACCTTGCCGGAGATCCGGAGTGTCCCGGGGCTGTCCACGGTCACGACCACATACCGGCTGGTATGGCCGCCCTTCATGTCGGTGACCTCGCAACGCACGAGGTATTCCCCCTCGAATTCAAACGCGTGGGTGACCTCGGTCTCGTTGTAGGCGTATTCGCCATCGCCAAAATCCCAGTAAATGCCCAGCGCGTCCCCGTCGGGATCGAGCGCGTTGGCCGTGAACGTGATGTCGACATTCTCATCCACCGCCGTGGCCGAGGTGGCCAACTCCAGCACCGGAGGCTGATTGCCGTCGAACGCGCCGACATTCACCACGACATCGATCCACGGCACCTCCTCGCCGTCCTCGCTCTGCGCCATCGGCGTGACGTGCAGGCCGATGCTCTGCTCCACGAACGTGCGCCCGATCATGAGCGGCGAATCCAGCACACCGCCCGTGCTGCCGGGCGACGCGTCGAGCAGCATGGACAGCGACCCCGCACTTTGCATCAACAACTGGAGCCCGTTGCGGCTCCAGTGGTCGAGACGCGGTTCGATGGTCTGCTCCTCCCCCGCCAAGTTGATGAACGTGTCGCCGCCGGGTGACCATTGGTTTCGCTGGTCGGACACGCGGTATTGCAGCCAGTACGTCCGGACCTCATCCCGGGTGACGCGGAGCGCGTGGGTGCCGTCCTCGGTCAGCCCGGGCACATCGTAGGCGTAGAGCCGTACGGTGGTGCTGGATTCCAGATCCGCCACCGCCGACTCCGGCAGCCACCCCAGCGTGTGCTTTGCCGGGGCGTTGAACTGGCGGTTGCCGCCGCCCATCAGGCTCCACAGGTCGCCGTCGTAAACCCTCCAACCGGGGCCGTAAACACTGTCGCGGCCAAGCAGGTCGGCCAGCGAGTGGGGAATCGGCGGATCGGGCGACATCGGGTCGGGCGGGATTTTTTCCGGCGCGACGGTGTTCCAGTAATCCGCCGACTGGGTGTTGCCGAACAGGCCGGAGGCCAGTTTCCGGCTGATCGCCTCGACGTGGTACCCCTTGATGAACATCCCCCCGGCAAAGCTGGACACAATCCAGTCCTCATAGATCGGCCCGGTCAGGTCGCTGATGGCGATCAGGATCCAGTCGTACCCGACCGTGTCATGGCCGTTGGCCTCGGCCAGCTCGACGGCCGAGTCCTTGATCAACGCCTGGCCTTTCTGCTCGTACCACAGCTTGCTGCTGGGCAGCGTCAGCGTCGGCGTGATGGTGGTGGTGAACGAGAGCGTCCCGTAGGAGCCCTCCACGAAGAAGTCGTTGACCTCCCTCATGGTCCGCTCCAGCAACGCCGCGCTGGGCGGCTCGGCGAGGTCGTCGGCGTAATTGAGCCGGATGATCAGCACGTCCTTGTCGCCCTGCGCCGGGACCGCATCCCAAGCCGCGAGGTGCGCCTCGTCGCCCCGGCTGGGGCTGACGCCCGCCTCCGCGCCGAGGAGTTCAAAGCCGGGCCTCCCGGCATCTCCGGGGCTTGGCGGGGCGGAGAGATCACCGTCGGCCGGAGTAAGCCCATCGTGCTTGGCCAAGCGCTTGGCCAAGCGGGGAGGCGTGTCGGCGACGACCGTGCGCCAAGCGGTTGGCAACGATCCCGCCGGCGAGCCGGCCTTGGCTTTGCGTTCAGACCCGGGTGCCGTTGGCCAGCCATCGGCCAACACCAACGCCATCCAACCGACCCCCGCCGTCAGGACGGCGCTTAACACGATTCGTTTCATCTTTCTGTGCCTTAAGTTCCTTCATCGGGCCGGACTCGGCAAGTCACCCTGCGCTGAAGCCCGGCCCTTTACAATCCACAAAAAAGAGAGACAACAGCTCTCCTGTCGTCCCTCCGGCTGCCCACTCTTAAAAAACAACAGGTGCTCCCCGTTGCCGGTTATTCCTGGTAAACCGCACGGTAGTAGCGGTTCCCCGCGGCCGGACCCAGATCAATCACCACGGTGCCCTCTTCCGGTATGGTCACCTCAGTAAGACCCAGCCACTCGTTCAGATTACCAGAAAACTCCAAGGTGTAGGTTTCGCCAGCCGCACCGGAAACCGACAGGCTGTATCCGGCCTCGCTGGTGACGATGCCCAGCCTCGGGGGTTGCACGCTCGAGAGATAATCCAGCAGGGCAAACCGGTTGTAGCCGCGCTCGTCCCGCTTGATGAAGGAGCCGCCGAACACGCTGCTGCCGCCGGGCAACTCGGAGACGGAATAGACTGCGCCGTTCAGGTTCAACATCCCCAGCTTGTTGTCCGCCAGCGAGCCGTCGCCGTTGATCAGCGTGACGTTGTCCTGGGCAATCCCGTCGTAACTGCCGAACGAACCCCCGACGAGGTAACGACCGTCCACGCGGCGGTGGATCGTCTGAACCGGGCCATTGAAGCCGGCACCCACCATGAAGCTGCGACTCAATGCGCCGTCAAACCCAAGCCGCGCCACGCGGCGGGAGGAGAGACCGTCCACCGTCACAAACAGGCCGCCGATCAAAATGCCGTCGCGATCCACCGCCAAAGCGTGCACGGAGGCGTTCGGGCCCACGCCGGGATCGAACGATTCATCGAGCGAGCCGTCGCGGTTGAGCCGGGCCACGTTGTTGCGCACGGCACCGTTCACACGGGTGAACTCACCGCCAATGACGATCTTGCCGTTGGGCTGCAGTGCCACAGCAAACACATCGCCGTCGATGGCCGGCGGCGCAAAGCCCCCGGCACGCGAGCCGTCCGGCGCGAGGGCAGTCACGCCGGCATCGCCGACCGCAAGGATGCGGCCCCAGCCCAGCGCGATGTCGAACACCGTGCCCTGGACGCGGTTGCCCGGATCGAACGCCGAGTCCACCGATCCGTCCGGCGCAAGCCGGGCCAAGTGGCCGCGTTCAACTCCGCCGACTTGGTTGAACAAGCCGCCGACATAAATGGAGCCGGAGCCGTCCAGTGCCATGCTGAAGACGGTATTGTTCGGGCCGTCGCCGACTTTGAACCCGGCATCCAGCACCCCGTTTGCCTTGAGCTTGGCCAAGCGCGGTGCGGCGGTGCCGTTCACCTCGCCGAACTCACCCGCCACCAGCGCGTTGTTCCCGGCATCCATGGCCACGGCGTAAACCGGCTTGTCGGCTCCCTCGCCCCTTGGCCCAGCCGGGCCGTCGTGCAACTCGTTGTCCACGATGATGACCGTGGAGAAATTCGGCGGAATCACGATCCCCCCGCCGGTGGCACCGAAGATCCGGATGCGGAACGCCTCCGCCCCCTCCTCCAGCCGGTCGTCCAAAATCGGGATGTCGAGGCTCTTGACCGACTCGCCGTCGCCAAAGACCAGCTTGCCCTCAATGCCGCGGTAATCGTCCCCGGCGACGGCCGTCAGGTCGGAGGTCGTATAGTCGATCTCCACCAGGCCGGTGTAGCCGTTGGTGCGCACCACGGTGACCGTGGCGAACCCGGCCGTCTCCTCCACGCGGAAGGTCGGTTTCTCAAAGTAGAACCGGCCCGGGGCGAAGTCGTTGTCAACGATGTGAAGCTCCGACTCATCGAGACCGAGGATCGCGTTGCCAATGACGTTGGTGAGCAGCAGCACGACACTCTCGCGCCCCTCCACCTCGGTGTCGTCCACGATCGCCACGTCGACACTGCGCGTGATCTCGCCGTCGGCGAACTTCACCGTGTTGCTGACCATCTGGAAGTCGAGCACCGCCTCGGCGGTCCCGTTGGTCGCGGTCAGGAACGCCACCGTGGTCTCGCCGATGTTCGCGCCGAGGCGATTCACCTGAATCCGGGCGAACCCGCTCTTGGCATCCTCGCCGATGCTGTAGGTCGGCGCGGAGAACGACAGGACACTGTCGTCGCTGACGATCTCAAGCAGGGCGCGGGACTGCAGCCCCTGCGTGCCGTCGGTGAAGTCGCTCAACTGCAGGTCGATAGTCTCGTTCGGCTCGACGTCCGAGTCGTCGATGATGTCGATCTCCACCGTCTGAAGCACCTCGCCCTCGGGGAAGGCCAGCACCTGGTCGATGCTCTCGTAATCCAGCCCCGGCACGGCCGGCGTGTCGCCGGCGGAAAGCAGCGTGTTGATGCGAACCTTCACCTCGCCGGAAAGGCCGCCGCGCCGCACCACGCGCACCGTGGCGTTGGTGCCGGTCTCGCTGATCGAGTAGAACGGCTCGGCGAACTCGAGCGTGCCCCGGCCCTCGATGATGCCGCCGTGCAACTGCGCGAAATATTCGCGCTCCAGCCCGTCAAAGAGCGTGAAGCCGCCACCGATCAGGATCTTGTAATCGGGCCGTACCGCGATATCGAGCACCGAGCCGTTGGCGCCGGTGCCGAAGTTGATGCCGGTGTCGACCGAGCCGTCCGGGTTCAGGCGGACGATGCCGCTGCGGTTCAGGTTGTTGAAGGTGCTGAAGCTGCCGCCGACCAAAATCTTGCCGTCGGACTGGACAGCCATCGAGTACACCGACCCGTTGGCCCCCGCGCCGACGTCAAACGAGTCATCCAGCGAGCCGTCCGGCATCAGGCGGGCCACGCGGTTGCGCACCATGCCGTTGAACTCGGTGAAGAACCCGCCGACCAAAATCCGGCCATCCTCCTGCACGCCGACTAGGCGCACCGAGTCGTTAAAGCCGGTTCCCGGGTTGAACGACCCGTCCAGGCTGCCGTCGGGGTTCAACCGGGCGATGCCGGGCAGCGCCGCGCCGTTGAAGTGGGCGAAGTCGCCGACCACCACGATCCGGCCGTCCGGCTGGACGGCCACGGCGTTAACGACGAGGTCGGCGCCGGTGCCGATGTCGAAACCGTGATCGAGGCTGCCGTCCGCGTTCAAGCGGGCCAGACGGCTGCGGTTGTAGCCGTTGTACGTGGAGAAATCACCGGCAACGAGTATCCGGCCGTCCGGTTGCAGCACCACGGCCTGCACCGGGTTGTCCGCGCCGCCGCCGGGGTTGAACGTGCCGTCGACTGAGCCGTCGTAGTTCAGCCGAGCGACGCGGTTGCGGTTCTCGCCGTTCACCGAGGTGAAGAATCCGGCCAGGATGGCGCGACCGTCCAGCTGGATGGCGATGGCGCGAACCGAGTCGTTCACCCCTTGGCCAAGCGCAAAATTGGGATCGAGAGTCCCGTCCGGATTCAACCGGGCCAGGCGGTCACGGAACAGGCCGTTGACCTGCGTGAAGTCGCCGCCGATCATGAATTTGCCGTCCGGCAACAGGGCGACGACGTTGACAAAGTCGTTGGCACCGGCACCGGGATTGAAGGCGGTGTCCACCGAGCCGGCCGGCTCGTTCACCGACTCGTCGTCGATCACCGTGAGGGTGGCCATGTTCGGCGTGCCGAGGATGGCCTTCTCCCAGCGGCCGCGGTTGGGCAGCGGGTCGGTCAGGGCGACTGAGATCGTCTCCGACCCCTCGGCCACGTCGTCGTCCAGGATGGCCACGGTGAACGTGGCGCTGGTCTGGCCCGGCGCGAACTCCAGCACCCCGGCGTTGGCCAGGTAGTCGGCACCGGCCTCGGCGCTGCCGTTGAACACCTCGTAGCGGACGCTGACCGCCTCGGCCACGCCGGCCAAGCGCTCGACCGTCACCACGAACGAGCCGCTGTTTTCGTTGACGTAAAAGTCGGACGCCGTGAAGGCAAGCTCGCCGAAGAAATCGTCATTGGTGATCGTCAGCTTGGCCAAGCGCCGTCCCAGCACCGGCTGTTTGCCGGGCGCCCCGGTTGGCTCGCCCAGGCCAAGGACCAGCTCCCGGTCCGCCGCCACCGTGTCGTTGTCGACCAAGCCGACCGTGACCGTCTTTATACCGGTCTCGCCGTCGGCCCAGGTGACCGTCCCGGTGGCGCCGGAGTGGTTCACGCCCTCCTCCGCCGTGCTGTCGGCCGTCGGGCCGTAGGTGACGGACACCTCGCCGACGCTGCCACCGATGCGGCGGATGCCAATCTGTGCGGTGCCGGCCGATTCCGCGGCCTCGAACTCCGTGCCGACCCATTCGATCTTTCCGGAGGCGTAGTCGTTGTCGATGATCCGCACGGTCGCCACGCCGGAACCGAAGCCGCCGCCGATGACCGCCCCACCGGACGGGTGGCTGAGCTGCACCAGCAGCACCTCGTCCGACTCGCTCTGGGTGTCGTCGTGCACCGGGATGACAATCTTGCGGGACTGTTCGCCCGGGCCAAACGTGAGGGTGCCGTGCACGGCGGTGAAGTCCGGGGTGGCACTGCCGGACTCGGCCAGGCCCAACCCGCCCAGCTTGAGGCCGAGGTTTTGCAGTTGCCTTTCCGTGGTCGCAACCGCCGTGTACATGACGGCCACCTCGCCGATGTCGCCCTGCACGCGCTCGACCGTGATCGACAGGCTCTTGGCGTGTTCATCCACCGCGTACTCCTCCCGGTCTAACCGGAACACGCCGTAATGAAAATCGTTGTCCACGACCAACACGCTGCCAAGGCCGCGGCCCAGCGCCGGGGCGGTCATGATGCGTTCGCCGCCGAGGTAGAGGCTGCCCAGCGGACGGAGCAGCTGCAGCTCGAGCGATTCATTGCCCTCGACCAGGTCATCCTCGTTGATCGTGAGCAGCAGGTTGTTCTCGTCCGTGAACCAGAGCCGGTCCATGGCGTCGGGCGACCCCTCGTTGTTGAGGCCGACGTAGGCGTCGCTCTTCATCCAGCCGCCGCCGTTGAAGGCGTTGGTGCTGTATTTCCAGTACATCGACGGCCAATACACCTCGGCCAGCAGGTTGGCGTAGTCGTCGTCGCCCTTGGCCAAGCCGCTGCCATGAAGCAGGTCCGGGGTGACCACGCGGGCCAGCGCACCGCCCAGCCGGCCATTGGTGCGTCCCATCTGGATGAATAGTTTGCCGATGTTCTCGTCGCCGCTGTAACCGGAGTTCGTCAACTCGATGTTGCCCGGGCCGGGTGTCGCGCCGCCAACGAGACGGGTGACGTTCCATTGGTTGCGGATCGAGTCGCGGGTGTAGCCGCCGCCGACCCGGTTGAACGACCCGCCGATGACGAGGTGGCCGTTGGCGTCGAGCGCCATGTCCTGCACGTGGTTGACCGAGTCGTTGAGGCCGCCACGGATCAGGCCGGCAAACTGGTTGTAGGCGGTGTCCATGAACGTCGTGTCCAGCACGCCGTTGGCGTACAGCCGGGCCACGCCGAAGCGCCGGGTGCCATTAAATGCCGTGAACAGGCCGCCGAGATACACTCCGCCGTCCTGCGCCAGCGTGATGCTGTACACCGGCCCGTCGGTGCCGGTGCCGATGTCAAAACTCTCGTCCACCGAGCCGTCCGGGTTCAGCCGGGCGATGCCGTTGCGCGGGATCAGGTTCACGTGGCCGAACGCCCCGCCGATCAGAATCCCCCCGTCCGGCTGGATCGCCACCGCGTACACCGTGCCATCCGCCCCGTGGACACTCTCGAAGGTTGGGTCGGTGTCGCCGTTGGGCAGCAGCCTGGCCAGGCGGCTCCGGCGGAACTCGCCCAGATTCTCAAACTCGCCGCCGACCACGATCTTGCTGTCGAGCTGGACGGCCATGGCGTGAACCGGGCCGTCGAGTTCCTCCGCCATCTCGAACGAGCTGTCCAGTTGGCCGTCCTTGGCCAAGCGGGCGAGGTATTTGCGATTGGTATTGGCCACGGTGGTGAACTCACCGCCGATCAGCACCTTGCCGTCGACCTGCGAGACCACGTCGCGCACTGCGGCGTTGGCCCCTGTGCCGGGATCGAAGGTGGTGTCGATGGAGCCGTCGTCGTTGATCCGGGCGATCGAGTAGCGCACCGTGCCGTTGTACGAGGTGAACCCGCCGCCGATCAGCGCCTTGCCGTTGGGCAGCGCGACGATGCTGCTGATGAAGTCATCCGCGCCGGTGCCGACCACATAGCCGGTGTCGAGCGCCCCGTTGATGTCGAGCTTGGCCAAGCGGTTGCGCACCACCGTGTTGAACGCGGTGAAATCGCCGCCGACCAGCATGCCGCCGTCCGGCATGACCCCCACGGCGTGAACATCGTCGTTCGCGCCCGGCGCGCTGTTGAGCGGCGGGGCGGTGAACAGGTGATAGTCCGGGTTGAACAACCGGTCGGATGCGCCCGCCGGCTGCTCGGAGGCCTTGTAGGCCGGGTTCGGGCCGGTGGTCACCACGCCGGTGGTCGGGTCGGTCGTGGTGATGGTCGGCTCCTGCGATGGATCCTCAAGCAGGTCGTCGTCGCTCACGACGGTAATCTTGGCGTAATACTGCCCAGCCACGCCGCCCAGCATCCAGATTTCCGAATCGTTACCGACATACGCCCATCCTCCCGGGGCCCGGAGATCCGGGCTCGGAGTGTGCAGGTAAACAAACAGGTCCTCGTTGAACTCAACCTCATTGTCATTGAGGATCGGGATACTAAAGGTAACGCCAATAACGCCCGGCGGGAACGTCAGCGTGGTACGAAACGGTGTGAAATCCTGCCGCGGTGTGGCGAAATCCGAGCCGGCCTCCAGCCCCACCTTGGCGACTTCGGTGTCCCAAAAAGAGCCGATGTACGGGGTGGTGTACCCGCCGATCTCCATCGGCGTCGCGGCCGCATTCCACACCCCAAGCCCCCCAATGGGATCGGTCGGGCCGACAATCACTTCCACCGAGCAGGTCTGGGTTGGATCCAGCGTGCCCCGGTTCACGCGGAGCGTGACAAAGCCTTCGCTCTCCTTCACACGATACTTGGCCCGATAGAAATGGAAACCGACATCATCCAGCGGCCGCTTATCTGGAAGGTATTGGCGGTTGATCCGCACCTCTGCGGTGATCTCGGGACGCTGCTGACCCTTCTCGTTGGAAAGGAACGGCCGGACATGGCCCGGTTCCCCCATGGCAGGGCGGATGTTGAAAACTTTTACGTTAAAGCCAACCGCCGGGATGGATGCCGTGGTGACCGCCCCGGTGAGGGGATCAAACCCTAACTGAGTGAAATCGCCGCCGGACAGGATCGGGATCAAGATCTGGGCGCCCAACTGCTGGTCCTCCATAACCATCGTGCCCTGCTTACTGATGTAATGCTCGCCTGCCCGGGCGGTGCCGTCGGTGGTGGCGTAGTCAAAGGCGATCTTACCGCGCGAACCCTTGACGCGGGTCACCGTCACGACGGCCCCCATCTGCGTGCCGCCGATGCGGTGCTCCTGCCCGGAGACATGGTGCAGGTTGTCGGAACTGATCTTGTTCGTGGTGCCCCAATACCACGGGGCCGTGGAGTAGGTGGCGACCGTGTTGGCGGCGTCGGCGTCCCACGCCGGGATGCCGTCGTTCTCGCTGACGTAATAAAGCGCCTTGCGATCGTGCCAATCCACGTCACCGACCTCGTCCGGGTCGGTGAAGTCGGGGCCGTCCCAGGTGCGCTTTCCGGTGCCGGATTGGTCGCGCCAGTTGGACTCGTCGTTCCACTGGGTGAAGACGACGGTGCCGGCCTCAAAGTCGCGGATGTTGCCCCGGGCGGTGGGGATGTCCCCGAGGTTGGCGCCCTGAATCGAGGTGATGGCCACCTCGAAAAACTCGTCGCCCTCGTCCAGGTCGTCGTCGGTGACAATCAGGTCGATGACCTTCGTGGTCTCGTTCGGCTTGAAGGTCAGGCGGGTGATCACCTGCCCCTCGCGGTTGGGCTGGATGTTCACGTCCGTCCCGATTCCGGCGGTCTTGCCGACCAAGCCGAACTCAACCGTCGATTCGCGGTCCAGGTCGCCGGTGCGTTTCAGGGAAAGCTGAACCACCCCGTCGGTCTCGTAATAGTCGTACTCCGCCTCGGCGAACTCGATCCGGCTGCGCAGGGTGTCCCGGTCAGCATCCACGATCGTGACCTCGCCAACCGACTCGCCGGAAATGTACACCGACCCCTTGGGCGTCGGGTTCAGGAGCCGCACGAAGAACGTCTCCGAGCCCTCCTGGTGGGTGTCGTCCATCACCGGCAGCTTGAGGAGGTGCCGGTTGACCCCCTTGTCGAAGATAATCGTCCCGTGCCGGGCCATGTAATCCTGCAACGGCCCGGAGGAGTCGGCGGTGCCGTCCTCGGTTCGGTAATCCACCGTGACCATCTGGTCCGGCGGTCCGATGCGGTTCACCACCATGACCGCATGGCCGTCCTGACTGCTCTCGCGGACATCGACAAACACCGACTCGAAACTGACTGCGGCGTCGTCGCTGACAAGCGTCAGCAGGGCGGCTGTCTGCGTCCCCGGCTGGGCCCCCACAAACCCGGATAACTCCAGGTTGATCAACTGGTCGCCTTCCGCGACGAAATCGTCCACGATGTAAAGGATCGGGCTGCCGGCGTCATCCACAACCGGCCGCTCATCGCCCAGTTCATCCGGCGTGAGGTATCGAACCGGAATCTCCTTGAACACCTCGCCGGCGTCAAACGCGACCGGCAGACCGTTGATCGCGAAGTAATCTTCCCCCTCGACCGCCTCCTCGGAGGAGGCCGTCAGGTTCACGGTGGCCTCGCTGGTGATACCGCCGTTGCGCCGGAGCAGAATCGTGTGCGCCTCCCTGTTCTCGTTCACAACGAAGGAGGTCTCCGCGAAACGGATGGTGCCGTCGTCGTAGTTGAACCCGCCATAGACCCGGGCCAGTCGCAGGCGCTGCTCGCCGTCAAACTCCTGGAATTGGCCGGCCACAACAATCCGGAAATCGTTTTGCACCACCGCGTCCAGGATGGTGCCGTCGGCCCCGCTGCCGAAGTTGATGGTGGTGTCCAGCTCGCCGTCCGGCGTCAGGCGAACGATTCGGTTGTGCGTCTTGCCGTGAAACCGGGTAAACGACCCGCCCAGGACGATGGAACCGTCCGGCTGGATGCCCAGCGCCCGGATCTCCCCATTGGGGCCATACTCCCGGTCGGCCAACGCGATGGCGGCTTCCGGCTGGAACGCGGTGTCCGCGCTGCCGTCACGGTTCAGCCGAAGGATCCCCCGATACGTCAGGCTGCCCCCGTCCGTCTCGTGCGTGGCCTCGAAACTGCCAGCCACCAAAATCTGCCCGTCCTCCAGCACCTCGACCCGGTTGACCCAGCTCGTCGCGATGTCCACTTTCGGCAGGGCATCGGCAAACGACCGGTCAAGCGACCCGTCCAGTTGCAACCGGGCCATGCCCGGCACAGGCATCCCGTCAAACATCAGGAACCGGCCGCCGATGACCACGCGGTCGTCCACCTGCACCGAGACTGAAGTGATGGTCCCGTCCGCTCCGAATCCCGGGTCAAAGGTCTCGTCCAACGAGCCGTCCGGGTTCAGCCGGGCGACGTTGGCGCGGGCGATGCCGTCGAACGCCCCGAACGCACCCACCACGATGACGCGGCCAAGCGAGTCGACGGCGATGTCGTGAATGTTCCCGTTCGCGCCGGAGCCGAGGTTGAACGTCTCGTCGATCGCCCCGTCGAGGTTGACGCGGACGAGGTGGTTGTAATTCTGGCTGTCGAATGTGGTGAACTCACCGCCAATCAGCAGGAATTCACCCTGGTGCACCTTGACCACGTTGACCGCATCGTTCGGGCCGCTGCCGGCTTGGAACAGCCGGTCCACCGCGCCGTCGGGCAGCAGGCGGGCCAGCCGGTTGACCAGGCCGTTGTTGAAATTGGAGAAGTTGCCGGCGACCAGCATCGTGCCGTTCGGCATCAGTTCCACATCGCGGAGGGTGCCGTTGGCCCCGAGGCCGGCCGCGAATGCCACGTCCATCGAGCCGGACGGCGCGTTGGACGCCTCGTTGTCCACGATGGTGACCACCGCCCCGGCGTTGTCGCCCAGCGCCGCGCCGCCCACCACGTTGTCGAGGCTGATGAGAAAGTCCTCGTTGTTCTCCAGCGCCCCGTCGTCGGCCAGGCTGATGATGAACTGTTTGCTGAAGTCGTCCGGCCCGAACTCGAGCGTGCCGGTGGCCGCCTTGTAGTCGGCAAACTCGCCGGTCGAGACCGCCGAGCGGTCGGTCGTCAGGTAGTTCACCGTCTGCGTGCCGGACTTGCCGTCCTTCCGGATGACGGAGATCCGCAACTGGCCGCCGTTCTCGTTGACGAAATAGTCCGTCTTGGCCAGTTCGATCACGCCGTACTGGTCGTCGTTGATGATGGTGGCCACGGCCTTGTCGGTGGTGCCCAGGATCACGCCAACCGGGTCGGACAACTGCGCCTCAAACAGCTCGTCCACCTCCACCTCCTCGTCGTTCACCAGCGGCACGGTGATGGTCCGGTCGCCGACATCGCCGTCCTCCCACGTGAGCAACCCGGACACGGCGGTGTAATCGTCGCCCAAGACGGCTGCATCATCCCCCACGAACGGCAGCACCTCGTAGCTCACGGTCACCTTGCCCCGGCTGCCGGAGGTTCGGCGCACGGTCAGCACCATTTCGCCCTCATCCTCGGTGGCGGAATAGGTGGCGCTGGAGAAGTCGATCTTCCCGGACTTCAGGTCGTTGTCGACGATCAGCAGCTTGGCCAAGGTCTCCTCCGGCACGGCGGACAGCCCGGCACCGCCCCTCGGGTTGGCCAAGCGGAGGGTCACGTACTCGTCGCCCTCCTGGAATTCATCGTCCATGACCCGGACGTAAAAGGTCTTTTGCGCTTGGCCGGAGCCGAACACGAGGGTGCCCTTCTGCACCCGGTAGTCGGCCCCCTCCTGCGCGGTGTCGTCGCCGGTCGTGTAGTCTACCGACACGCCGCCGTTGACGCCGTCAAAGCGCTCGACCGTGATGCGGGCGCGGCGCCCGTCCTCGTTCACCACGAACTCCGGCTTGAGGAAGCGGAAGTTGCCGGGGTTGAAGTCGTCGTCGAGGATGCTCAACTGGGCCTGCCAGCGCGCCAAGCCAAGGCCAAGCGGGATGACCTCGCCGTTGAGTTCCACCACTCCCTGCGGGTTGGCCAAGCTCATGCGCAACACCTCGTTGCCCTCGATGTCCGCGTCCGGCACGAGTTGAACCGTCTGGGCCGACCAGCCCAGCGTGCTGTCGCTGAGCATCCAGCCGTTGCCGTCGAACCCATAACCGGCATCCAGCAGGCTTGGGGTACTGATGAAAGACTGGGGTAAACCGGGCCGGGCCGGGAAATCAAAATAACCCCACTCCATCAGGTCAAAATAGGTGGTGGAATACGGAGTCGGGCCCCAATCGGCGATCGGGCTGAAATAGGAGGCCTCGGTATGGAAGCCAAGGTCGCTGACCGACGGCCACATCGCCAACTCGTTCATGTGCACGAAGTCAAAGTCGTTGGGGATGTCCGGGTCGGCGAAATCCGCATCCGTCCCGCCCTTGGCAATGCCCCTCGACTCGGAGGACACATCAGTCTGGAATGTGATCAGGGCCGTGCCCAGCGAGCCATTCTTCCGCTTGATGGTGATGCTGCCGGCCAGGTTCCTTTCATCGGTCGAGTAGGTCGGCTCCGGAAACTCGATACTGCCCGGTCCCCAGGTTTGGCCGCCGCCCAGCTTGGCCACGTTGCCGCACGAGAGGATGCCGTCCCGGCCGCTCGGAAGCCCGGCGCCACCGATGATTCCAACGCTTCCGTAGCCGCCGCCCACCTCGTCAAACTGGCCGCCAATCAGTATGCTGCCGTCATACGAGTTCATCGCGACAGCGTTCACGGTACTCTCGGGATCGGTGCTCAATTCCTTGGGCAAACCGGCGAACTGGTTGAAGGCGGTGTCCATGAAGCTGGTGTCCACCGTGCCGTCCGGGTTGACGCGGGCGATCCCCATGCGGCGGGTGCCGTTGTACTTCGTGAACGAGCCGCCGATCACCACCCGGTACATCGGCGGGAAGTTTTCACGGATAAAGTCCCGATAGTAGTGCGGGATGATGCCGCCGGTGTCGAGCAGCGACTTGATGTAGCCAACCTCCCCCTCGTAATCGGGGTCGACCAAATCGATCAGCTCGTTGATGCGCTCCTGAAACACCTCATCGGCACCGGCCATGTCGTAGGTCGGGTCGGCCACCACGTTCACCGAGGAGTCGACGAACAGGCTCAACACCGGGCCGTCCACCCCGATGCCGGGGTTGAACGCCGCATCCACTTCGCCGTTGTTCTTCAGCCGGGCAATGTTATTGCGCGCATGCACCCCCACCTCGGTGAAGTTGCCACCGATGATGATCGAGCCGTCCCAGTCCACGTCCAGCGCGTACACCACGCCATCCACCCCGTTGCCGGGCGAGAAGGCGGGGTCCAGCCGGCCGGTGGTGCCGTTGAGCACGGCGACGCCTGGGCTGAAGGTGTCGCCCACGAACAAAAAGTCGCCACCGATCACGATGCGCCCATCCGGCAGGCGGTCGACGGCGTAGATCGGGCCGTCGGTGCCGTCGCCGATGTCAAACAGCGCATCCAGCGACCCGTCCTCGTTCAGGCGGGCCACGGAGTTGCGGGGCTTGGCGTCGACCTGGTCGAAATCGCCGACGATGACGATCCGGTTGTCGAGCTGCACCATGACGTCCAGCACCTCGCCGTTGACGCCCAGACCGGGATCGAACGCCTCATCCACCGAGCCATCGTAGTTCAGCCGGGCGATGCCCCGCCGGGATTTGCCGTCGAACGCGGTGAACCCGCCGCCCACCACCGGGCGGGCGACCAGCCGGGACTCGAAGCCACCCGGCAGATCCTCGTTGATGTAGCTCAGGTCGATCGCGTTGATGAAGCCGTTGGCCCCCATGCCAGGCTCGAACGTGGGATCGAGACTGCCGAACTGGCCAACGCGTGCCACCCGGTTCATGGCCGTCGAGTTGACCGAGGTGAAATCGCCCACGATATAAATCTTCTCCTCCTTCAGCGCGGTGGCGGGATCGGCCGCCTTGGACTGGACGGCGATGTCGTACACGTCGTTGTTCGCCAGAGGCACAAAGGAGGGCTGGCCTTTGCCGGCCGATTCATCGTCGTTGATGATGGTGACGGTGGTCCAATACTGCACCCCGAGATCGGCCCCCGGCTTGTACTGTTTCTTCTCCACAGTCGGTTCGTCCGGATCATCCGGATCGCCCCCGCCTCCGCCGCCGGCGCCGGGATCATCCGAAACCGACTCCTCCTCGTCCTGGGCGAAGCTCTCGTAGTTCGGCTGGACGTTATACAGGATGACGATGAGATCTTCGTTAAATTCCGCCATCTCGTCGTCAATCAACGGGAGATCGATGAACTTGGGAGCCCTGTCATTTGCCCCCCAGTTCAGCTTGCCGGTGGTAACATGGAAATCGCGCATCACATCCCCCATGTACATCGGAAGGTTGAACGACGGGTTGACCAGGCGTCCGCCGGTCGGTGTGGCCAGGTCGGAGCCGGGATTCAGCAGGATCTGGGGCAGGCTGGCGCGGTCATGGCGAAGTTGCGCCCCCCCCTGCTCCCAATGATTCATCCCAAATTCCATGAATCGGCCAGTCAAGGCACTTGGCATAATGCGCGGTTCATCCCCCGGAAAAAAACTGCCCCTGAACTTGTCCCGGTCATCCCCAACGGTCCAAAGGTTAGGAGGATTTTTCATGACCTTGTTGTTCCACTCCTCGCGGGCGTCATCGACCCGGAAGCCACGGTTCGGGCCGACCATGTAGCCAACCTCGACCGACTTATCCAACGGGAAGGCCCGCTGGACGGGAATCCTAAGACTGTATTGCCCCGCATCGAACTGAGTCTGGCTGGTCAGTCCCGCGCTTTCGCCAATCACATACCGGGCCTGCATGAACCGGAAGCCCTGCCGAATCATCCTCGGGTCGTTCACATCCGGCCAGCTCGGGTCGCCGGTGTCGGGGTCGCCCTCCCAAATCTTGTCCACGGCCGGGCCGGTGGTGTCGTTGATCCGCAGCGTGGCGCGGAACAAATCCCCATCCAATACCGGCTTCACGGTCTCCGGCTCGCCTTCAACGGCTCTCGGGTTGGACAGCACCATCTCCGCCATCGTGAACGGGAAAACCTCCCCGTCCCTGTTGGGGATCAGCGGCACGTCGAAGCTCGCGCTCATCTGGTAGTCCCGGAAAAACAGCGTCCCGCTGGTCGGGGCAAAATCAGCTCCCTCCTCCGCCGGCACCCCGGGAACCACCTTCGACTCAAGCCGGCCACCGACGTCCCCGCCGCCGCCTCCCCCGCCACCGCTGCCACTGTCCTCGGGGATTCTGCGCCAGAAAGTGACGGAACCGATTTCACCCGGATCGAGATCCGCGCCGGAGCGCACCTCGTAATCCACCAGCACCGAGCCGGTGGCCCCCAGGCCGCGCGTCACCATGATGGTGGCAAGGCCATCGGTCTCGGAGGTGATGAATGCCTCCGTGGCAAACCGGAACTCGCCCGACTCGTTGCCGCTGATGATGATCGTGGACACCCCCAACTGCCCGACGGTCAGCCCGCCGGTCGCGTTCACCAGTGTCAAATGAATCGTCTCGTCCCCCTCCACCTCCGGGTCGTTGGTGATATCGACGGTAAACGTCTTCGTGGCCACGTCCCCGTCGGCCCAGGCCAAGGTGCCGCTGGTGCCGGCAAAGTCGGTTGCGCTGGCCGAGCCGGCCACGATGGTGTAGTCGACCGTGACATCCCCCACGCTGCCGCGGGTGCGGTTGACCCGCACGACGACCTGCGCCTCGGTTTCGTCGACCGGATAGGTGCTGGCAGAAAACTGGGCGACACCGCCGCCTTCTGCGACCGCCGACGGGGCCACGGCCAATCCACCCAGCAACAGGAAAAGGCCGCCCCACCCAACGCGGCGCCGGTTTCGCGCTGCCGCGTTTCCTTGATTAATCCGGCGATTTAATTGCATGCCAAAGTTCATTATAAATTACATTGTTCGCCCTCTCCCCAACCTTCTCCCGCTGGGAAAGTGCGCTTGGCCAAGCGGACGCGTGGGCCACCTTGGGCGTGGGAGGGGCAAGTTCCACCTTGCCCCATTTCAATTCTCATTTGGGACGAGGTGGAACTCGTCCCTCCCGGCAGCGCGAATGAATCGGAGCATTCCTTCTCCCTCAGGGAGTAGGTGGCCGCAGGCCGGATGAGGGTGAACCATTGCATGTTCGCCTGCAAACGCCATGGGTCGATCACCGGACTGTTTATCATTCTCATTTGCACGCCCTTCATTCACCCGGTCACGGGGCCACGGCGCGGTAATAGGCCGCGCCCTCGGTTGTATTCACACGATCCGGCACATCCGCCACCCCGCTTGGGCCGACGATCACTGAACCGGCCGGCTGCCACGCCTTGAGGTCGGTCGAAACCTGCACATCGTATCGGTGGCCCGACCGGCCCCAGACCCGGAGCCGATACCGGTCCCCCACCGAGACCAGCCCGATGGTGCCGCCGAGGTTCAACGGCAGGTCGACGTTGTCCAGCCAGGCGGCGTCCGCACCGCGGCTGTTGGCGAAATCCTTCTCGTAGCGCCATTCCAGCTCGTGAACACCGCTGGTGATACTGAACTCGTACTCGTTCCAGTCCACCAGACCGGACCATTCCCGGATGACCCGGCCGTCGATCAGGAACACGAGCTTGTCCCAGCTCTCCTCGGAATCGACCCGTGACGAGAAGGAACCCTTCCCGGCGGAGAACACGGCCTGGACCGTGATGAAGCTGGCCTGCTGGTCGCTGACGTCGCCGGACTGCAGCGCGTACTCCCCGTCGGCCACGACGTCCTGCTGGACAAACCAAGCGGCGCCCCGGCTCTTCCACGGCAGCCGGCCCAGCGCGCCGCTCTCGAAATCGTCGGCCAAGCGGCGCGGGCCAAAGGTGCCGTGCACGGTGGTCGCCCCGGTGATGACCAGGTCAAGCGGGTTCTCGAGCGAACTGATCGAGCCTTGCCAGCCGTAAAACTCATTGCCCTCGCCCGGCTTGGCCAAGAGCTGCACCGGGGCATCCTGCGCGTAGAGCGCGTACAGGCCGTCTCCATCCCCGCTGCCAAACGGCAGCCAAGGGCTCGGCACCGAGCCGCCCGCGCCGGAGGTGACCCGCAGTTCATGCACCGGCTTGGCCTCGAAATCGGAGACCACAGCCAGATTGCCGCGCATATCGCCAAAGCCGTCGGCGGCCACCATCAAGGTCATGCCTTTCTTGAGCGCCTGCGTGATGCGGCTGTAGCCGGGGTTGTCCTCCAGCTCGGCCAGGGCCGGGTCGTCGTCGTTCGAGGTGACCGGGCGCAACCGGCTGACCCGCGTCCCGACGTACGCCCCCAGAACCGTGTCGACCGTCGTGTTGACCGTCCGGACATTGAGCTGGCCGTCGTACGGGGCGGTGAACACCCACCACACGGAGCCGCCGCCCTCGTTGCCAGCGTGCTCCGGCTCGCCGGTCTCGCGCGTCGCCTTGTCGGTGTTCACCGGCATCGACGTCCAGACCGGGTGGAACACCTCCACCTCCGCCCCCTTGGCCGGCGGCTTCGCGAACACCAGCACGCGGCTGTTGAACTCGAACACCCCGTAGGCGGACGGCGCCACCGCCCGGCCGTTGACCGTGACGAGGATGTCCGCCTTGTCGGCGATCGGCTGGCTCAGGGCAAACTGGGTCTGCCTCCCGTCGGCCAGTTGCCGGTCGCGATTCATCGGTGTGGCGTTGGAAAAATGGTCGTTCGGCACGTCCGGCGCGCGGTAGTCCAGCTCCATGCGGTACGGCTTGGAGACGTTGCCGGAATAATCAACGGCAAATGCCTCCACCTTGTTCAGCCCCTCGGTGAGCACGACCGGGATGCTCCACTCCCCGGTGCCGACGGCGGTGACGCCGATCCTGTTGTTGAGGCGGACCGTGACCTCCCAAATCCCGGACGAGTTCGGTGCCGGGTCGACCGCGCGACCGGTCAGCTCCACCCGCTTGTCCGTGGTGACCAGTCCGTTGGGCGGGCTGGTGACCGTGATGTACGGCGGGTTGATGTCCGGCTGGCCGTTGACCTCGGCGCGCAGCCGGATGTAGCCCAAGTCATCGGGGTCGAGGCTGGCCACCACGATCCGGTAAGTCTTGCCCTTTTTGCCCTCGAACTGCACGAAGTCCGGGCGCACACCGTCGACCGGCACGTTGCTGGCCAGATCCAGCAGGCCGCCGAGGGAGGTTCCGTAATAGACCGACACCGTACCGTCGATGTCGCTGCCGGAGATGTCCACGTGCATGGTGCCGGACTCGGACGGCGACCAGTTCCACCAGAGCGATCCCGCAGGCGACTCGGCCAACGCGTGTTTGGGCTCGCCCACCTCCATGGTGGCGAACGTGTTGAACGCCTCCACCACGCCGCTGGCGGGGGGCAGCTTGGCGGCATCGGCAAAATCATCGTTCTCCGGCACCGGCACGATGTGGTAGGTGATCACGCGCAAATAATCCTCCTTGCCCGGGGCGGTCACGAGGAAGGTGATCTTGAGCTTCCGGGGCTCCTCCGGCAGCGGCAGGTAGTAGGAGTAGACATTGTCCTTGGCCTGCGCATCGGGGAAGTCGCCGTCGTTGTTGAAGTACAGCTCGGTGCCGTCGTCGAGGATGCCGATCACCACGGCGTCGGTCACCGGGGCGCCGTCGATCACCCGGACAAAAATAGGCTGATCGGTGTCGGCCAGCAGCACCGACCCGGAGCTGGGCTTGATCGACACCTCCATGTTGCCGTCCGGGATACCGGTCGCGCCCTCCATGCCGCTGACCGCCTTGAAGGCGTTCACCCGGCCGCCGGTTGCGATCATTCCATCAAAACTGGGCAGCGGATCCACCGATTCCAGGAGCTTTTCACGAATCTGGAGAACGGACCAATCCGGCTGAAGCCCCTGCATCAACGCCAGCACGCCGGCGACGTGCGGGGCCGACATGCTGGTGCCGCTCATCAGGTCGTACGCAGTGTCGGAGGTTGCTATCGATGAGAAAATGTCCACGCCGGGCGCCGCCACATCGACCGACTCCACGCCGTAATTGGTGAAAACCGCCGGTTCATCCCGGTTGTCCGAGGCGGCCACCGAGATCACACTCTCCAGGTCGAAGCCGCTTGGCCAATCGCCGAAGACGTCGTTGTCCATGGCGGAATTACCGGACGCACAGGAGAACACCATGCCGGCATCTCCCCCGGCCGCAAACACATCATACAGCGGCGGGTTGCTCCCGATGCCCCCCCAGCTGCAGTTGGCCACCGTTGCCCCGTTCTCCACGGAAAACTCGACCGAGGTCATGGCCGCACTGGTAAAGCCGCCGCCCCCAAAAATCTTGCAGGCCATGAGCGTGACGTCCCAAGCAACCCCGACGTGGGGTTCGCCGTTGTTGGCCTCCGCGCCGATCGTGCCGGCGACATGCGTGCCGTGCACTTGCCAGATGGGGTCGTTCGGGTCGCCGTCCCCGGACGCCGGGTCGATGCCGTAAATGTTGTCGATCCACCCGTCGTTGTCGTCGTCGATGGAGTTGTTGGGAATCTCGTCCGCGTTCACCCACATCTGGTTCGCCAAGTCGAGATGGGTGTACCGAACCCCGGTGTCGATAACCGACACGATGATCTGCCGGTTGCCGGTCGTGATGTCCCACGCCTCGTCGGCATCGACATCGGCGTCGTCCACGCCGCCGTTCTGCCCGTCGTTGAGCAGGCCCCACAACCGGCCGTCCTGAAACGCGGCATCACTCGGCGTCGCATAAAGGGTGATGGCCCGATCCGTCTCGACGTAGAGGAACCAGCCGCTGGACTGCAACTCGGCGATGCGGCGCTTCAACTCCCGGGCGACCTGGCCCGCTTGGCCAAGCGGGGCGGCGGGGCGCTCAATCAGCATCATGCCCGGCACGAGCCGGTATTGCCGCTTGACCGTGTAGCCTTTTGCGGCCAGGCGCTTGGCCACGAACCCGGCCCGGGCCGGATCCCTCAGCCGGGCCAGAATGTGGGTCGGGTGGACATCCACGCCGCCCACCTGCACTACCTGTGGCCCGGCGTCGCCCGCCTGACCAGGCTGGGCGGCGTGCGGCTGCCCGCCCAGCGCCATCGCCAGCAGAGCCGTCCAAAAGCTGATCCAACGTTTCGTCATTCCTGTTTAAATTGTTCTGAGGCCAAAAAGCGCCCCGCACGATCCCGCCTGGCCAAGCGGGGCGCGCCCGTCGCGGGAGGGGCAAGTTCCACCTTGCCCCATTTTATGTCTCGTCTGGGGCGAGGTGGAACTCGCCGCTCCCGTGGTGCCGTGTCTAGAAACTGAACCCACCCCGCTCACCCTCGTCCGGCCTGCGGCCACCTTCCCCCTGAGGGAGAAGGAACCCAGCCGGCCGCGCTTGGCCAAGCTCCCTCTCCCAGCGGGAGAGGGCTGGGGCGAGGGAGAACGCCCAATGTCTGTTCCAATCAGCGGCATACTGTTCAATTGCCTAAACCCAATCATACCTGAACCAATGTTGCCCGGCCCCTACTCGACGAACACAATGCGGTAGAACCGGCGGTCGGTCTTCCGCGACAGGCGGTCGGTTTGGGTGATCCGTTTCACGATCAGTCCGTCATAAAAATGTTCCCGGAGCAGCTGCCACTTGGCCTGCTCGACGTCGTCCTTGTACTCGATGCGGTAGAGGCTGCCGGGAATGCCCATCCACTCGAGCACCACTTTTTTGCCACCGGCAAGCGTCACGGCGGTGATGTCCGGCAGGCCGCCGCCGAACGGGGTCAGGTCGAAGCCGTTGGCGGTGCCGTCGTCATCGGTATCGAACAGGATGCTCTGCCGGAAGGAGCGGTTCACGCGGATGGTCTTGTCGAGCGGCGCGAGGTAGAGCGGCATGGAGCTGTTGTCGCCGGGGAACTCATTCACCCAGCGCAGCCGGCCGTCGTACAGGCCGTCGATCAATTCGGCCGGGACGTTCGACGCGGCAAAATAGACCGTGTACCCCTCCTCGATGCCCAATTGCGGCAGGCCGCTCTCCACGATCTGCTGTTCCGTCACCCCCTTGAGTTCGAGGAAGTCGATGTAAATGGCGTTGGCCTGGCCGGCCTCCCCGCCTAGCACGAACTTGCTCTTGTTGGCCTTGGCCAGCACCAGGCGGCCAAGCGCGGCGTTGTCCTTGAACCCGGCCACGGTCGGGCCACGGTCGTCAGCCGGCCAATGGATGCGCTGGCTCTCGAACTCCGCCACGGAAGCCCGGATCTCCGTGCCAAGCAGGTCGCCTCTTTCCGGCTTGCGCTCGAGGCGTATGCCCCGCTGGGTCTCGATCACCACCCCGGCCCCTGCGCCGCCGTCGGTCAGCACGCCGGAGACGTCGAGGATCAATTCCGCGCCGACCGTGTTGGTCTGGTCGCGCATCTTCAGGTTGTTCGCCTTTAACAGCAGCGACTGGCCGGCCAGCAGTTTGCCGTCCTGCAGGATCACGTCGTCGGCCTCCAGCTTGAGCGACGCCACCGCGTCGATCACGCCCATGTTCTGCACCTGCCGGGCGTTGATGTGGACGTCCCGGGCGATGTTCGTGCCATAATTGACCCAAGCCTCGTACGGCGTCTCGCGATCGTCGCCAAAGTGCGCCTCCGACGGGATGTTGATCACCGCGTAGTTGGTGAAATATTTCAGATCCGGGGCGACCTCGCGATCCCAGCGGCTCTGCCCCTCAAACAGGCTGATGACCCCGCTGTTGAGGTAGGTCTCCTTCCCGAGCGTCAAGTCCCGGTAAATCGACAGGCGTTCCGCGTTGACGCGCAGCTTGTCGGTGATGCGCATCGGATCCTTGAAGATCACCTTGTCACTGGTGGCGGTCAGGTCCGTCACGACGACCGGTGTGTGGGTGTTGAGGAACGCCTCCACCACCAGCAGATGGTAATGCAGGTTAATGGTCGTGTCCGCGGCTGGATCCGGCAGATAACCCTGTGTCTTGTAATCGTTGCCCCATTGGATGCTGTAGGTCTTGATGCCACCGGTGAAGCGCTCGACCTCCTTCTGCACCATGTTGGTGATGACCAGCGTCCCGTTGGTGTTGCCGATGTCGAGGCTCAGGTTTTGGCAGTCGATCACCGCGTTGGTGCTGCCGACCAGGTGGCGGGTCTTGATGCGCACGCCGCCCTCGGCCCGGATGCGGGCGTTGCTCAGGTCGAGGCTGTCGGCGTCGATCATGACCCGGCCCGGCTGCAACAACGTGTCCACCCCGTCCAGCTGCGGCACGGGCAGCTCGTTGTTTTCCGCCCGCGACACGATGTTGGTGATGCGGAAGCCGTAGTAGACATCGTGGAACGGCGGCGAGTTCTGCTCGCCAAGGTAAAACTCATACCCGAACGGGGTGAAGTTCGGGGTCAACCCATACTCAAACTCAGCCGGCTTGTACCGCGTCACCACGAAGTTCTCCGGCATGAAGGTCGGCTTGCTGGCGGCCACCACGGCGTTCCGCACCAGCGCGTTCT